>Ga0007882_10001261_pt1 | contig 14863 bp, 9 predicted proteins | sample CryBogCBH12Aug01_FD_71195 | JGI IMG/M metagenome (GOLD analysis project Ga0007882, IMG submission 71195) | Freshwater microbial communities from Crystal Bog, Wisconsin, USA - CBH12Aug09.1 | ecosystem: Environmental > Aquatic > Freshwater > Lake | place: Crystal Bog, Wisconsin, USA | collected... | reverse complement strand
AGGTGCTGCCGATAGAGTCAATTCAATAATTTACTCCATACACTTAATTATCCCCCGCTGAAGAACTCCCATTATATGGTTTTAGTAATATGTTCTTCAGCGGGGGAATAATAGGATTCACCTCCTGATATCATTCAATTAGAAAAATTAGACCAGGCCAGGAAGATCCAGGAAAAATATAAAAAAACTATTTAATATCAATCTACAATGACTTAAAATATAATATAAAAAAATTTAAAATTTAATAAATAATATTCGAGCAGTCGTAAGACATTAATATTTTAATAAAAGGATTTGATATGACTAAACTCATTCAATTTCCAGGGTCGACTGCTACTGGAAATGTAAAATTTAAAAAAGTGGAACCAGTAATTACTCGTCTTCCAGATGAAAAATTGGTGTTAGAACCAATCAATTTTACATGTATTCATTGTCATACTACAGCAAAAATTAATATGGAAAATATGATATTTAAACATGCAGAATTTTATTGTTCTTGTTGCGGATCACTTTATAAAATATCAAATCCAGCATTCGGACGAAAACACAATCCTCCAAAATAAATCAGCAAAATCACTTCTTGATAAATACATATAATATGTTTTGGAGTGATTAATAATGAAAACACAAGGTACTGATATACCACTACAATATGTTTTATCTACACTTGCTGATTCAACATCAACAGCCAGTTTAATAGATAAAATCTCTATTTCAGCAGATCAGACAAATGATCAATTAATTCTTCGCGGTATCGAAGCAGGACCAGGTATTTCAGTATCATTAACAAATATTCCAAATTCAACAGAACAAAAAATAACCATTGGTTTATCAACACTTGTAACCCCTACACCAACACCTCCAAGTCCTCCAGGACAAATTCCACCCGGAACCTATTTAAATCCAACATTAACTGTTAATCAATATGGTCAGATCGTATCAATACAAAATGGAGTTTCGGCCCTTAATATTGGTGAAATTAATACATGTAGTAATATTGGTAGTGGGGCAGGAATTTTTGCAGTTAAATCTAATGTTGATTTGCAATTTAAATCAATTGTTGCAGGACAAGGTGTTCATATAAGTGAATTTTCAGATGAAGTTGTAATATCAGTACCTGTTCAAAATAATATTATAAATTCTATTAATAATACAGGTGTTGGAACAACAGTTTGTGAAGGTATAAATGGTCAATCATTAACATTTAAAACATTAGTTGCTGGTTCAGGAATAACTATTACTGATTTCGGTGATTCAATTTTAATTAGTTCGTCACCAAATATCACATATAATGTTAATGAAACATTTACAAAAAATGTTACTAAAAATGTAACATATAGCGGTGAATATATTAGCGACCCATCTGATGATGATTTCGTAGGCGGTCAAATATCAAATAGAGGCGAAACAGATGGTGATTTACCAAATCAGACTTGTGATGGTAAAACTAATGGAGGATTAAATACTCCAATTACAAATACAATAAATATTCCAAATAATTATACAGAAACAGATTCTGAAATTATTAATACTAATGAATGGATCGATAATGATATTAATACTTGTTATAGAAACACAGGAATGACAAAAGAATATGTTGATACAGATTGTATTGTAATTGTTCCGAATAGACAACAAATAATGGTATATGGATCATATGAAATAGACGGAATTTTACTATTACAGGGTAATAGTAAATTGGTCATATTATAAGGATAAGAATATGAGTGAATTAATTTTAACAATGAATCAAGTTGTTCCAAATCCACCAAGCACAGGTGGTGTATCTCTTTATGCAAAAACTGATGGGAAACTTTATTCGCAGAATGCCCTCGGTGTAGAAACATTAGTTGGATCTGGATCTGGTGGAAGTGGTGCGACCACTTTTATTCAATTAACGGATGCTCCACAGTCATACGCTAATGCTAATGGAAAATATGTAACTGTAAATTCAACTGGTACTGGACTTGTTTTTAGCAGTCCACCTACCCAATCCTTTATAAATTTAAGCGATGCTCCTCATGCATATGGCACCGCTGGTCAATTGGTCGCAATTGATTCCGCAGGTACTGGATTGACCTTTGTTAATGCTTCTTCAGGCTCAGCAACATTTACAGGTTTAACAGATGTTCCGCATACCTATGGTACAGCAGGACAGTATGTTGTCATAAATTCAACTGCCGATGGGCTAACTTTTACAAATGCACCTTCAGGAGGTTCGTCTTCATTCATCACCTTAACAGATGCTCCGCATGTATATGGTACTGCAGGTCAAGTAGTTACTGTAAATTCTACAGGTAATGGATTAATATTTTCCACTCCTTTTGGCGGGTCATTTACAACATTAACTGATGCTCCTCATTCTTACACAGGAAAAGCTGGTTACACTGTTCAGGTAAATTCTACAGCAACAGGTTTAACATTAGTTAAAGTAACATCAGGTGGGGCAACAACATTTACATCATTGACAGATGCACCACAATCATATTTGGGTTATGCAAATAATGTCGTAGCAGTTAATTCTACAGCAAGTGGTTTAACATTTACAACTGTTCCATTAAAATTTGAATTTACTATAACATTTGGTGCATCAAATCCATCGACTATTTCAAATTTACCAAATGGCTGGTCATCATCAATCGCAGGTAGTGTGGTAACAATAACACATAATGTCGGAACACCTCCGGCAGGTATTGCATATTTTGGTTTAAATACTATTTCGCCTGGAACACAGGTATGGAGATATAGATTACCATCAGCAGTTAATGAATTGAATTATCCGAGTACATCAGTTGGAACACAATTTTCATTTACTGTAAGTACATCAGTTGTTGCTTGTGATAGTAATGGTACAGCAAGAGTTGTCGTTAATTTCTAAGGATAAAAATAATGGCATACAGACCAGCTAAATTATTAAGTGTTTTCTTATCAAATGTCAATGCGGTTGGACCTTATAATCCACAGAGCACAACAGATCCATTTGCAGCCAACCCTTATAATTGGACAGCTACGTTAAATGTAACACCGCAAGGTGTTAGTCAAAATATTGCAGGAACAGGATATTTTTATACTGGTGTTGATATATATGTTGGCGATCAAATTGTTACGCAAGGACAAGGTAGAGTATTAACAGTAGCCTCAATCCAAAGTGCAACAGATAATGTTGTTCAGGTTACTTTAACTGACGTTAATCAGGAAAATACATATCAAGATGGAACTGGTAATGGCGATGGCGGAATACCAACAGGGGCAGGTTTCTTATATGAAATAAAAAATGGAATGCCTATTCTTTATCCGTTGCCAGATTCATTACCCGGAACACTACCAGATCATTTTGGAACACAACTATTTGCTAAAGCATTTTATGATATGAATGGTTTTGGTGCTACAGAATTTTTACAATTATCTGATGTTGTTCCAAAAACATATTCTGGCGCAGCTGGTAAATTTTTAGCAATAAATTCTGCAGCAACTGGAATAGAATTTGTCACTGCACCTTCTGGTGGTGGAGGCGGAACAAGTAATGTTGTAGATTTCACTAATTTAGCAGACGTTCCACAATCATATACTGGTGAAGCAGGAAAAATTCTTGCAGTCAATTCAACTGCAACTGGTTTAGCATTTGTTAATATGCCTTCTGGCGGTGGTACTGGCGGTAATGTATTACAAACACCGGATAATGGTGACACAACATTTTCAGGGGCAATAAGCGACTGGACAATTGGAACAACAACATATTCCGATGCTATTGATGATTTAAATAAGGTATTGGGATTATTGGTTCCTAATCCACCACCAAAATTAAAAACAGAAACACTTAGTATAACAGGTGGTTCCACATTTATTGGTTCAACGGCAATATTATTATCAACAGGCGTTACAGATAATACTTTATTATCTGCATCATCTACATCTACATTAAATCCTGGATCACAAGTTTATATGATCGAAGCAAATCCAGTTATGTCTAATACAGTGGTAGGTTTTGGTAGCACAACCGGAACATTAACAGCAATGGTTAGTAACACAGCAAGTGGTGTAATAACATTGTCAAATACAGTAACACCACAAACTGTTGGATCATTAACAATAACTTCAGTTGATCCATTCCCTGTTACACAACCAGGATTTTGGTTATCATTATCAGCTCAAATATCAGCAACAGTTCCTGAAGGTATAAATTGTTTTCAGATGTCACATTCACTAACTGGAAAGACAAATACAGCATATTTTGTTATCGATCCGGTTGTTTTACCTACTGTAAGTGCTGGAACAGTTGCATCTATTGCTACTGAAACAGTTTTTTCAAGTGGTGTTCCACATTATACAACTGGTGCAAAAATAAATGTTGCATATACAGCATCTAATTTATCAACAGATACATATTTGGAACATGGTGTTTGCGGAATAACATCAACACCAACTATTTCGCCAGATATATCCTATGATCCAGGTCAAAGTACATTACCACCTATTTTACAAAAAGGATTACAGCCGCAAAATATTTCTGGAACATTAAAAGTTACTGGAAATCTTATATGTAAAAGTAATGTAACCATATTAGCAAATAATTGTCATGGTTCCGCATCATCAGTAATACCAACAAACATTTTAATAATGTCAGGAACAGTAGTTACTGCAGATGCTATAGGACCAATACAAGAAATGAGTATTCCTGTTATTAATTTAGGAACAACACCTGCTTCAGCCCCTGCCAATGGATTTAGAGTTTTAATTACTAATGGTGGTGTAGATCAACCAACATATGTTGGATCAGCATTGACATCAACTTCATGGCAATCAATGAATCCTTTAGCAATGTATGATGCTTCAGTTGTCGCTGGCATATTATCTTGTGATGTAACAAATTATGCATCAGTACCAGGAACACCAGGATTATATCTACCACCAGGTCCAGATTATTCAAGTCATCATGCTACACAATACGCAACGTTTGCTTTTGTAAGAAGTGCAGTATCAAAATTTAAAATAATAATAAAAGGAACTTATGCTGGATTATGGGTTAGTTTATCTGGGGTAAATTTCCCAAATACTACAAATAATTGGCTAGATATGTTCCAGTTGTATTCAGGAACAGGAACACCTGGAACAGGAACAAATGGTGCTGGTTGTGCATATGGTTCGACAGCCAATGGACAATCTGGAACATTTACATGTACATTCGGGCAACAAACATCATCAAATTCACCAAATAATTTGATTATTGTAAGAATAAAATTAACGACTGGACAAAAAATTACTGGTCTTGCATTTTCGAGTTAAGGATTTAGAATGGCAATTAATGATACAAATAAATTAGATATTCTTTGGAAAAAATATGGTTATGGAATGACTGAAACATCTTTTGAAACAAAAGATGCAACCAATGAATCTATTCCTAGTCCAACTATTATAAATCCTAATAGTATTTGGGTTGATGCTTCAGCTATATCTATTCCTGCACCTACTGTAACGACACCACCGGTAACTGTATTTTCAGGATCATCAGCAATTGTAATGGTTCAAGATACTTCATCCACATCTTCAAAAACTTGGTTGGCTATGAGTAATGATTCCACGCCAGTATTATTAGGAAATTGGATTTCACCATCATACGATCCATCATATGCAGTAAAAGTATTTACTGGTTCATCACAATTAATGATGGGAACAACAAATTTAGTATTAGGATCATCACAAACAATTTTACCAGGACATAATCCAGATGGGTCTTTAAATTCATCTACTTTAGGATATGAATATTATTTTGATTATTCTGCTGGTGTATTATATTTTCCCAATTCTATTCCTGATGATGTAACGTCAGCAACAAATTTATATCTTGAAGGTTGTAGATATACTGGTCAGGTTGGATTGATAGTTCCGCCACCAGCAATAAATGTATTACCACCACCACCACCAGTTGATTTATCATCATTACCTTTAACATTCGTGACGAATGGTGTAACAAAATATAAAAATGGAACAATTGTTTTAGCTGCAGATGCGGATTTATTAACTACAACTTTTCCAGTTCAACCAGGACAACCTATCATACAAATTTTAGGAACAGGTCCAGTTCAGTCTAACATTTTAGCAAATTTTGCAGGAGGAACAGCAGGAACATTATCAGTGCTAATTGATGGACAAGCAGATGGAACTATACCTTTGTTTTATCAAATGCCTACACCAGTTTCAGCAGGTGCATTAACTATCGAATCTAATCCAAGATGGCCAGATGATATGCCATACTATGAAGTATTAAATGCTGTAGCAACAATTCCTGCAGTAACTACACCTGTGATGGGATCGTCTGGTTTGATATTAACAAATTCATCTCATGGTGTTCATTCGATAGAAGCACAATTAATATTTACTGGATCAACAGGTTTAGTAACACAGACAACATTACCACAATCCCCACAAATTTCACATGTTGGTACTTGTTATGTCTATGATACAATAATGACTCCTGAATCAGTTGGACTTATAAAACCATCGATTGCAAATATTTTAATAGAAGAAAAATTAAACAATAATCATCATTTTAATTCAAGTGGTATAGCACATTTGACTGGTTCTGAAGTAGTTGGTTCAGTAACTACAGGAACATCAACAATAGAATTATCGATGCAACTTTCAGGAATGGCATCAGAAACATATTTACTGAATGATACATTAGAAATGACAATGTATAATTATTCTTGGAGTCCTGAAATTAATGTTGGAACACCAAGTTGGTTGAATCCTAATACTCCACATGGTAAATTTACAGTTTTAGAAACTAATAATTTTGATGCTACTGTTATATCACAGGACAATCCGCCGATATTTACAAAAAATCAACCACCTATTTCTATATTACCTACATCATCATTAACAGGAATACCAAATCCTATCGTATATAATATTGTTAATTTATATAATGGTTTGCCTATCGCTTGTCAAGCAGTATGCGGATTTATAGCAAATAACGCTGGACAATCAAGTGGTACTATACCACAATTAGAAACAAGTATGACAAAAATTAATATCATGCCAAGGGCTGGTACAACAACAATTTATCCTGTGACAACCCCACAAATTTTTACACCTGATTCTATATCATTCATAAATGAAAGTTCAATTCCAGTATATGGTTTTGGAACATCAGGATATAATTTAAGTACAACAGCATACAGAGTACCATTTGATCCTACTTTTACAACACCTGGATGGAATTCTAAATTCAATCCACATCCATCCCCTTGGAATTCTTCACAAGATTTGACCCAGGCTGGATATACACAAGAAGCTGTTTGTGTAGGTGGAATATTTAGATGCGATAATACTGATTATTCAACAGGTTATGTACCTTTAAGTCTTGATTATTCAAGTAAACCAGGAACACAATATGCAACATTCGCATTCTCAACGCCTTATATATCACAATTTAAGATACATATTCAAGGAACATTTACTGATATATTGGTTTATTTACCAACTACAGGTGGTGATATTATTGTTCCACCGGCTACGACACCATCTAATAGAACATTATATTCAATGAAGTCATTTGCACCTGTTTATGGTGCACCAACAACAGGCGTAGCATTGGGTAAATTAATAACATATGATCCAACAACAGGACTTAATACAGGAACAATAGGTAAAACAGGAAGTTATGTTTGTAGTTTAGGTTCATTAAATACTTCACAAACATATAGAAATTTAGTTGTTGTTAGTATTGAATTAAGTGCAGCAACAAATGATGCAATTTCATATTTGGCATTTTCTAGTGTAAATTATCCGGATATATTCCCGTTAGGAAAAATTACATCATGACATATTTGAGTGACGAAGAAAAATTAGATATTCTTTGGAAAACGCTTAATAATACGGCAGAAACGAGTTCTGTGAATCAAAGTTTAACGTCAAAAAGTTTATATAATGAACAGCATACTACTACGCCACAAACATATGCTAAAAATATTTATTTGAGTTCGACATCGCCAGGACAATCATACCCAACAACACCAGTTACTTTATTATTGGCAACTTCTGATCCTATTACTATAAATTCTATGGTGGCAGATATTACTAATCCACAAGCATTTCAGGCAACAAATGCTCCAGTTGCACCATTAACCAATACAACACCAATTACTGATTGGATGTCACCCGCCCAAGGTATAAATTATGCATTACAAGTTTTTGCTGAGTATACAAGAACGATAACACAAACATATGATACAAGTTTAGGATTTATTGTCCCAACTGGCGGTGGAACTATAATATCTATTAAATTAAAATCAGGTGGTTCTGGTTATATAAATCCAACTGTAACTATTACAGGTGGAACAGGATCAAATGTTTCTGTAAGTTTAGATGAAAATGGAACTATCACAGCATTAAATGTAATATCTGGCGGAAGTGGATATTTAGGATTAATAAATTCGTTGTTTTTTTCTGAAACACCAGAAAATCAGGCAGTTATAGCAGGATTTGTAATTAATACATTCACATCTGTTCCGGTATCATTCGATGGTGATAGTAGCGTTTATAGTCAAATTTATGAAGATGATGAATTATATCCTTGGTATTTTGATTATAAAACAGGAGTATTATTTTTCCCTAGAAACGTTCCAGATAATTTTAAAATTTCAGGCTATATATTTACAGGAACAAAAAATGTACCTGTGTCATTTGGTATTCAATCATCATTTCAGTATTTAATTAAAGATATGAATGTTAACGATATTATATATTTTCAAGCTGTTGGACCATATAAAATAAAATTACAAAAATTATGGGTTGATAATTCTATTACGATTAATACAAATGCGACTATAAGTTCAGTACCAAATTCAAATCCTCTCAAAATCACCAATACAACAATTATAGAAACTGATCCTCCAACAATAGTAACGCCACCAATTGATGTATCATTTGCTAATTGTGATTGTATTATAGAATGCCATTGGGATAGAACATATACAACTCCAAATCCATATACATTTATAATTAATAATATCACTAATGCACCTGGTAACTCTACATCCACAAGAACTTATGACACGACATTAGGTCAAACCCCGCCATTATTAACTGATTTATTATCTAATCAAACATTGTCTACACATGGAACAATTACTACTGTGACAACTTATAATTTATCTCAAAATAATATAGTTGATAATGGAATAGTATATAATGGTAGTGGTGCATATTTCGGTCCTCAATATATTGATTTAATAAATATTGGTGATCCTACAGATAATCCAGGAATATATTGGAAAATAACTAAAATAAATAGTTCAGGTAGCATTAATTTCAATTATCAGTATAGTAGTTAAGGTGATTATATGCTAACAAATCATGAAAAAATAGAAATACTTTGGAAGAATTTTAATGGTTTTTCACAAACATCTACATCTAAAGATGTTACTAATGAAACTATTAGAACAATAAAACAATTATTTTCTGGTGACATTTGGGTATATACTGATCCTATTAGTATACCGCCCGTTCCATTCAACCCACAATATACCAAACAATATACTGGATTACAATTAACCAGAGATACGTCTTCATCCCAATCATTTTTTGCATATGATACAGTTAATTCAGTAATGATTGTTGATTGGATTCCCCACTCATATGGTTTAGGATATATGGTTGAAGTATTTGATGGTAATGGTAATCAAGTTTTTCCTTTTGATGCTGTTACTCCTTGGTATTTTGATTATTTTGCTGGTGTGTTATATTTTATTAATCCTATGTTTGGTGCGAATGGTGTATCTGGCATTCCTAAATTACCATTGACTATAAATGGATATTGTTATATTGGTGCAAAAGGTTCCCAAACAACAAATTCTAATTTACCAACAACATATCCTAAACCAGTAAATAATATAACTACACCTTTTACTACACCATTAATGAATGTTGGTGATCCTCCTTTTAAATTTACAATATCAGATACAAATGGTTATAGCATAAAATTATTATCTGTAGTATTAGATAATTCACCTAATTATTATGACCCTGTTGCTGAACAAATGGTTTATGATCCAGATTTATTTCACTGTGATTGTAGATTTGAATGTCATTGGGATCATACATATACGTCAACCAATCCATATTCATTTGTAGGTTTACCACAACATTTAATTGATGATGGATCATATTATAATGGTGGTCAAACATCACAAAGTGTTCAATTTATTGATTTGATAACATTAGGTAAAGATGCTTTAAATAATTGTACATATTGGCAAATAATTAAACTAAATAAACCAGGTAAAGTTAAATTTACAATCAATTATATTGTTAATAATTAAGGATTGTTATGGATCAAGAAAAATTAGATATTCTCTGGAAAAAGTTTAATGGGATGACAGAAACAAGTTCGACCAATCAAATTATTTCTAAAAATTGGATGCAAGAATCAATTAATAGTAGACAGATGATTCCTTCTTCTGATGTTTGGTTATATACTGAACAAAAATATATTCCTGTGATTCCACCATCCCCAACTCTTAATCCGCCATCGAATTATGTATTACAAATGAATTTAACATTAACGTTAGATACTACGACTGGAAGATCATTTTTCGCTTATGATACAAACTTAAAATTATTTATCGATTGGATTCCACCAACTTTTGGACCTAAATATGCGATATCATTAATTGATGGTAATGGTCATGCAATAAGTCAAACAGATGAAAATTATACATATTATTTTGATTATTGCTCTGGTATTTTATATTTTCCTAATTTGGTTCCAGTACAACCTATAACATTAACTGGTTATCGTTATATTGGTCAAAAAGGGCTACCTGTTCCTACAGCTAATCCTGTAGCATTACAGTATGAAACGATTACAGGTTTAATGAATGTTGGTGATTTTTTTCAGTTTACTATAGGAAATGGTAAAAGTATAAAATTATTATCATTAGAAGTAGTTAATTTAATAACGTTTTTTTATAGTGCAACAAATTCACAAGTAACAGATGCACATTTTGCAAATTGTGATTGTTTAATTGAATGCCATTGGGATCATACCTATTCATCTGAAAATCCTTATCAATTTTTAACAAATAGTATTCCTACTAATAACAGTCCGGTATGTTTAAAAGATGATGGTTCTTATTATGTTGATGGAGTTAAATATAGTGGACCACAATTTGTTGATTTAATTACACAACCACCTGATGATGATAATAATTGCACATATTGGCAAATAACTAAAACAAAACAATCTGGTAGAGTTCATTTAATAATAAATTATATCCCTAATTTCTGAAAATGATAAATAAATAAAATATACAAAGTTAAAGGAGTTTAATAAATGGGTTATTCATCAGATATTAGTATCGCAACAAACCAAACGGTTGCTTGGCTACAAAATGTCACACCAACGTCACAATCATTAACATCACTTATGTATAATCTTATTCTTGAAATGACAAGAATGTATGATGATAGTGGTAATCCTATAACATCAGATTCAACATATACAGATCCATCCAAATCATATTTTTGTTATGCATCATCCACAACAGGCAATGTTGATCAAATTCTTCAAATAGGTTCCAATTTAAACTTTTATGATTATTATAATCCGGCTACAAATGCAATACATGCAAATCCACCTGCATTTTATAATGGTCCTGGAACAACAAATAGTAATTCAGCAAATGCACCAATAGGCATAAATTACTTTAGAATACTTTCATATCAAACACCAACTGGTGCGGTAACTGGATCTGGAAGTTCAGCAACTTTTGGACATTTAACAGCAACTTCTATTGTTTTAGAATCTACATGTTATGTAAACCATTTAGCATCAGGTAGTCCAACATATCCATTTGTTGGTCAATATATTGATAGTACTGGTTCAAAATTCCAAGGAACACCTGTTTCAGGTGAAGATTGGAGAGTATATCTTACTTGTGAAAATCCTTGGATAACAGCAGATGGTGCAACATATTATGCACAAATAGCAATGTATGTTGGAACGCCATCAACAATCCCCGCAAATTGTACTGGTACAACCGGTGCTCACCCATTTACTGGTAATGTTGTTAAAGTTGTTCTTTTACAAGGTCAAGGTCAAAGTTCTTCAAGAATTAAAGTTTCTGAACCATATGCTTATCGTGTTGTATTTGCAGGAAATTCATATCAAGGTCCAGTAGTAACACCATCTAGTCCTGGTGCAACAATATTGAATAAAAGAGGTATGGTTGTTGCTGTATGGGATACAACTTATGTCGAATCAGACATGAAATATATGGGTTTTGCTTGTATCCAAAGACCAGTTGGATCAAATGGATGGCCAAATGATTCAGGAACAAGACCAGTTTTATGTGTTCACAATACACAAGCAGGTGCAATATCAACAATCAGTTCAAATTTCTATTATTCTATTGTTAGAGAACAATATGTTGATATTCCTTCCATTGCATCATATGTGAATTCAAATGCTCAAGCAACGCTAACATTATCAATATTAGCTCCACACCCACTAGGCAGCGGCGGCGGCGGTGGTCCAAATATGAATGCAATATTACCATTTTATGATCCAAATATTGTTGATTATAATTTAACTAATGGAACAGCGTTATTACCTGGTGCAAATATATGTATGATTGGCGGAAACCTTGGCACCGGAACACATTATCAGGATTTGATAGTAAGTAACGGAACAACATATTTTACAGGTTCAACAGGATTTTTAAATTGTGTGTATGTACCTTCCACGACTACACAAAATGGTGGTCTTACAGAGATAACACAAAATATTCAGAGTTTTTCATCAGCGTTTAATGCAGAAACAAATTCTTATTTTACAAATAATATAGATATAAAAATATCTGGACCTGTGAACGTTACTATACCTCCTGCAACAACACCAGTTTTATCGCAGGATATTACATTTGTATATAGAAATCCAGGAAATAAAGGAAATTTAGTATTTGTTGGAAAATCATCAAGTTTTAATAGTTCATCAGCACCAATTCAGTTAGATACTGGTTCACAGATGTCATTGTCAGCAGGTAATTATTTATATAGTTCGACAGCACTTCCAAATTATCCATTTAGTGTTGGTTATCAAATAAATACAACATCCGCACCAGTATCACCTACTACTGGTCAAGCAGTATTTTTTGCTGGAGGTGGGATTGATTCAGAACCAGCAAGACAGACAGTATTATTTGGTGGAACAACTGCATTAGGACTTCCACTAGGAACTCAACAACCTTATGTTGGATCAACACACACATCAGGAAATGATTCTATAACAATTAATGGTATTACATTTACATTCGTACCAGCAAATGTAACTCCTACAGCAAATCAGGTTAATATAGGTCAAGGCAATGATGTTGCTACAACAGTTCAAAATCTTGTTAATACAATTAATAATTATCCAAGCCCGCAATTATATGGTTATACATTTACTGCAGATTATAATTCAACTTGGTATGATCCTAATTCTATTATTATGGCACCTAATTCACCAGTAACTACACCAACAACACCACCAGTTAAAGGTCATAATGGCGCGAGATGGGCAAATTCCGCATTATTTGGAACTACAGGTCATGTTTTACCAACCCCACCAACTGCATTCGACATTAATACAGTAGCAACACCCGCACCTGTGTATTTTAATATCATTTGTCAAACAAATGGTATTCAGTTAAATCCATTGACAATAAGTGTGAATACAATAGGAACACCAGGTCCAGATATTAGTATGATTATTATGCCTTGGATAGACGGAAATAAATATAATTCGGTCAAAGGTGGCACAGGATATTTTAGTGGAAGTAATGATTTGGCATTGGCTGCAGAAATTTCTGATCCACAACAACAATATGGTTCAGTAATTTATCCATTCCCTAAATCTTGGCCTGCTCCTGTTACAACAGATTGGGATGAATATGTTCTTGAATTCCCATTTGGATTTTGTACTGATAAATTAGCATTCACTGAAGAAGTTGATATGATTGCAGTTTCTAAAGGTATGGCATACCAAGCGAATCAGCAAGTTCCTATTACTGTGTATGGTTCAACATGCACATACACAGCATTAGCAATTAATAAAGTTGATCAGCCAATTTATCCAGTACGTTTCTTTATTTTGACACAAGGCGGTAATGTATAAAGGAGGATTATAAAGGAGAATTATGTCTACTTTTGATAATCAGCTTGCAGATGGAATATCCAATGAATTTGGTATTAATCCATCTACAGGAAATCCATATACACTTGATGAATTAAGAAATCCATCACTGATATTGACACCAGAATTACAGCAAACACAGTCTGCTCAATGTTGTCAAGTAAATGTTAATGTAACGCCAGCAACAGCACCTGGGTCAGGTGCTGTTTGTGTAGCAAATGTTCTATCAGGATTGGCAACAATTAATTCTGGTGAAATTGTTGAAATACAGATGGTAACTGGTGGCCAAGGATATGTAAATCCACAAATTGTTATTAGTGATCCTTATCAGTTATCACAAGCATACGCTGTTGCGACTATAGGTTCAATAGGATTAGTACAAGGCGTTATTACAGAAATTGCATTTCCCCTTTTACCAGCAGGAATAAGTCCAGGTGATCCATATACATATCCAGTATCAGTAACAAATTTAGATGGGACTATAGTAAATTCATATATGCAATATTTGGATTTAGGAAAAAAATATACAACTCCAATTTTCCCATTATCTTCAGTTGTAATTAATGATTCAAATCCATTAGCAACTGGAGCAAAAATACAAGCAACAACTCAAAATATTTCAGTACCAGTAACAGGTCAAATACTAAATGTTCATATAACACCATCAGGATCAGGATATATTCAAGC
>Ga0007882_10001260_pt1 | contig 14885 bp, 12 predicted proteins | sample CryBogCBH12Aug01_FD_71195 | JGI IMG/M metagenome (GOLD analysis project Ga0007882, IMG submission 71195) | Freshwater microbial communities from Crystal Bog, Wisconsin, USA - CBH12Aug09.1 | ecosystem: Environmental > Aquatic > Freshwater > Lake | place: Crystal Bog, Wisconsin, USA | collected... | reverse complement strand
GGCATCCCGCAACCGGTCGATGGCCGCCTGTTCGTCGGCGAAAGGCGTCGTCAGGATAGTGAGGTCGATGCCACGGCCGGCCAGCAGTTCGCTTGCGCTCAGCGTCCTCACCACATTCTGGTAATCGTCGAGAACATAAAGCTTCATGGCTTCCCCTCCTTAAACAACCGTGAGAATACCCTAAAAGCCGGGGAGGCCAGAAGCATCAGTGCGATCACCCTGGCGACATGGGAGGCCACCACCAGCGGCACGCCAAGATTGAGCTGGCTGGCGGTAATGGACATTTCGGCAATGCCCCCAGGGGAGAAACTGAGGGCCAGAGACGCCATCCCGACGCCGGTCATCGGCGCCAGCAGCCACGCCAGCAGTCCCGTCACCGCCAGATAGACCAGGGAGTTGACCGTGCTGGCGAACACGAACACCGGCGCGCGGCGCAGAAATCCGGGGCCGAAATGGTTGCCCAGGGAAATCCCGATCAGCAATTGTCCGCCGGCCGCCATCCACGGCGGCAGCGCCGACAGGGGCCCGCCGCCCAGCGCCAGCGCGCCGACGCCGGCCAGGGTACCCAGAACCCAGGGATTGGGCAGGCGCAGGACACGGAAACCGGCCATGCCGGCCAAACCGGCGGCGGCCATCACCGGCAGGTTGCCCCAGATCAGGTCGCGGTGGGGATTGGCCGAGGCATCGCTGCCATGGCTGCCGGACAGCGCCATCGCCAGGGGAACCACCACCACCACCAGGGTGACGCGCAGCGCATGGGCCAGGGCCACCAGGTCGACGGCGGCACGCCAGCGGTCGGCGATATTGGCCATCTCCGAGGCGCCGCCCGGCATCGAGGCGAAGAAGGCGGTCGGCCGGTCGGCAATCGCCAGACGCACCATGATGGCCGCCCCGAGAGCCCCCAACAACACCGACACCGCCGCCATGGCGGCGATCAGCCCGGCATGGGACAGCAACTGGCCGACCACCTGCGACGAAAAATAAAGACCGATATTGGTGCCGATGACCCACTGCCCGGCCTGGCGGGCTGCCGGCGGCGCCGACAACGGCAGCCCGAGGATGCGGGCGGCGGCGACACAGAGCAGCGAGCCCACCAGCCAGGGCAGCGGCAGACCAAAGGATCGCCACAGCAGGCTTCCCGCCAACGCCACCAGCAGACCGCCGATGATCGCCGCGGCCCGGCGAAGCGCGGGGGGCAGGGTCTTCATGCCGCAGTTTTGCCTTTATCGGGCACAAACGGCAAGGGCCGCGGAATGCAGTCACTGGGACGCGGCTTGAAATGTTAGTCTATTTGACGTACATATTCAGCGGGAGGAGACCATGGCCAAGACAGCAAAAACCGACCGCGGGCTTCGGGAAGAGCGCCTTGGGTTTCGGGTCGACGGCCCCACCAAGGCCCTGATCGAACGCGCGGCACAGCTTGAGCGGCGCAAATTGACGGATTTCTGCCTGACCGCGCTTACCGATGCCGCCCGGCAGACGATTTCACAGCATGAGACGCTCGTCCTGTCGGAGCGGGACCGTGCCGTTTTCTTCGACCTCCTGGTTAACCCACCAGCCTCAAGCGAACGGTTGCAGCGCGCCTTCGCCGAGCACAAGCGCCGGGTTGTCCCGTGAATGGAGAAGCCACCATGCAGGGATCTTCGGGTCGAACTGCTCGACGGACGACACGATAGATCCGCCTTTGCCTGTGGCGTGGAGAGCCTCGATCGCTATCTCCAGACCCAGGCCGGCCAGGACATCCGCCGCAAGGCGAATGCCGTGTTTGTTCTGACTGAACTGGCCAAGCCGGGTTATATTCTAGGCTACTACACGCTCTGCGCGATGACCGTCTCCCACGGCGACGTTCCAGAGACAGCCCGCCGGCACATCCCCCGATATCCGCTGGTGAGCGCCACATTGATCGGTCGCCTGGCGGTCGCCAAGGAAAAGCAGGGACAGCACCTGGGCGCGGTTCTTCTCGCTGATGCCTTGCAGCGGTCGTTCGAGAGCGCCGGTTCAGTTGGATCCTCGATGGTCGTTGTCGATGCGCTCGATGAGCAGACGGTGGATTTCTACGCTGCCCATGGGTTCGTGCGATTACCCGACTCGCTCAGGCTTGTGCTGCCGATGCGCCTTGTGTCCCGGCTCTGACGCATCGCAAACAGTCGGTGTACCGATCCACCAAACGGCAAGGGCCGCGTCTTGCGACGCGGCCCCGCCTGACAATACAAGCGTTGGACTGGATTAGAAGTCCATGTCGCCCATGCCGCCCATGCCACCCATGCCGCCCGGAGGGCCGCCGGCCGGAGCTTTGCGCTCCGGCTTCTCGGCGATCAGGGCCTCAGTGGTGATCAGCAGGCCAGCGACCGAAGCCGCGTCCTGCAGAGCGGTACGCACCACCTTGGTGGGATCGATGATACCGGCCTTGATCATGTCGGTATATTCGCCCTTCTGGGCGTCGAAACCATAGTTGGTGTCCTTGGACTCGAGCAGCTTCCCGGCGACGACGGCGCCATCGGCACCGGCGTTCTCGGCGATCTGCCGGACCGGCGACTGCAACGCCCGGCGGACGATGTCGATGCCCACCTTCTGGTCGTCATTGCCGGCCTTCACCGCATCGAGGGAACGGATGGAGTAGAGCAGGGCGACGCCACCACCGGCGATGATGCCTTCCTCGACCGCCGCGCGGGTGGCGTGCAGGGCATCGTCAACGCGATCCTTGCGCTCCTTGACTTCCACTTCCGTACCGCCGCCGACCTTGATCACCGCAACGCCGCCGGCCAGCTTGGCCAGCCGCTCCTGCAACTTCTCGCGGTCGTAGTCCGAGGTGGTCTCCTCGATCTGCGCCTTGATCTGCTTGATACGGCCTTCGATGTCCTTCTTCTTGCCGGCGCCATCGACGATGGTGGTGTCTTCCTTGGTGATGTTGATGCGCTTGGCAGTGCCCAACATGTCAAGGGTGACGTTCTCCAGCTTGATGCCGAGGTCTTCGGAGATCACCTGGCCGCCGGTGAGGATGGCGATATCCTCCAGCATGGCCTTGCGGCGATCGCCGAAACCGGGCGCCTTCACCGCGGCCACCTTGAGGCCGCCGCGCAGCTTGTTGACCACCAGGGTGGCCAGGGCTTCGCCCTCGACGTCCTCGGCGATGATCAGCAGCGGGCGGGACGACTGCACCACCGATTCCAGCACCGGCAGCAGGGGCTGCAGGCCGGAAAGCTTCTTCTCGTGCAGCAGGATGTAGGGATTCTCCAGCTCCACGGTCATCTTTTCGGCATTGGTGATGAAATAGGGCGAGGTGTAGCCGCGGTCGAACTGCATGCCCTCGACCACTTCCAGCTCGGTATCCAGGCCCTTCGCCTCTTCGACGGTGATGACCCCTTCGTTACCGACCTTTTCCATGGCCTTGGCGATCATTTCGCCGATTTCCGTCTCGCCATTGGCGGCAATGGTGCCGACCTGGGAGATTTCGCCATTGGTCGAAACCTTCTTCGAACGCTTCTTGACGTCGGCCATGACCGCCGCCACCGCGAGGTCGATACCGCGCTTCAGATCCATCGGATTGAGACCGGCGGCCACCGCCTTGGCGCCTTCGCGGACCATCGCCTGGGCCAGAACGGTCGCCGTGGTGGTGCCGTCGCCGGCCAGATCGGCCGTCTTCGACGCCACTTCGCGCACCAGCTGGGCACCCAGATTCTCGAACCTGTCGGCCAGCTCAATTTCCTTGGCGACGGTCACGCCGTCCTTGGTGATGCGGGGAGCGCCAAAGGACTTTTCGATCACCACGTTGCGGCCCTTGGGACCCAGGGTGACCTTCACGGCATCGGCCAGAATGTCGACGCCGCGCAGCAGGCGCGTGCGGGCATCGGTAGAGAACTTTACTTCCTTAGCAGCCATTTTTCGTCATTCCCTTGTTCAGGCGATCACGCCCATGATGTCGGATTCCTTCATGATCAACAGGTCGTCGCCGTCGATCTTGACCTCGGTCCCGGACCATTTGCCGAACAGCACCTTGTCGCCGGCCTTGACATCCAAGGCATGGACCTTGCCGTCATCGGCGCGGGCCCCCGGCCCAACCGCAATGACCTTGCCCTGCATGGGCTTTTCCTTAGCGGTATCGGGAATGATGATTCCGCCGGCAGTCTTCTCTTCCTGGTCGAGACGCTTGACCACGACGCGGTCATGGAGCGGTCTGAACTTCATTCACAACCTCCGTTGAATATCCATTATAAAACTAACAAGGGTTCCTGCCCGGATGAACTGTTAGCACTCACGGTTCAGGAGTGCCAACGATCTAGTGGTCGGGGTCCGGGATGTCAAGGCCAATCGCCGAAATGACCTTCAGCCACCACCGAAGACAGGCGGCGGCATATTTACCCGGCGACGGGTTTTACTGTCCGGCACCATTGCCGCCAAATCTGTCGGTAGACGGCTTCCAGACCCAGGGTGAAGGCCGGCCCGTCACAAAGCGGCGACCCGGCCATCAGCGGCCGCAGTTCCTGCCTGAGACGGCTGAGATGGGCCGGGTCGGAGGCCAGCGCCACGGCGATCCTGACATAGTCGTCGACCGATGCGGCGACCCACCCGGTCAGCCCGAGACTCTCGAGAAAACCCTGGGTTTGTCGTGACTGCGCATTGACGCCCGGCAGCGTGATGACCGGCACCCCCATCCACAGCGCCTCGCAACTGGTCAGGGCGCCCGAGAAAGGCGTCGGGTCGAGGGCGATATCGATGTCGCCGTATTCCTCCAGCATACGCGCATGCGGCGACACACCGCGCAGGTCGAGCCTTGCCTGCCCGACACCTTCCGCCGCGAAGGAATCGGTCAGACGCCGGCGGACACCGACATCGGCCAGGGACACCCATTTCAGCACCAGGCGCGACCGCGGGACGGCAGTCAGCACCTTCGCCCATAGCCGAACCACCTCAGGGCCGACCTTGCTCAGGTTGTTGAAGCTGCCGAAGGTTACGTATCCCTGCTGCTGGACGGCAAGCCGGGCAACCGGCGGCGGAGCGTAATCCGGCGGCGCATAGCAGAAGCGGCCGCCGGGCAGGCGCAGGACCTGCTCGCTGTAGCGATCCTCTTCTCCCGGCCGGATGGTAAGCTTGTCCGACAACACATAATCCATTGCCGCCAGGCCGGTGGTGCCCCAGAACCCCAACCAGGTGACCTGCACCGGGGCCGGCTTCAGGGCGAACATCGGCAACCGGTTCAAGGCCGTGTGGCCGGACAGATCGACCAGGATGTCGATGCCGTCGGCAACGACCAGAGCCGCCGCCGCCTGGTCCGACAGGCCGGCGAGGCTGCGCCAATGATGGGAAACACCCTGAAGGTGGGCCGTCAGGTCGTCGGCAGCGACATTGTTGCTGTAGCAGAACATCTCCACTGCCCTGGGATCGTGACGGTCGAGGACGCTGCTGAGAAAGTAGCCGACCGGATGGCGTCTGAAATCGCCAGATACATAGCCGACGCGCAGACGGCGGTCGCCGTCGGCATGGTTGGCGAAGGCCGGCGTCGGCAGGCCGGTTTCAAAACATCCGGCGAATTCCCTGGCCGCCCGCAAAATCGCCCCTTCCTCCACCTCAGGCTGGTAGTGCAGGCACATCACCAGATTGGAATGGGCATCGGCGTAGTCCGGCCTGATGCGGATCGCCCTGCCAAAGGCGGCGATGGCGTCATCAAGGCAGCCCAGCAGCTTGAGGACGCCACCCAGGTTGAACCAGGCCTCGTCGTAGTCCGGCCTGACAGAGAGCGCCGCGCCATAAGCGGCAACGGCGCCATCCATCCGACCCAACGCGGTCAAGGCGACACCCAGATGAAAATACGCCTCGGCGTAATCCGGCTTGAGGCGGATGGCGGCGGCATAGGCGGTCACCGCCTCCGCGGAGCGTCCCAGGGCGTTCAGGGCGACCCCCCGATTGTAATGCGTCACGGCAGAATCCGGCGTGATGCCGATGGCGGCATCATAGGCTGCCACAGCGTCGTCGAACCGACCCAGATCGGTCAGGACCACGCCGAGATTGCAATGGGCGTCGGCATAATCCGGCCTGATGCGGATCGCGCTGCCAAAGGCGGCGGCGGCGTCATCGAAGCGACCGGCCTCCTTCAGGACCACCCCAAGGTTGGAATGCGCCTGAAAATAGTCCGGCCTGAGGCGGATGGCGGTATCAAATGCCGCCCGGGCCGCATCGAACCGCCCCAGTTGTTTCAATGCGGTACCAAGATTGAAATGCGCCTCGGCATAATCCGGAGCGAGACGGATGGCGGTGCCGTAGGCCGCCACGGCGTCCTCGGCGCGACCCAGATCCAATAACGCAGTTCCCATGTTGGAATGCGCCGCGGCATAGGCCGCCTCGAGACGGATGGCGGTGGTATAGGCGGCCACCGCCTCGGCGGAGCGTCCGAGGCCGTTCAGCGCGACTCCCAGATTGGAATGCGCCTGGGCATCGTCCGGCTTGAGGCGGATGGCGGTGCCATAGGCCGCCACGGCGTCCTCGCCTCGCCCAAGGACCGCCAGGGCGTTGCCGAGGTTGCAGTGATAGGCGGCGACGGATCCGTTGATCCCTATGGCCGCGCCGATCACCTCCACGGCGATATCGTTCCGCCCAAGCTGATGGGCGATCACGCCAAGCAGATGAAGGGCATCGGCATGACGGGGCTCTGCCGCCAGGATCTGCCGGTAGACATGCTCGGCTTCGGGCAGTCGTCCGGCCTGGTGATGCTGAACGGCCTCGGCGTACCATTGCTCGACGCCGGCCACGCCGGCTTGTGGCGAAACCCTTCCGGCCTTGGTCTGTGCCCGGCGTTGCCTGCGGTTCATCGGCGCCTAATCCAGTTCCTCGCCGAGACTGTGGCCATGGCGCAGTCGGCGATACAGAAAAACCCCCAGCACCGCCGACAGCAGGAACAGCACGACGCTCAGGCTGATGCGGAGCATCGGCGCCACATGGATGCCGCTGCCCAGCAGGACGAAGATCACCGTCTGCGGCAGATAGCCGATCAGCGATCCGGCGAGGAACCGGCCGGCCGGCACCGAGGAAACCCCGGCCAGCAGGTTGGTCAGCAGATTGCTGCCGACCGGCAGACAGCGGATAAGGATGGTCATGGTCAGCGGGTTGTCGCGCAGAAAATCGTCGATCCTGGCAATCCGGCCGCTGAACCGATGCATCACCAGATCGCGGCCCAGCAACCTGGCATAGAAGAAACAGACCGCACAGCCGAGGATCGATGCCGCCAGGGCGAGGCCGCTGCCGCGACCGAGGCCGAAGGCATAGCCGGCCAGAAAGCAGATCAACTGGCGCGGCAGACCGATGGCGACGCCGGCGATGGCGACGGCGAGGAACACCATATCGCCGGAAAGCCCCTGCCCCCGCACCTGGCTATCGATCCAGCCGGTATCGAGCAGATCATGCAGGCCCGAGACCTTGAATCCCCAGCCGAGCATCCCCAGGCTCAGCATCAGGGCCAGGCCCTTGACCAGCAGCCGCGGGCGGATCCCGCCGGCCATCGCTCAGTCGCCGTCCGCGCTGTCGATGACCGGCCGGCTGGCGCGACGCTGCAGCCACATGACCCCCAGAAGGTCGACAATGCCGACCCACAGGCGATCCCACAGGCCGTATTTTGATTGGCCCCGCTGTCGCGGCCGATGGTTCACCGCCACCGAGGCCACGACCCCACCCCGTCTTTGCATCAGGGCCGGCAGGAATCGATGCATATGATTGAACCGCGGCAGATCGAGAAAGGCCTCGCGGCTGAACACTTTGATGCCGCAGCCGGTATCCGGGGTGGCGTCGCCGAGCAGGCGGGCGCGGACGGCATTGGCGAACAGCGACGACAATCGCCTCAGAAGATTGTCCCGACGGCGACGGCGATGACCGACCACCATCAGACGGTCCCGCCGATCCGCCGGCTCCTCGAGCAATCTCGCCAGCATCGCCGGAAGATCGGCCGGATCGTTCTGGCCGTCGCCGTCCAGCGTGGCGATCAGCGGGGCCCGCGCCGCCTTGACGCCGGTGGCCACCGCCTGGCTTTGCCCGCAGCTGGCGACGTGACGAAGCGAGCGCAAATGACGGCGGACGGCCCTGGCCTCGCGGAGGCGGAGCGGGGTGGCATCGTCGCTGCCGTCGTCGACATAGACGATTTCAAACGGATAGCGCCCGTCCAGCGCGTGTTCGATCTCCTCGATCAACGGCAGGATGTTGTCCTCCTCGTTCCGGACCGGAACGACGACGGAGACCAGGGGCGGGGGCGGCGGTTCAGAGCTGGTGGAAGTCATTGGCATGGGAAACGGAAAGTACAACGCCGGCGAGACCGGCGAAACCGATTTTCTTACCACCCTCGCGACGAACGGGGAGGGAGGCCCCCTGTCAATACCCATTGAGAATTTATGGAAAACACCAAGAGGGTATACCCTAGGGTGTAGACAGATTTCCTTTGGACAGAGTCGCCTCCACCACATTTGAGCTATTACAATTGTGAGCCAGATAACAGATTCTTTATTTTATCGGCATATATATTGCACCTGAGAGCAAGCCAATCCATTTGCATTATAAGGTGCAGCCATTTTTATCTTCGGCGCGCAGTTGGAGGATAGCTTTTTCCATCACCCTATTCTTCATCGGCAGCAAGCAAAGTGAGTCTTTCCGTCCATCCTGCCGGCCGCCGCGAGGCCGGCAGGGGGGCGCGGAGCCGCCCCAAGACCTGGAGAAATAGATGAACACAGACCTGTTCAAGGCATTCGCTGCCCGGTACGAGGCCCGCCGTGAAACAGAGATGTCGCTCGAATCCTATCTCGACCTCTGCCGGACCGACCCGATGGCCTATGCCGGCGCCCATGAACGCATGCTGGCCGCCATCGGTGAACCGAAGGTCATCGATACCGCCAAGGATGTCCGGCTGTCGCGCATCTTTCTCAACCGCACCATCAAGGTCTATCCGGCATTCGCCGAGTTTTACGGCATGGAAGAGACCATCGAACGAATCGTTGGCTTTCTTCGGCATGCAGCCCAGGGCCTGGAGGAGCGCAAACAGATCCTCTATCTCCTGGGGCCGGTCGGCGGCGGCAAATCGTCCCTGGCCGAACGCCTCAAGGCTCTGATGGAAGCCCACCCCGTCTATGTCCTGAAGGCCGGCGATGAGATCAGCCCGATTTTCGAAAGCCCACTCGGCCTGTTCGATCCCGAAGTCATGGGCGACCGACTGGAGAAGGACTTCGGCATCCCCCGGCGGCGGCTGACCGGCATCGCCTCGCCCTGGGCGATCAAGCGCCTCGATGAATTCGCCGGCCAACTGTCGCGGTTCAGCGTGGTCAGGCTGACGCCGTCGCGACTCAGGCAGATCGCCATCGCCAAGACCGAACCGGGCGACGAAAACAACCAGGACATCTCCAGCCTGGTCGGCAAGGTCGACATCCGCAAATTGGAAAGCTTCAGCCAGAACGACGCCGACGCCTACAGCCACTCGGGCGGACTGAACCGCGCCAACCAGGGCATTCTCGAATTCGTCGAGATGTTCAAGGCGCCGATCAAGATGCTGCATCCCCTGCTGACCGCCACCCAGGAAGGCAACTATGTCGGCACGGAAAATGTCGGCGCCCTGCCTTTCCAAGGCATCATCCTGGCCCATTCCAACGAATCCGAATGGCAATCCTTCAAGAGCAATAAGAATAATGAGGCCTTCATAGACCGCATTTGCGTCATCAAGGTCCCCTATTGCCTGAGAGTTTCCGAGGAAACCAAGATATACCAGAAGCTGTTGAACGGCAGTGACCTGGCGCCGGCCCCCTGCGCGCCGGGCACGCTGGACATGCTGGCGCAGTTCGCCGTGCTGTCGCGTCTGAAGGAACACGAGAACTCGTCCCTGTTCAGCAAACTCAGGATTTATGACGGTGAAAACCTGAAGGAAACCGACCCCAAGGCCCGCAATATCCAGGAATACCGGGATGCCGCCGGCATCGACGAGGGGATGGACGGGTTGTCGACCCGCTTCTCTTTCAAGGTGTTGTCGCAGACCTTCAATTACGACAGCCACGAGGTGGCCGCCGACCCGGTCCATCTGATGTATGTCCTGGAACAGGCGGTACAGCGCGAGCAATACGGCGAGGATCAGGAAAAGCGGCTGCTTGACCATATCAAGGCGATCCTGGCACCTCGCTATGCCGAATTCATCGGCAACGAGATCCAGAAGGCGTATCTCGAATCCTACTCGGATTATGGGCAGAACCTCTTCGAACGCTACATTGCCTACGCCGATGCCTGGATCGAGGATCAGGACTTCAAGGATCCCGACACCGGGCAGTTGATGAACCGCGCTCTGATCGACCAGGAATTGTCGAAGATCGAAAAGCCGGCCGGCATCGCCAATCCACGCGATTTCCGCAACGAAGTGGTCAAATTCGTGCTGCGCGCCCGCGCTGCCGCCGGGGGCCGCACGCCGTCCTGGACCTCTTATGAAAAGATCCGCAGCGTCATTGAAAAGAGGATGTTCTCCCAGGTCGAGGACCTGCTGCCGGTCATCAGTTTTTCATCGAAACAGGACAGCGAAACCGACCGCAAGCACCACGATTTCGTCGAGCGCATGGTGACGCGCGGCTACACCGAGCGGCAGGTCCGCCGCCTGGTGGAGTGGTATATGCGGGTCAACAAGGCAGGGTAAAGGAGGGATCGCCCGCCTATGAACATCATCGACCGCCGGCTGAACCCCAAAGGCAAAAGCCTGCCCAACCGCCAGCGGCTGCTGCGCCGCCTGAAGGCCGAGGTGCAGGAGGCGGTGGCGCAGTCGATCGCCGGTCGACGCATCACGGAGGTCGATTCCAGAAAACCGGTGCCGGTACCGGTCCACGGCATCGCCGAGCCGTCCTTTCGTAAAGGCAATGACGGGCGGCGCGACTTCGTTCTGCCCGGCAACCGCAAATTCGTCAAAGGCGACATCATCCCCAAGCCGCCCGGCGGCGAAGGCGGTAGCGCCGGCGAAGCCGCCGATTCCGGTGACGGCGAGGACGACTTCACCTTCTCCCTCAGCCGCGAAGAATTCCTCGATATCTTTTTCGACGACATGGAACTGCCGGACATGGTCAAGCGCCGGCTCAAGGAGACCAATGCGGCCCAGCCGGCGCGGGCCGGCTATTCCATCGCCGGCTCGCCGCAGGCGCTGGATGTGCTCCGAACCATGCGCAACGGCCTGGCCCGCCGGCTGGCGCTGCGCCGGCCGCGGCAGTCGGACATGGACGACCTGCTGCGCCGGCTCGACGAGGCCGAGGCCTCGGGCGAAGGCGCCACCGTCAGCCGGCTGACCGAGGAAATGGAGACATTGCGGCGCCGCCTGCGGCTGATTCCCTGGATCGACCCGGTGGACATCCGCTATCGGCGCTTCGAATACCGCCCGGTGCCCATCGCCCAGGCGGTGATGTTCTGCCTGATGGATGTCTCGGGATCGATGAACGAGCATATGAAGGATCTGGCCAAACGCTTCTTCATGTTGCTGTATCTGTTCCTTACCCGCCGCTACCGGGCCGTCGACATCGTCTTCATCCGTCACACCCATGAAGCGCAGGAAGTCGACGAAGACACCTTCTTTCACTCCCGGGAAACCGGCGGCACCGTGGTGTCGACGGCGCTCGACGAGATGAACGGCATCATCGCCCGGCGCTATCCGCCGGACAGCTGGAACATCTATGTGGCGCAGGCCTCGGACGGCGACAACATGGCCTCGGACCGCGGCCGCGTCGAAACCGCGATGACCGAAAACGCCCTGCCCGCCTGCCAGTATTTCGCCTATCTGGAAGTCGACGACCCGCCGCGGGACAGCTGGGACGGGCGGCATTTCAAAAGCGAGCTGTGGCGCACTTACGAAAAGCTGCTGTTGCCGGGCGTGCCGCTGGCCTTGCGCCGCGCCACCAGTCCCGGGCAGATCTTCGGGGTGCTGCACGATCTGTTCGCGCGCGAAAGGGCGGATTAACCGATGTCCCTGCTGTACCAAGGATCGGAATGGAATTTCGATACTCTGAAGCGGGTCTACGACACCGTCGAGGAGATCGCTTTGGGAGAACTCGGCCTGGAGGTGTACCCCACCCAGATCGAGGTCATCACCGCCGAACAGATGCTGGACGCCTATGCCTCGGTCGGCCTGCCGTTGATGTACCGTCACTGGTCCTTCGGCAAGCATTTCGTGCGCAACGAGGCCTTGTACCGCACCGGGCAGCAGGGTCTGGCCTATGAGATCGTCATCAATTCCGACCCTTGCATCTGCTATGTGATGGAAGAAAACTCCATGACCATGCAGGCGCTGGTCATTGCCCATGCCGCTTTCGGCCACAACCACTTCTTCCGCAATAATCAGGTGTTCCGCCAGTGGACCGATGCCAAGGGCATCCTCGACTATCTCGCCTTCGCCCGCGATTTCGTCGCCCGCTGCGAGGAGCGCCACGGCATCGAGGCGGTGGAGCGGGTCCTCGATGCCGCCCATGCCCTGCAGACCCAAGGCGTTAATCGCTATGCGCGCCGGCCGAAGCGCAGCCTGGTCGAGGAACTGGCGCGCAAGGACGAGCGGCGCAGCTATGTCGAGGCGATGTGGAACCCGCTGTGGACCACCGTTCCCGGCCGAGACCGCAAGGCCGACCCGAAGACCCCCGAAGCTCCGCAGGCCGACCTCGAGGGCCAGCGGCAAATCGAATTGCCGGAAGAGAACCTTTTATACTTCTTCGAGAAGCATTCGCCATCGCTGGCCGGCTGGCAGCGCGAGATTCTGCGGATCGTCCGCGTCATGAGCCAGTATTTTTATCCGCAGCGGCAGACCAAGGTGATGAACGAAGGCTGCGCCACCTATGTGCATTACCGGATCATGACCCGCCTGCATGAGCTTGGCCGCATCAGCGACGGCGCCTATCTGGAGTTTCTGCACAGCCATACTTCGGTGATCAGCCAGCCCGACTTCAATAGCCCGCGTTATTCCGGCATCAATCCCTACGCCCTGGGCTTCGCCATGATGCAAGACATCGAACGCATCTGCAGCGAGCCGACCGCCGAGGACCGGGCCTGGTTTCCCGACATCGCCGGCAATGGCCGGCCGATGGCGACGCTGCGCGAGGTCTGGGCCGAATTCCGCGACGAAAGCTTCATCCTGCAGTTCCTCAGCCCCAAGGTGATCCGCGATTTCCGCCTGATGCACCTGACCGACGAGGCCGATCTGCCGCATCTCGAAGTAACCGCCATTCACGATGAACAGGGATATCGCGCCATCCGCGCCGCCCTGGCGGCGGAATACGAATGCGCCCGCCTCGATCCGGAAATCCAGGTGGTCGCCGTCGACCTTCCGGGCGATCGCCGGCTGACCCTGGAACACCGTATTCACGACGGTCGCCGCCTCGACCCGGCGACCCGCGACCGCACTCTGGCATACGTCCGCGCTCTGTGGGATTATCCGGTCAGCCTGAAGGAAACCGATGCGCGGACCGGGACCATCCTGCCGAACGGGGAAACCGACCTCGACTGACATCCTCTGCCTGGCCGTCGCCGCCCTGCTGTGGTCGGGGCCGCCGGCGGCGGCTGAACCGACGGTGGCCCCGGACCGCCTGTGCCATGTCCGCACGCCGGCATTCGACTCTCCCCTCGCCCTGCCCAGAACCGCTGCCGCGCTGCGGGACGGCAAGGCGCTGACAGTGGTGGCGCTGGGCTCGTCATCCACCCAGGGCTTCGGCGCCACCGCCCCGGAAAAGGCCTATCCGGCGCAACTGGCGATGATCCTCGGCCAGCATTTCCCGCGTTCGCCGATCACCGTGCTGAACCGCGGCGTCGGCGGCGACACCGCGGACAAGATGCTGGCACGGTTGAACCGCGACGTGTTCGCCGCCAAACCGGACCTGGTGATCTGGCAAACCGGCACCAATGACGCCATCCGCCTGGCGGATCCCGTTCATTTCATGGCGGTGCTCAATGTCGGCGTCCGCCTGATCCTCGCCCACGGCATCGACCTGATGCTGATGGACCCGCAATATGCGCCGCGTTATGTCGCCGCGCCGCGCTTCCGGGATTTCGTCGAAACCATGCGCCAGGTGGCCGGCGAACACCGGGTCGCCCTGTTCCGCCGCTTCGAGGCGACCAAGGCCTGGACCGAGGATGCGCGTTTCTCGCCGGTCAAACTGACCACGACCGATGGCCTGCACCCGACGGATGCCAATTACCGCTGCACCGCCGTGCTGCTGGCCGAGGAACTAATCCGCGCGGCGGCGGAATAGAGCGTGTCAAATGGCAAGGCGTTAGCGCGTCCCGGCGGCGATCAGATTGGCCAACAGGCGGGCGACGCAGCCGTTCAGGTAATCGGCATTGCGGAACTGCTCGGCGGCGCCGTCCGGGCTGGGATTGAAGCGGCCGCTGTCGATCAGTTCATGCATGACGTCCCAACGGCGGAACACCAGGCTGTCGGTGACGTCGGCAATACGGTGCAGATAATCCAGATAGGGTTCGAAATTCAGCACGGCGGCGGTTTGCGGGCTGTATTGGATATCCACCAGCACCACGTCGATGCCCTCACCGTGAAGTCTATGCACGCTGTCGATGACGGCCTCGCCGAATTGGCCCAACTCAACTCCCTTGGCGGCGTCGGTGGTGCCGGTTTCCCAGACCACCAGCCCCGGCCGCAGACGCAGCACCTCGTCCAGCTTTTCCGCCACCAGGACGGCGGTGAGCCCGGCTGCCGTGCGCACCTGCACGGGCAGCTTGCGGCCCAGGCTGTCCTCGAGATCGGCCGCCAGACGGGCGGGATAGGCACGCGCCGGAGAGCTGACACCATGGCCGAGGGAAGAGCCTGAACCGATGACCACGACGACCGGTGTGCCGCCGCCCGCCATCCGCCCGGCCAAACGGCGCAGAGGATAATTGACCGCCATCAGGTCGGGCGATACGGCACA
>Ga0007882_10001254_pt1 | contig 14919 bp, 14 predicted proteins | sample CryBogCBH12Aug01_FD_71195 | JGI IMG/M metagenome (GOLD analysis project Ga0007882, IMG submission 71195) | Freshwater microbial communities from Crystal Bog, Wisconsin, USA - CBH12Aug09.1 | ecosystem: Environmental > Aquatic > Freshwater > Lake | place: Crystal Bog, Wisconsin, USA | collected... | reverse complement strand
TCACCTCGTTCAGGCCGATCCCGCCCGGTTCGTCCCTGGCCTTGTCGACAAAGCTGGGATTGGTGCAACCGACCAGGAAAGACAGCAGCAGGATCAGGGTGGACGGCGTCTTCATTCGCCGCTCCTCAGGATATTGTAGGCGCGCCGGACGATGCGCCGGTCAGCCTGGGGAATTTCCGCTACCACCGCGTTGAACTCGGCCAACGAATAACCGTCGCGGAATTTGACCGGGGTCCTGGTGGCCACCACCATCAGATATTCGTCCACCATCTTGCGCCCCGCCGGCTGGTTGGCCGGAAAGGCCAGCTTGAGGTCATAGCGCCTGGCACCGGTCTCGGTGGGAATGGTGACCGGGTGCTCGATGCGGGCCGTCGCGTCGAAGCGGTTGGGAAACAGGCGCGACACCTGGGCGTCGCCTTTTTCATAGGGCAGCCATTGGAACAGTTGAACAGACATCGGCTGTGACGGCGTCAGCGTCACCGTCAGTTTCTCGCCCTCGCGGTAAACCGCGTTGTTGAGGGCGACGCCGAGGGTGAAATCCGGATCCGGCCGCCCCCTGGCCATATGCACATCGGCCTCGAAGGAGACGACGCAGCGGCGGAAGGACTCCTGCTCGACCCTGGTTTCCTGACTGCGGTCACGAAGCCCCCGGATCTCGCCCCCGACCATGGTCCAGATCATCGAATTGCGGGCGCAGTCGGCGTCATCGCCCTGTTCGGCGCAGCGCAGCGTATCCTCGGCGGCAAAGCTTTCGCCGGAGACCTGGCGAATGGCCTCGGCCCTGGCACGGTTCTCGGCATTCTGGCAGGCCTCGGCCTCGGGAATCTCGGGCGGAAAGATATAGCTGCCGGTCGCCCGCACCCAGTCGGCGGCGGCCGTCACCGGCAAGACCAGCAGCAGGGAGAAAACCAGGGCCGCCGGTTTCATCGCCGCCACCTCACTTCTGCGCCGCGATGAGGACGGCGCGGGGCAGCATCTGCCGGTACAGGTCCTCGAGGCTCATCTCCGGCGGCGCCGTCGGCTCGGCCGGCGCCTTGCCCAGAAAACGGAGAATCCGACCGCCGGAGATGCCGAGATTGATGTCTTCCACCAGGGTCCCGGTCTTCTGATAGATTCCCGCCGTGTCCACCTTGCCCACCGCGACGCCGATCAGATGGCCGCGCTTGTCGAAGATCGGGCCGCCGGAGGTACCCTTGTTCAATTTGGCGGTGATCTGGAACACCCCCGGGGCATCGCGCAGGCCGGTGGTCTTGGCGACGATGCCATCGGTCAGCGACGGCTGCTCGTCGCCGAACAGACTGATGATGGGATAGCCCAAGACGATGGCGGCGCGGCCGGTGGCCGGCTCGACGATCCCCGCCAGCGGCATCGCCGCACCTTCGGGGAACGGCCGGTCGATTTCCAGCAAAGCGAGATCGTCGTCGTCGGAGAGCTTGACCAGACGGGCCTTGCGCACATAGCCGGTGCCGTTGCGAACGGCGATGGCGGCTTGGCCCTCGACGGTGTGGCGGTTGGTGATGATCAGCCGCCCGCCCTCCAGGACAATACCGCTGCCGGTCATGATCGGACTGCCGGGCGCGAAAGGCAGCGGTTCGGGATGGGGCAGCGTGGCAGCCAGCGGCATCGCCTTCACCGCCGGCCGCGGTGCCGCCGTCGGTGCCGGCGGTTCTTTCGACGTCTCCTGCGTCGGGTCTTTCTGCGGGTCTGGCGGCAGCTGCTTTTGCCGCGCCTCGGTCTTCGCCGCCAGGCCTTGCAGCCTGCCTTGCGGATCGACCGCCGCGAGCCAGGCGGCCATCGCCTCGGACCGCCCGCCTTGTCCGCGTTCGCCGTACAGCCGCTTGGCGATCATCCTGGCGTCAACCCCTTCCGCCTTTTTGCCGGCCGCCCACAGCATCTGGCCGTAGGCATCCCAGGCCCCGGCGGCGGCGGGATGGTCGCCGATGAAGCGCTGCAAGTCCGCCATCCCGGCCTCCGGCCCGGTCTGCCGGGCGAGGAAGCGCGCCAGCACCACCGCCACCTCTTCCGACGACGGCTGGTTACCCTGCAATTGCCGCAGGCGGGACAGCGCCGCCTCGGCACGCCCAACCCGCTGGTCGGCCAACGCCATCACCAGTTGCGCGGCAACCAGATCAGGATCGCTCTTCAACGCCATGGCGGCAAGGCGGCGAGCCTCCGCCAGCTCGCCCAGCGTCAGCCTGGCCTCGGCCAGGCCGAGCGTGGCCTCGGCCTCCACGTCCAGCGAGGCGAAGGCGGCATGCTCAAAAAACTCCAGGGATTTCGTCGGTTTGTTGATGGCCAGGTAAATGCGCCCGAACAGCAGGTCAATGCGCGCCTGGGTAGCCGCATCCCCGGCGTTGAGCTGTTTGAGGACGGCGACGGCTTTCTCGTATTGCTCGGCGTCGATCAGGCTGCCGGCGAGATCGAACCCGGCCTCCGGCTCAGGCCCGGCCGCCGCCGCGCCCAGGGTAAGCAGCCCCATGACAAGACCGACCGCCAACCGCCTGATGATCATCACCGTCTCCCCATCGGGACTCGCCGTTCGCACCAGACGATATCATGGCGGAACGATTTAACCATAAGACGGCGGATGATCGCATTTTAACCCGGGTTATGTTTATCTGTGGACGCCTTCAAACAACACGACCGGGAAAGGTCAGCGGAATGCTTTCATTGGACGATCTGGCCGATGTCGGACGTTTGGTTGCCATCGACGCGGAAACCACCGGTTTTCGGGTCCCCGACGCCGAGGCGATCCGCAAGATGCCCAAGGGCCTGCGCCTGCCCGGCATCGTCATCGAACTCGGCTGCGTCGAGCTGCTGCGCGACGGCGACGGCTGGAAGACCGGCGACACCTGGCAGCGCCGGGTCCAGCCCAACGGCCCCATCGCCAAGGCCTCCATCGCCGTGCACGGCATCACCCCGGCCGAGTTGAAAAACGCCCCCAGTTTCCGCGACATCCTCGACGACTTCGAGACCTTCATCGGCCAGGATTCGCTGCTGGCCCACAGCGCCGTCAACGAGATCGGCTTTCTCAATTTCGAATATGCCAGGGTCGGCCGCTGCGGCTTCGATGAGACGATTTTTTCCGGCAACGACTTCATCTGTACCCAGGAACTGTCCCGCCGGTTTTTCCCCGGTGCGCCGGGCTCGCTCGACGTCCTCTGCGACCGGCTGTGGATCGACCGCTCCGACCGTTTCCAGCATCACGGCGCCCTGCTCGACGCGGTTCTCACCGCCGAGGCCTTCATGAAAATGCACGGTGGCTTCGTTCAGGACGAACCGCGCTCGATCAGCTTCGGCGATCGTTAGACCTGGCCGGTGACCAATCGTCATCCCATCGCCCCGCTGGCCATCGCCCTTGGTCTGGCGGCGCTGCTGGCGCCGGCGCTGGCCAATGGCTTCCCGCTGGTCTTCCATGACACCGGGGCCTATCTCGCCCGCGCTTTCGACAGCCGCCTCGAACCGGGCCGCGGACCGTTTTACGGCTTTTTCATCGCCGCCACCGGCGGGCGCTTCACCCTGTGGCCGGTAATCGCCGTCCAGGCGGCGGCGACCCTGTGGCTGCTGTCGCTGACGCTCCGCCTGCACGGATTCGGCGGCGGCAGGATGGCGGCACTGACGGCGCTTGGGCTGTCGGCCACCAGCACGGCGGCCTGGGGCGTGGCGACGGTGATGCCCGACGCCTTCGCGCCGCTGACGGTGCTGGCCTGGTATGTGCTGACCTTCGACGCCGGCCGCATGCGGCCCTGGGAGATCGCCGGGACGGCGGCCCTGCTGCTGCTGTCGGCCCTGGTCCATATGACCCATCTGGCCCTCGGCCTCGGCCTGGCCCTTTGTCCAGGGGCCATCGTGATGATCCGTTGGCCGGAGTTCCGCCGCGGCGCCCTGCTGGCGGCGGCAATGCCGGTGGCCGCCCTGGTCCTGCTGCCGCTGGTCAATGGCGCCGTCTCCGGCCAGTACGGTCTGACCCCCGGCGGACAGACCTTCGTCTTCGGGCGGATGCTGCAAAGCGGTCTGGTGGAACGCTACCTTGACGACCATTGTCCCTTGCCCGGTTTGCGCCTCTGCGGTTACCGCGGCACCCTGCCGGCCACCGCCGACGAATGGATCTGGGATAGCGACAGCCCGTTCCAGGCGCTGGGCGGATGGGACGGCTATGCCGAGGAGATGCGCCGCATCGCCGTCGGTTCGCTGTCCGACCATCCGGGGGCCAATCTGCAGGCGGCGGCCGAAGCGGCCGGCGAACAGTTCCTGCGGGTCGGCACCGGCGAAGACATCGGCAATGAATATTGGCACACCGCGCGCGAGATCGAACGCCGCCTGCCGGCCTCGGGGCCGGCCTTCGTCGGCGGACTGCAGCACAATGACCGGCTGGGCCTGATCACCGACCTCCTCAACCGGCTCTATGTGCCGCTGACCCTGACGGCGACGGCAACCCTGGCAACCCTTCTGCTTCTCGGACAGCAATGGCGACTGCCGGCCACGGTGCTGATCGCGCTGGCCGGCAACGCCTTTCTCTGCGGGGTGTTTTCCGGTCCGCATGACCGCTATCAGGGACGCATGGCCTGGCTGGCCATCTTCGCCGTCATGATCTCGGCGCTGGAGGTTCTAACCCTCAGGCGCGACCGACGTCCTGCAGAAAGCCGTCGATGATCGACCGCAGGGCTTTCGCCTGCTGGGACAGGTCCTGCGACGCCGTCAACAGCTCGGAGGCGTTGCGGCTGGTGCTCTGAGCCGCCTGCTGCACACTGACCACGTGGCCGCTGACCTCCGAGGTGCCGCTGGCCGCCTGCTCGACATTGCGGGCGATCTCCTGGGTGGCCATGTTCTGCTGCTGCATGGCGCCGCCGATGGTGGCGGCGATGTCGCCGACCTCGGCGATGACCTTGAGGATACCCTTGATGGCCACCACCACCGTCTCGGTCTTGCCCTGCACGGCGGCGATCTGGTCGCCGATATCCCCCGTCGCCTTGGCGGTCTGACTGGCCAGATGCTTGACCTCATTGGCCACCACGGCGAATCCCTTGCCGGCTTCACCGGCCCGCGCCGCCTCGATGGTGGCATTCAGCGCCAGCAGATTGGTCTGCGCCGCGATGTCGTTGATCAGGGTGACGATGTCGCCGATGCGGGCCACCGCCGAGGCCAGTTCCGCCACCTCGGTTTCGGTGCGCGAGGCCTCGTCGACCGCCTGGGCGGCGATCTCCGAGGAGTGATCGACCTGGCGGCCGATCTCGCCGATCGACATCGACAGCTGTTCGGCAGCCGACGCCACCGCCTGCACATTGACCGAGGCCTCCTCGGCCGCCGAGGCGACGCTGACCGCTTTTTCCGAGGTCTGCACCGCCGTGGAATTCATCGACTGGGCGTTTTTTTCCAGGTTGAGTGCCGCATCCGCCAGGCCGCCGACAATTTTCGAGGCGTTCTGATTGAACCCTTCGGTCAAGGCTTCGACGCGCTGGGCGCGCCGCTGGCGGGCTTCGAAATCGGCGCGCTGCTGGTCCTCGAGCTCGCGGCTGCGGATCAGGTTGGTCTTGAACACCTGGACGGCGCGGGCCATGTCGCCGGTTTCATCGCTGCGCTCGGTATCCGGTATGTTCACCATGGCATCGCCGGCGGCGAGATGTCCCATGACCCCGGTCATCCGCGCCAGCGGCCGGCTGATGACCCGGGTGAAAACCAGCTTTATGCAAAGAATCATCGCCAGCACCGCCAGCAGCGCCGCCCCCGCCATGGTCCACAGCAGACGGCGCAGCTGGGCGAAATCGGCGGCGGTGTCGAGGCTGCTGGAATAGGCCGAGATGACCTCGCCCTCCTTGGCGCCCATCTCGCGGGTATGGCAGTTGACGCACATCCGCTCGCCGGTCCCCTCGGTGACACCGAGGATAATCGGCACCGAATAGCGATAGGTGTCGCCGACGAACCGGCCCACCGGCAGTCCGGTCCGCAATACCTCCTCGTCAATGGCATCCTGCGGCTTCTTGGGCGCCTTGGCCGGGTCGTCATGCGCGACATAATCGATCATGCCTTGCGACCACACGCTCCACAGCTTGCCGGGATAGCGCTTGTTGCGGCTTTCAAACCAACGATTGAAGACTTTCACCGCGATATCCGATTTGTCGGCAAATCGCTTTTCCATCGCGCTGTTGACCAGCGCATGCAATGACGCAAGCTCGTTTTCGGAAAACTTCTGGAACTGGTCCTCGACCTGCTGTGTCTGGTAGCGATCGATCCCCACCAGCACCGCCACGGCCAGGATAAGCACGCCGCTGGCGACCACCGCCATGAACCTTGTCTGCAGCTTAAGAGCGTTCCACCACTGGATCATTCTTCCCGCTCCGGGCTGGACTGGTAAATCGATTTCATGAAACCATCTTATATTTCAGTATTCGATTACAACATATGTCACCGCAAGATCAAAACCCGTTCTACCGTTGCGGAATAATCGATAAAACCGGATCGAGGCGCAAAGTGAATATTCTTACAACCCTTACCGTCGGCGCGGTCCTTGCCGCCGGCCTGGCCTTTTCCGCCGCCGCCAAGGACGGCGACCTGGGCTGTGTCGACACCGCCTTCAAGCTGGTCGGTCCCGACCACAAGGTCTGCATCAGCAGCTTTCGCGATCCCAATATCCCGGGCATCGTCTGCCATCTCAGCCAGGCCCGCACCGGCGGCCTCAAGGGGGCCGTCGGCCTGGCCGAAGACAAGTCCGAATTCTCGCTGTCCTGCGTGCAGAGCGGGCCCATCGCCCAACCGCTGACGGTTCCGGCGCAGCAGGAGGTCTTCAGTGAGAAAACCTCGGTATTTTTCAAGAACACCAAGGTTACGCGCTTTTATGACCGTGACAACAACGCCTTGGTCTATCTTGCGGTGTCGGGGAAACTGATCGACGGATCGCCCAAAAACAGCGTCAGCAATGTCGCCATATCCCCTTGGGCACAGCACTGATTTGGCAGTGGCGTCGATGGCGGTGGACTTGTAACATTTGCAACAGGGTTCGATTGGGCGGGTCGCCATGAAACAGTTGCTCTGATGCCGGTTTTCCCCGGACTCCGCCAGATCCGGCAGGGGGCGGAGGCCTGCGGGGTATATCTCGGCTGGGGGCTGTTCGCCGTCCTTCCCCTGGACTATGCCTCCGCCCTCGGCGGCTGGATCGGTCGCACCGCCGGACGTTTCCTGTCGGTCAGCGGCAAGGCCAGACGCAATTTGCGCCGCGCCTTCCCCGACAAGACGGAAGGCGAGATCGACGCCATTCTCGGCCAGGTCTGGGACAATGTCGGCCGGGTGGTGGGAGAGTTCCCCCATCTGGCGCGTATCGCCGCCGAACGCCTGGACATCGTCGGCGGCGACCATGTGGCGCAGATGCGCGACGATGGCCGTCCGGGCTTCCTCATTTCGGCGCATTACGGCGGCTGGGAACTGTCCGGACCGGTCGCCTTCCGCCTTGGTCTGCCGGTCCATGTGGTTTATCGCGCCGCCAATAATCCCTGGGTGGAAAGGCTGTTCCGCCGCGGCCGCGGGGTGGCGGCGGAGAGTTTCATTCCCAAGGGCGCCGAGGGGGCGCGCCGGATGGTCGGGGTGATGCGCGCCGGCGGCCATCTCGGCATGCTGGTGGACCAGAAAATGAACGACGGCATCGCCGTGCCGTTCATGGGCCGCGATGCCATGACCGCCCCGGCGGTCGCCCGCCTGGCGCTGAAATTCCGCTGTCCCATCGTTGCCGGCCGCATCGAGCGAACCGGCGGTGCGCATTTCCGGGTGACCCTCGAACCGCCCATCCCGCTGCCCGACAGCGGCGATGCGCAGCAGGACGTCTATGACGTCATGCTGCAGATCAACGCCACCATCGAGCGCTGGGTCCGCGCCCAACCCGGTCAATGGCTGTGGCTGCACCGTCGCTGGCCGGACTGATTGTTGCCCTCAGGCCAACACTGTTGTTCGCATAGTGTGGTGATTTTTAAGTTCCTGCGATCACCGCCACATGCGAAATCAGGAACTTAAAAATCATAAACCACACTAGATTCAAATAGTTGCTAGTGTCCTGATCGATTCCGAAGTTCGATCGTGGCCTGGATCTGATCGCGCGAACTTCGGAATCGGGACACTAGCCTATATTGTTGCACCATACGCCAAAGGCTTACTGTAGCGACATCATCAGTTTGCACATCAGAGAAGGGGTATCGCCATGACGACACCGACCATCGCCCAGAAGGCCCCGGTTCCGGTAGAATTGGAAGCCGGCAAGACGTATTACTATTGCACCTGCGGATTAAGCGACCGCCAACCGTTCTGCAACGGGTCCCATAAAGGTACGGAGTTTGCCCCGCAGGCCTTTACCGCCGACCAGAGCAAGACGGCTTATCTTTGTGCCTGCAAGCACAGCAAGAGCCAACCGTTCTGCGACGGCAGCCACAAGTCGCTGTAGCGGCGACGGGGAAAAGGAGCACCGGCAGCTTGCATGATCACCACCACCCCCTCATGACGGGATGCCGTCGCGGCGTCAGGACAAGCTGAGCCCGACTTTCCATGCTCTTCAACAGCTACCCTTTCCTTTTCCTCTTTCTGCCGCTGACGCTGACGCTGTTCTTCCTGCTTGGACGACGCTCGCACGCCCTGGCCATGGGGTGGATGGCCCTGGCCTCGCTGTTCTTCTATGCCTGGTGGTCGCCGCCCTACCTGCTTTTGCTGCTGGCTTCGGCCGGATTCAATTATGGCGCCGGTCTGCTGCTGGCACGGTCGCCGCCGGGAGATGCCAGGCGTCCGGCGCTGGCCCTGGCGGTGGCCGCCAACCTCGCTTTGCTCGGCTATTTCAAATATGCCGATTTTTTCATCCAGACGGTGAACGCCACCTTCGCCGCCGGCTGGCCGGCGATGCAGATCGTCCTGCCGTTGGGCATTTCCTTCTTCACCTTCACCCAGATCGCCTTCCTGGTGGACACGGCGCGGGGCGAAGCGAAGGACTACGACTTCGTCCATTACTTGCTCTTCGTTACTTATTTCCCACATCTGATCGCCGGCCCGATCCTCCATCACAAGGAAATGATGCCGCAGTTCGACCGGCCGGATATCAGCCGCTTCTCGGCCAACCGCCTGGCGCTGGGGATTTCGGTGCTGGCCTTCGGACTGTTCAAGAAGACCGTCCTCGCCGACGGACTGGCCGCCTATGCGACACCGGTATTCGCCGCCGCCGCCCATGGCGGGACGCCGACGCCGCTGGAAGCCTGGGGCGCCGCCCTGGCCTACAGCCTGCAGATCTATTTTGACTTCTCCGGCTATTCCGACATGGCCATCGGCCTGGCCCGCATGATCGGCATCCGACTGCCGCTCAATTTCCACTCGCCTTACAAGGCGGGCTCGATCATCGAGTTCTGGCGGCGCTGGCATATGACGCTGTCGCGCTTCCTGCGCGACTACCTGTACTTCCCCCTCGGCGGCAACCGCCATGGCCGCCAGCGGCGCTATCTTAATCTCCTGGCCACCATGGTCCTCGGCGGGTTGTGGCACGGCGCCGGCTGGACCTTCGTCATCTGGGGCGCCCTGCACGGCCTCTACCTGGTGGTCAACCATGCCTGGCGCGCCGTGCGACCGGGGTCCGCTGTCCGCGGCAGGGGCTTCCGCCTGGCCGCCGGGATGCTCACCTTCCTGGCGGTGGTGGTCGCCTGGGTCCCGTTCCGCGCCGACGGCGTGGCGGCGGCCAGGACCATGCTGGCCGCCATGGCCGGGCTCGCCGGCCCGGCGGCGGAAACGGCGACGCTCGACTGGACCGCCGGACGGCTGTGGATCGCCGCCGGCCTGGCGATCGTCTGGCTGGCCCCCAACACCCAGGAGATCTTTGCCCGCTATCGCATGCTGGGCCCCGTCCACCGCCAGGCCGACCGGCTGGCCCTACCCTGGCTCGGCCTCCGCTGGCGGCGATCGCCGGGCTGGGCCCTGGCCACTGCCGTCATCGGCTTCGTCGGGCTGCTGTTTTTCAGCCGCGGCAGCGAATTCATCTATTTCCAGTTCTGACATGCGCTATCTGCGGCCCTTCTTTCTCCTGTTCTTCGGCCTGCTGGCCCTGGTCGCCGCCGTCAACGCCGTCATGGACCCCTATGACCTGCTGGGAACACCGCGGTTCGCGCGGATCAACGACCGCAAGTCGGTGGGCGATTCCCGCTTCGTCAAGCCGCTGCAGGTCTCGGCCCGGCAGCCGGGGACCGTGTTCCTGGGAACATCGCGGGTACAATGGGGCTTAGATCCCGAGGATCTGCCCGAACCAGGGGCCTATAACCTGGGAATTCCCATGGCCAATATCGGCGAAATCGCCGGCTATGCCCGCCATGTGATGGACGATACAACGGCCCACCGCCTGGTGATCGGCCTCGATTTCACCAGTTTCAACGACAACGCGGAACCGCTGCCCGGCTTTCGCACCGCCATCGTCGGCCGCCATGCCCTGCTCCGCGCCGCGCCGGACCTTCTCCTGTCGCTGCGCAGCCTGTTGCGCAGCCGCAAAACCCTCTCGGAAAGCCGCAATCCGAAGGAATTTCTCCAGCGCGCCGACGGCTTCGGCGCCTATGACGGGGATCACTCGGCGAAAACCCCAGAGGAGGCGGTGATCAATTCGATCCGTTTCTATGTCGCCTCGCCGGCCTTCTTCCGCGGCTATGCCGGCAGCAACCGCTCTCTCGCCGTCCTCGATGCCCTGCTGACCGAGACGCAAAGCCGCGGCATGGCGGTGGAGGCCTTTATCCCGCCGGGCCATGTGGCGGTCATGGAGGTGCTGCGACGGATCGGCCTGGGGCCGGCCTATGACGACTGGCAGCGCCGTCTGGTGCGCATTTGCGCCGCCCATGGGGTGACGCTATGGGACTTCGAAGGCTATAACCGCTACACCACGACACCGCTGGCGCAGGTCTACGACACCCATTTCGACGGCACCCATTTCAAGCCCAACCTGGGCCGGCTGGTGCTGCGAAGCCTGCTCGCCGGCCGGCCGGCCGAGGCGGATTTCGGGGTCAGGCTGACCCCCGATTCGCTGGAGGCCTATCTGGCCGGACAGCGCCTGGCGCGCGACCGCTGGCAGGCGGACAATGCCGGCGACCTGTCGCGCATTCTGGCGGCGGTGCAAACGGAAAACCATGCCGTCGGCGCGGCAACCTGGTAAAATGGGGCAAAGCCGGAGGATGCCGATGACGACGAAGCGGAAGATCGAAAAAAGTGAAGATGAATGGCGCCGGCAACTGACCCCCGAGCAATACCGGGTCGCCCGCCAGAAGGGGACCGAGAGGCCCTTCTCCGGCGAATATGAATCGGTCTGGACCCCCGGTATCTATCGCTGTGTCGCCTGCGCCCAGGAATTGTTCGAGGCGGCCGACAAATTCGATGCCGGTTGCGGTTGGCCGAGTTTCACCCGGCCGGTCGGCAGCGATGCCGTTGAGGCCACCGTCGATGTCAGCCACGGCATGCGCCGCACCGAAGTCCTGTGCTCGGCCTGCGGCGCCCATCTCGGCCATGTCTTCGATGACGGTCCGCGGCCTACCGGCCTGCGCTATTGCATCAATTCGGTGTCGCTGACACTGGACCCGAAAAAGCAGGAATAGTCGCCGCCCCCCTTAAGGCCGAGCTTGCGCAAGGATATCGCCAGGTCGTGGAGATCCTGGCGGTGGCGGCCGTCACCGCCGGCGAAAAAAGCCTGCCGCGCCGATTCCCCGGCCTCGGCCGAAAACTCGGAAAGCAACCGCATCGCCAGGACCAGGGCGTCGTCGCGGTCCCTGATGGCCGCTCGCATCTCCGCCTGACGCCGTTCACGCCGCGCTCTTGAGCGCTCGGCATTCGACTTCCTGGCTTCGCCAAGAGCCGGACGGCCGCGTTTTCTCGCCGCTTCAGGGGGCGGCAGTTCCGGCCCCGGCGCGGGCTCCGCCGGGTTGGCCTTGAACCACGCCGCCTCGGCATGACGCTTGGTCTCCGCCGGGGTCGCGCCGGCAACGATCCATTTGTGGGACACCAGATTGCCGAAGCCGCTCCAGGAATAGGCCAGCGTGTCGACAAAGGGCATCCGCTCGACAAAGATCGTTCTGTCGCCGACCTCGGCGTAATAGCTGCGCCCCTTCCTTTTCCAGTCCAGCTGCAGTTTTGACTTTGATCGGGCCATCTTCAACCGCTGTATTTATGTGTCGACACGATATTTTATACCCTAATCCGGCTGAAGCCGCCAGATTTAATGTGACGACACATAATATCAGTGTCGGCTCGATGACCGCGATCTGGCAACGCCACCCGGAACATTATTAATACCTTTACATTAGAAGAATACATCCTTCGCTCGATGTACCGGATCATAACGAAAGCAATATACTTCCCTCCTTTCGTGCCAGGAGCATCTGTCCTGGCGTACCTGTCCTGGGGAGGGCAATCAAGATGGCATCACAGCATCCACCGACTGAAAGCCTGGGCAATGGCGCGGCCGACTTCGTAAAGGCGCAACATTCCCCGAAGACAAAGTATTTTACTCATGTCAAAGAGCGGAAAATCGAAAATACCGCTGCGGCACGCGAGGTTTATGTCTGGATCAATCCCGCTTTGTCGGAAGAAGGCATCAAGGACTTGACCGACAAGGTCATCAATATTGGCGGAACACTATCCAGCGAGTTGGCAGAGGCGAGATTCAACTACCAAAAGAAACTGTTCGACCTGGGGATGGACATGCTCTCCGGCTGGACGGAGCAACTGTCGGCGGCAACGTCGCGAACGGCAACCGCGGACCCCGTCGATAGCGCCCGGATGCTTGAACCTCTCACGCGCTGGTGGACGATCAACCTGGATTTTGCCAACCAATTCGCCGAGGTCAACCGGAAGACCCTCGACGCCTTGATCAAACTGTCCGTCACGCCTCCTGAGGGTGGCAACTCCTGACAAGTGAACGGTTTTTCGTGATCCCGGCGAATGCCGGGATCACGACGCCGCGCCGCAAGACTTGCACATTACAATTATTCCACCGTCTATGAGCCAAATGTGATATGGTCAAAAGTCAGGGTTTAGGGGGTTCAGTGGGCGGAGACGATGCAGCTCCAGGCCCTGGGCAAACTGGTCAGGTATTTTCGCCGGCGTCGCAAAGACAAGCCCGCCGTGATGCCGGAACCGGTCGTATCGGCATCCGCTCTCCTGTCGATGCGGGATCGCGAGCGCAATGACGAACAGCAGGGTTTCGTTCATGCCATTCAACGGATGGTCGCCGCCAACCCCGCCTTGAGATCCCATATCTATATCATTTCATTGGCTGATTTCCGGCAGACGGTAGCCGCCAAATGGGCGCGCCTGGCCGACAAGGTGATGCTGCTGACCCGCGCCGTCATTCACAAACATATGGACAGGCTCAGTCTGCTGGCGCAGGCCGACGACGATACTTTCGTCCTCGCCATGCCGTCCCTGGATCGTGTCGAAGCCCGGCGCCGGGTTGCCCGGATGGCGTCCGATCTCAGCGCCTCGCTGATGGGGGACCAGGCCCTGGGCGGGCAGCGGCCGGCGGCGGTGACCGCCAATCTGCCGTTTGCAGAGGTGGTTGGCGACAACGGTAAACTGGATCTCGCCGCCATTCACGAAGCCGTTCGCAAGACCCGCGCGATAATCGACGCCGCGCCGGCAAAGGTTGCCGAAGGCGATGGAAACGCGGGCTCGCCGGAGTCGATCCGCATTCCCCAGCCTGCCAATGACGAGAAGGCGAAACCGCGCTGGAGTTGGCGCAACGGCGAATGGGAGGATATCGAAGCCGGCAATCGCAAGACCGCTTCGGCCTGGCGCTGCTTCCGCTTCGGCGCACAATCACAGGAAACCTTGGAACCGGGCGATGAGGTCCCCCCACTCCCGGCGGGAGCAAGGCTTTCAGTTTTTTGGCGTCCCACCTGGATGAGTTCCAGCGATGGCGTGGCGGCCTATTGGGCGCGGCCGCTCCGCCTGGACCGCGACGGCAGCCCGCCACGCGAAGGGCATGCCACCTACCCCACCCGCTCGGCCAACGGCATGATGACCATCGATCGCCATCTGGCGGTCACCGCGGCAGGAATCCTGCGGGAACGCGGCACCGGCCCCGGCCATGCCGGCCTGATCCTGCCGCTGTCCTGGCAGTCTCTGTGGTCGAAGAACCGCTGGGCGGTGACGGCCTGCCTGGCGGATTTGCCGGTCGCGACCCGCCGCGGAAAGGTGAAGATCGAATTGTTCCGGATCCCGCCGGCGGCCCGTCCGGATGAGATCAGGGATGTGGTGCAGTTCCTCAAAGGACTGGCCGGCGAGGTTCTGGTCCGGCTTAGCGCCGGCTCGGCACCGGTCGGACTGATGGCAAAAAGCGGAGCGACCCTGGTCGGCCTTGATCTTGCGGAACTTCGCAGCGATGAGCAGATGCCCGACGAGGATCTTTTGGTCAATCTTCAGCGGTTTCACCAGATGGCGGTGCGCAACGGTACCGGCTGCTATCTTTCGGGGGTCCGCCGGCGACGGGTTCTCGGCGGCGCCATCGGCGGCGGCTTTGCCATGGTCAATGGTCCGGCGTTGATGAATGATCAGGGAATGCCCGGTGCCGTCATGGCGTTTTCCCGTGAGCGCCTGATCAGGCTGGCCTGACCCGGAAAAGGACTCACAGCCGGCCAGCCTCCTGGATCCCCTTATTTGGATTGATCAGGTATTTCTCCCCGGTGGCGCGCTTGCCGTAGACCGCGATGCTTTCGGGATGCAAAGCCTCCGCCAGAGATAAGTCCCCGACATAATGGCTGGCAAAGGTCGTCTTCAGTTCCGCCACCACGCGCTGCTTCAGTTCGGCAACCGCCGCCGGGCCGATCTTCTGCAGGAAGGGGAACACCAGCCACGCGCCGAGTCCCCAGGCCATGCCGAAATTTCGCGGTAATGTGGTCGGCCCGCTGTCCAGGCCGCCGTAAATATACACCTGCTTAT
>Ga0007882_10001253_pt1 | contig 14943 bp, 10 predicted proteins | sample CryBogCBH12Aug01_FD_71195 | JGI IMG/M metagenome (GOLD analysis project Ga0007882, IMG submission 71195) | Freshwater microbial communities from Crystal Bog, Wisconsin, USA - CBH12Aug09.1 | ecosystem: Environmental > Aquatic > Freshwater > Lake | place: Crystal Bog, Wisconsin, USA | collected... | reverse complement strand
TGATGCAGCCCATCACCACGAGCGGTGCCGTGGCAAAGCCGAATTCCTCGGCACCGAGCAGCGCGGCCACCGCGACGTCGCGGCCGGTCTTCAACTGACCGTCCGTTTCCACATAAATACGGCTGCGGAGATTGTTCAGCACCAGCGTCTGGTGGGCCTCGGCCAGACCGAGTTCCCAAGGACCGCCAGCGTGTTTGATGGAGGACAGCGGCGAGGCGCCGGTGCCACCGTCATGACCGGAAATCAGGACGACGTCCGCGTGCGCCTTGGCGACGCCGGCGGCGACCGTGCCGACGCCGACTTCGGCGACCAGCTTCACGCTCACCCGCGCGTTTCGGTTTGAGTTCTTGAGATCGTGGATCAATTCCGCGAGATCTTCGATGGAATAGATGTCATGGTGCGGCGGCGGGGAAATCAGGCCCACGCCGGCAGTCGTGCCCCGGGTTTTGGCCACCCAGGGATACACCTTCTTGCCGGGCAATTCGCCGCCTTCGCCGGGCTTCGCGCCCTGCGCCATCTTGATCTGGAGTTCCTTGGCGTTGACCAGATAATGACTGGTCACCCCGAAGCGGCCGGACGCCACCTGCTTGATGGCGGAATTTTTGGAATCGCCGCGTTCATTCGTCCAGACGTAGCGTTCGGCGTCTTCGCCGCCTTCGCCGGTGTTGGACTTGCCGCCCATGCGGTTCATGGCGATGGCGAGCGTTTCGTGCGCTTCCTGTGAAATAGAGCCGTAGCTCATCGCGCCGGTTTTGAACCGCTTCACGATGCTGTCCACCGATTCCACTTCGTCCAGGGAAAGCGGCTTTTCCGCAAAATTGAAATCCAGCAGCCCGCGCAGGGTGCAGAGATTCTTCGCCTGGTTGTTGATGAGTTCGGCGTATTCGCGGTAAATCTTTTCGCTGCCCAGGCGGCAGGCCGTCTGGAGCTTGTGAATGGTCTGCGGATTGAACAGGTGGTATTCCCCGCTGTCACGCCACTGATACTGGCCGCCCGGATCCAACTCCTCGTTGACCGGGGCCGGCGGAAAGGCCCGGGTGTGCCGGGCGAGCGCTTCCGACGCAATCACGTCCAAGCCCACGCCCTGGATGCGCGAGGGCGTCCAGGTGAAATACTTGTCCACCAATTCGCTGTTGAGGCCGACGGCCTCGAAGATTTGCGCGCCGCGATAGCTCTGGATCGTGGAGATGCCCATCTTGGCCATGGTCTTGACCACGCCCTTTATGGCGGCCTTGATGTATTTTTTGACGGCGGTCTTGTGGTCGGTGCCGGTGAGGAGGCCTTCCTTGATGAGGTCGTCGAGCGCTTCATAGGCCAGATAGGGGTTGATGGCACTGCAACCATAGCCGATGAGCAGCGCGAAATGATGCACCTCGCGCGGTTCGCCGGATTCCAGCACGAGGCCGGTTTTACCCCGGGTACCGGTGCGGATGAGATGGTGATGCAGCCCCGCCATGGCCAGCAGCGCGGGAATGGGCGCATTTTCGGCATTGACATTGCGGTCGGACAGAATGAGGACATTGGCCCCGCCCTTGATGGCGGCATCGGCGGCGGCAAACATCGTGTCCAGCGCCTTTTCCAACCCCTGCGCGCCTTCGCTGGCCTTGAACAGGATGGGCAGCGTGACGGTCTTGAAGCCGGGCCGGTTAATCTGCCGGAGTTTTTCCAACTGCTCGTTGGTGAGAATCGGCTGTTCCAGGCGGATGAGCGCGCAGCTCTCCGGGCCGGGATTCAGCAGGCCGCCGCGCGAGCCGACCATGGTGTGCGTGGCGGTGATGATTTCCTCGCGGATCGGGTCAATCGGCGGATTCGTCACCTGCGCGAACAGTTGCTTGAAATAATTGTAGAGCAACTGCGGCTTGTTAGAGAGGACCGCCAACGGCGTGTCCGTGCCCATGGAACCCAGCGGTTGCACGCCGTCACGGGCCATGGGGCCGATGATGAAGCGCAAATCTTCAAAGGTGTAACCAAACGCCTGCTGGTGCTGCAAGACCGTCACATGCGACGGCTGCGGATTCTTCGCGGGCTCCGGCAGGTTTTCGAGCAGCAAATGATGCTGGTCCAGCCATTGCCGATACGGATGGGCCTTGGAATATTTCTGCTTCAGTTCCTCGTCCGCAATGATGCGGCCCTCTTTGGTATCAATGAGGAACATGCGACCGGGTTGCAGGCGGCCCTTGACGGCCACACGCTCGGGGGCCACCGGCAGCACGCCAGCTTCCGACGCCATGATGACGACGTCGTCCTTCGTGACATAATAACGCGAGGGGCGAAGGCCGTTGCGATCCAGGCACGCGCCAATGCGCACGCCATCCGTAAACGCCATGGAGGCGGGACCATCCCACGGCTCGATCAGGCAGGAATGAAATTCGTAGAACGCGCGGCGGTCGGCGTCCATGCTCTCATGATTTTCCCACGGCTCGGGAATCATCATCATCATGGCGTGCGGCAGTTCGCGGCCGGCCATGACGAGCAGTTCCACGCAGTTGTCGAACTGGGCGGAATCGCTGCCGTCGGTGTTGATGACGGGAACGACTTTCTTGATGTCGGCACCGAGGGTGTCGGACTTGAAATTGGCCTGCGCCGCCTTCATCCAGTTCACATTGCCGCGCAGCGTGTTGATTTCGCCGTTATGGGCAATATAGCGGTTCGGATGGGCGCGATCCCAGCTCGGGAAGGTGTTCGTGGAAAAGCGCGAATGCACCAAGGCCATGGCGGTGGTCACGGCCGGGTCGCGCAAATCAGCATAATACTTGCCCACCTGCTCGGACATGAGCATGCCCTTGTAAATCAGCGTCCGCGCCGACAGGCTGGAGACGTAAAACCACTGGCCGCCCGCAATTTTACCGCCGTAGCGGATGCTCTGTTCGGCCTGCTTGCGGATGACGTAAAGTTTCCGTTCAAAGGCTTCGTCGCAGGTGATGCCCGCCGGACGGCTTACAAACACCTGTTCCATGTGCGGCTCGGCGGCCACGGCCGTCTTGCCGAGCGAGGAATTATCCACCGGCAACTCGCGCCAGCCGAGCACGGTCAGGCCTTCGGCGGCAATGATCCGCGCCAACTCGGCCTTGACGGCGGAGCGTTCGGCGGGGGCGGGCGGCAGAAAGAGTTGGCCCACCCCATACTGGCCGGCAGCCGGCAGGGTGAAACCGAGCCGCGCGGCGGCGGCGGCCAGAAATTCGTGCGGCACTTGGATGAGAATGCCCGCGCCGTCCCCGGTGTTGGCTTCGCAACCGCAGGCGCCCCGGTGATCCAGGTTCACCAAGATCTGGAGGGCGTCGGCGACCAATTGATGGGACTTTTTGCCCTTGATGTTGACGACGAACCCCAGCCCACAGGCGTCGTGTTCGAATTGCGGGTCGTAAAGGCCCTGCTTCGTTGGCGCGGTCAAACGCGGTTGGGTTGTGACATTAGCTTTCTGCATTTTATCTAGGTGAACACAGGCGGAAACAGGCCTGCGTTCACTCATTTTTTACTCAATTTTCATCGCAGCGCAATAAATGTTTTCAAAAAACATGGTATTTTGTCCGGCAGGCTTGCCGTTTCAGGGGGAAATCAGGCGGTTGCGATGGGAAAAGCGTTAAAAAAGGCGGAAAAATTGCCCCAGACACCGGCCCACCGGCACCGCGCGCCCGGCCATGATTTTTGCTAAAAGCGCGGGAAACCGGGTTTTGCCCAAATCGACAGGGAGAGAAAAACTAATAATGTTGGGGCCGGACGGGTCAACATAACCCGAACGCCGAAGTCAGAAATCAGGAGTCAGAAGTTGGAACGGCAGATTTAGCGGTCAGCATGGCCTGCGTATGCCTGGAAACAGTCCGAAATGTCCAGTGCGCAGGTTTCCTGAAGCGGGTAAGCGCCAATCAATTCCGGATCTGGCAGCCGACGTGAGGAGGCTCAAATATCTTTGTGAACTTTCATTTATTTTGAGCCCAATCACGTCGGCTGCTACTGCTTTAACGAGCCGCCTATCGCCCCTTCCCCGCTGCCCGCATTTCCGCGCGGTAACAAAAATAGGAATACGCCGCTGGCACGATGCCCGCCAGCAACACCACGGGCACCGCGCCGGCCAGTATCAAAAACCGCACGGGCAGCAGCCAGCTTTCCAACAAAACCCCCGCGCCACTCAACACCATGAGCCGCCCGCCCAACCGGTGCGTTTTCAGCCAGACCGTGCCGGATTCCAGGGTCCACGGCGTCCGAAAGCCCGCAAAATAATTTGGCCGCAGCCGCCCCATGGAATTGCCCATCACCACGAGTATTCCCCCCAGGCCAGCCATCACGACCCGCGAGAAATTCAACGGCACCCCCAAGGTCACCGCCAGCATGGCCCCGGCCACGACCGCCAACAGCAGCGTAACCGACAACCGACAGACGCGAAAAACTCCCGCCACGCTCGCCTTGGTCTCCGGATCATACTTCCGGCACTTGGGATCCAGCTTGGGCAAAACCAGCAGCAGCAGCGCCACCCCCAAGTTGATCAGCGGCAGAAACAGCGTACCAAACGCCTTCCCGGCGTAGCCGTCAATCTCGCCCCGGTAGTTCCAATGGATGGGCAGGCGTTCCGGCAGCTTATCCCACAGCAGGGCGACGGCGCAAAACGGCGCGGCCAGGATCAGCAGTTGCAGCCATTCGGATTTTATCCAGGTCAGCGGTTTCATCGGGGGTTTCCTTTCGCGTTTCCTTCACCTTCAGCAGCCACGCCACGCACTCCTCGAGCACGCTGGTGTTGAGGGTGTAAATGATGAACTGGCCCCGCTTTTCCGCGAGGATCAGCCCCGCCTGCTTGAGCAGGTCCAGATGATGCGAGATGGTCGGCTTGCTGAAGGCAAACCCACCGGCAATGTCGCCGGCGGACAGCTCCCGGCCGCGCAATTGCTCCAGAATCGCGCGCCGCGTGGGATCGTTCAGCGCCTTGAACAGTTTGTCCATAACGTTTCGATATTTAGATAATAGTCTAAATACTTGGCGGGGTCAAGCGGCCGCGTCTGCGAGGGAGTGTTTCCATTTGAAATTCGCGGAGAGCGGGCTGTGTCGAAGACCAGCCGCAGCAATGCGTATCGGCATCGGGCACGGAAAGCAGTCGAGCACGGCTGGCGGTTCGTGCGTTGCTGCGGCTGGTGCTGCGCACACAGCCGCGCTCCGGCAGATTAGGATGCCCGTTTGCAGGATGGACGCCCCCGGTGCTTGCCGCTAAATTACGCCCGAAGAATGCATAAGCTCGTCGTCATCCTGGGAACCAACGCCTCCGGCAAGAGCGCGCTGGGCATCCGGCTGGCGGAACATTTCGGCGGCGAAGTGGTCTCCGCCGATTCCCGGCAGGTTTACCGGGGCCTGAATCTCGGCACCGGCAAAATCACGCCCGAACAGGCCGGCACCGTCCGGCATCATCTCATTGACGTGGCGGACGTGGCGGAACGCTATGTCCTCACGCAATATCAGGCGCAGGCTTACGCCGCCATTGACGGCATCCTGGCCGCCGGCCGCCGCCCCTTCCTCGTCGGCGGCACCGGCCTGTATATCAACGCCGTGGTCTATGGCTACGTGCTCGTGGATGCCCCGCCCCAGGCGGAACTCCGGGCCGAGCTGGAACAGATGTCCGTGCCCGCCCTCGTGGAACGGCTCCGGCAACTGGATCCCGACGCGATCGGCCACATTGACCAAAACAACCCGCGCCGGCTGGTGCGGGCCATAGAAATTGCCGCCGCCGGCCACACCCATGCCGCCACCCGCCAGCGCCATCCGCGCTACGAAGTCCTGCAACTGGGCCTGACCTGGGAACGCGACGAACTAGACCGGCGGATTGAATTCCGCCTCGCCGACCGCCTGGCGCAGGGGATGATTGAGGAAGTGGTGGCCTTGCGGGCGTCCGGCGTGAGCGACACCCGGCTGGATGAATTGGGCTTGGAATACCGCTACATCACCCGATTTCTGCGCGGGGAAATCGCGAGCCAGGCCGAGTTGTTCCAGCAGTTAAAAATTGCCATCCACCAATATGCCCGCCGGCAACAAACCTGGTTCCGTCGCAACCCGGACGTCAACTGGCTGGACGCCACGGGAGATTATTTTGCCCAAGCCAGGGATTTGATTGCGAAGTGGTATTGAAGTGCCAAAGGTGCGCCGCACCCCGCAGCCTGGGGCAACGCCCTGGGTGAACGTGAACGAAATTCAATTCCGCCCTGAAGGGGCGGGCCAATCCATCGATGGTTCAGAGCAGGCTGGGACGCCCTTTCAGGGCTGATGACCACGATGACGTTGATCCCAGGGCGTTGCCCTGGGCTGCGGGGTAAATCGCGCCGTTGGCGCTGGGGCAAACTGGCCACTCCCCCCCACCCCACCCCTCACCCGCGAATCTGGCCGGTGCCGAAGCCGAGCCATTTGTAGGTGGTCAGTTCCTCCAGGCCCATGGGGCCGCGCGCGCCGATTTTGTCGGTGCTGATGCCAATCTCCGCGCCCATGCCAAATTCGCCGCCGTCGGTGAACCGCGTGCTGGCGTTCCAATAGACGGCGGCGGAATCCACTTCGGCCAGAAACTGCTGCGCCGCCGCCGCGTTGCGGGTGACGATGCTGTCCGAATGCGCGGAACCGTAATAATTGATGTGTTCAATCGCGGCCCGCACGCCGTCCACCACGCGGACGTTCAGGATGAGGTCGTTGTATTCGGTGAAATAGTCCTGCTCCACCGCGCGCTTGAGCTTGGCGGTTTTGGTTTGCGCGGCCAGCGCCTGCAAGCCCGCCACAGCGGCCTCGTCGCCCCGGATTTCCACATGCTTGCCAAACAATTTCGCGCCAATGGCGGGCAGGAACTGGCCGGCCACCGCACGGTCCACCAGCAGGGTTTCGGCGGCATTGCACACACCGGGGCGCTGCACCTTGGCGTTGAGGACGATTTCCTCCGCCATGGCGAGGTCGGCTTCCGCCGCGACATAGACATGACACACGCCTTTGTAATGCTTGATGACGGGCACCTTGGAACACTCGGCCACGGCGCGGATGAGGCTTTCGCCGCCCCGGGGCATGCAGAGGTCCACGTATTGGGTGAGCGAGAGCAGCACGGGGATGGCCTCGCGGTCGGGCGTGGGCACCACCTGGATGGCGTGCAGGGGGAAATGGGGCACGGCTTGCCGACCCGCCGCAATCATGGTCTCGGCAATCAATTGGTTGGAATGTAGGGCCTCTTTGCCGCCACGCAGGATGGTGGCGTTCCCGGATTTGAAGCACAGGCTGGCGGCATCCGCCGTGACGTTGGGCCGCGATTCGTAAATGATGACCACCACGCCAATGGGCGTGGCCAGCTTCTGCAACTTCAGGCCGTTGGGACGGACGCGTTCATCCAGAATGCGCCCAACGGGGTCGGGCAACGCGGCGACTTCCCGCAGCCCTTTGGCCATGGCGGCGATGCGTTTGTCGTCTAACTGCAGCCGGTCGAGCATGGCCGAGGACAGGCCGCTCTTGGCGGCGTAGTCCATATCGTAGGCATTGGCGACTTTGAGGGCGTCGGCCTTGGCCGTGAGGGCGTCGGCCATGGCCAGCAGGCAGGCGTTCTTCTCGGCGGTGGTCAGGCGGGCCAATTCGCGCGAGGCGGCCTTGGCCTGGCGGGCCAGTTGCGTCATCTGGTCGTTCAAATTCATGCAGGGAATCAATTTAGCGGAACGGCGGCGGAAGTCAAAACCGGGGCGAGCGTGAAAACAGAAGTTGGAAGTCAGGAGCCAGAAGTTGGAACGGTGGGGCCGGCTTTTGCGAACGAAAGAACCAGAACGTCCGCGAATTTCCGGTGCGCGCGGGTTTTCCGCGAGGGCGCGGAAAACTGCGCCCGGGGCGGGCACGCTCCCCAAACAACTTCGGATTTCGGGAAGAATCCTCCCTCTCACCGCTGCGCCGCGTCTCGTAATGCCTCGGCCAGTTGGGCCGGTGTCCAGTCGTTGCCGTCGAATTGGGCGGCGATGCGGCCGTGGGGGTTGAGCACCACGGTGCGGAGGTTGTGGGACAGGTTGCCGTTCTCGCGCCAGTAATGGAAATCCAACCGGGGGGCCAGTTCGCGCAGGGTGTTCGTGGAGGCCACGGCGAACAGCCAGCGGTTCGTGTCGCTGCCGCGATACAGGTTCGCGTAGAGCCGCAGGTTCTCTGGTTGATCCGACTCGGGGTCGAAGGATACGGACACAAATTGCCAATTGGCGGGGGCATTGGTGTCCGCCAGCAGCAATTTCCGCGCGTCAGCAAAGTTGTGGTTCATGCGCGGACAAAACTCCGGCAGCGGACAGCGCGTGAAGAAAAAGGTGAAGGCCACCGCGCGCCCGCGAAAATCTGCCAGGTGAACCGGCTCGCCATTTTCGCCGGTGAAGTCGGCGGGCGGCAATTCATCGCCCACCTGCAACTCGGGCACATTAATCCGCACCGCTGGCAGGGCCGGGGCGACCATAGTTCCGGTGCGGCGGATATTTTCCACCCAGTCGTCTTCCGCCGTGACGGTCAGGGTGAACACAATCTGGTCGCCGGGGACGAGTTCGCGGAGGGCGTTCGTATCCCGCACGGAGAAGTCCATGGTCATGGCCATCATGTAGCCGGGAATGGCCTCGTGTTGGATGGTGACGTGACGGTGATCCGGGGCGATTTGCTGCACCACGCCGCGCACCGCGTAATGATTGGTCTGGGCGAGCGCGGGAAGAAGTGTGGACAGCAGGAACAGCAGGGGCAAAATGGTTTTGACGCCCGCCCTCACCCAACCCTCTCCCCCAGGGAGAGGGCTTTTACCTGGCACACTTTTTCCCGTTCGTTCGGCCGTCCGACCAATCCAGCGGCCCGATTGCTGCCGACAGCGGAAACCACTCCCCCTTCTCCCTAGGGGAGAAGGCCGGGATGAGGGCGGGCAATCCACCAAATTTTCCCAACCGGTTTTTAAAATGGTTTTGACGCCCGCCCTCACCCAACCCTCTCCCCCGGGGAGAGGGCTTTTACCTGGCGCACTTTTTCCCGTTCGTTCAGTCGTCCGACCAATCCAGCGGCCCGATTGCTGCTGACAGCGGAAACTACTTCCCCTTCTCCCTGGGAGAGAAGGCCGGGATGAGGGCGGGCAATCCACCAAATTGTTCCCAATGTTATTCATCAGGGTTCGCCGCGCAGGTGATTGATATTTGCCACGACGGCAGCAGGGGTGGCCACGTTCAGGCCGTCAAAAAAACCGCGCGTGCGGCCCGCCTTGTCCACCAGGGCGATGCGTTCGGTGCCGGTGAAATTGCCGGGCATGGAATTAAACGGGTCGGTGTTGTCCTGTGGCAGAAAACTGGTGCCAATCAAATCATATAGCACAGTTTTAGGGCCGGTGAGGAGCAGCCAGCGGTTGGTGTCCGCCCCATACTTGCCGCCAAATTTAGCCAGCGTCGGCACGGTGTCGGTCCGGGGATCCACCGTGACGGAGACGAGCCGGACATCATCCTGCCCGGCGGTGAGGCGCTGGATTTCCGCCATGCGCCGGCTGACTTCCGGACAGGTGAGCGAGCAACTGGTGAAGAGAAAACTGACCACGAGGATTTTCCCCTGAAATTCCGCCCGCGTCACCGTGCGCCCGGTGCGGTCGGTGAGGCTGAAATCAATCAACTGGCGGGGATGATCCACCGGCAGGCTCTGCAATTTTTCATGGTGCCCCAACGCCAGCACTGCCAGCCAGCTCCCGGTACCCGCCACCAGCGCCAGGGCCACGACAATTCCCAGGAACAGTCGTTCTTCGCCCGGTTTGCCGGTGCTGGCATCCGTTGAATCAGCCATAATTTGACTGGCTCAGCATAAGCTTTTCTGGCGGCTTATCAAAAATAAATCCGGGCGGTTGCAGCCGGCGGTTTCAGCGGGGCATTGGTCTTGAAGTAGCGCCGACTGGCAGTCTTGTTTTTACCGACATCTTTTTTGGCGTTAGATAAGTTAAACCGAATGATGATTTCGAGGCACTGGGTTATGGCGGTCGGCAGCCCCCATCCGGCCTCCGGCCACCTTCCCCCATCCGATGGGGGAAGAAAGCATCAATGGACACGTTAACCCGGGGCGGCGGTCGCTATCGCTCCCTTGCCCCGGGCTATAATCTTGCATCCCTTCAGGATGCCCAGAGGCACCAGCAATGTTTCACGGCGGATTGACATATGATGGCACACCTTGTTTGACTGCCAAACAAATGGAGTTAAAGTCAAGACTGCCAGTCGGCGCTACCAGTTCCTGCCACAAGACCAGTGCCAATGCGACCCCGCTGGTCGAAAGTTCAAACCTGCCCATGAACTTGGTGGTTCATGGGCAGGCCATGACAAACAATCAGAACATGTAGCTGACCGAGACTTTGACCAAAACGGGGGCGACGAGCTGGTCGCCCCTCACGTTCTCATAGACCGGCAGTTCGGCGTCCGCATAGATTTTCACCGGATGGACATGGAATTCAATGCCCGGCGAAAGCAGGATGCGCTGGTAGCCGGAGTCATCCGGGGCGGCATTCACGCCATTATCTCGGCCACGCCAGGAACCGATGACCTGGGCGATGGGCGTAATGTAAACCCGACCAAGCGACAGGCCGCTGTAGGAAATCCCGGTAGCGGCGTCCAGTTCGACACCCGGACGATAATCATCCTGCTGTAGAAACGGCACGTCTAGTTCCCCCTGGGAGAACCAGGTGAGGCGGCCATCCTCTGTGAGGTTATGCCGATAGAAACCGCCGAGCAGGAAGTCCGTGCTGCCGCTGCCGATTTGTGTGTCCCGATCCACCACATCGCTGTCCCGGTTGTAGCTGCCGGTGGGCAACTTCAGCCCAAAGGTCAGGCCGACGGACAAATCCGGGGTGAACCCGGTGTAGATACCCTTGAGCCGGATGTCGCCCAAGCCGTTCCAACTCCGGGAAACAACTTCGGGAGCGCCGGGGGTGCCGATGTCCGTCCTGAAGGTGCGAAATGCATAGGGCAACTGGCCCTGCACGCCCCAACTGGGGTTGAACAGGTATTGCAGCCCCACGCTGGTGAACGAGGTTTGAATCTGTTTATCGGCGGGACTGTTCGCCGAAGTGAACGAGGTGCCGCTCTGGCTGCGATTTTGATTCTGGTAATCGTATTCCAGAAAGGCCATGCCACCAACCCGCGTGGGCAGCATGGAACTGGTGCCCACATCAAACACCCCACAGCCGCAGGCGCACGCCCACGCCGCTCCTGGAGCCAAGACCGTCGCCAACAAACCGACACCGACATATTTAATCCGCGAATTCGTATTCTTCATTTTTAAAAGGTTGTGGGAGTCATCCCAATGGATATTCCCAAGTTAAATCATCAAACTGGCAAGGGCCGACTGGCCCAAACGGTGAACGGGGAAGGGTGAATCTCCAATTGACGGCGCGGACTACATTACAGTCACGACGAGGTCGCCGGTCGTTCCCCCGGCAGGGGAAAACGGTTGCCGTTTCGCAAGGAAACTAAGGCCGTCAACCGGCCGGCGGGGATGGAAGATTAGACCGCAGCGCCGCTTCGCGGGGGCGGCAGGGCGGGTGGGGCGGCGAATTGGCTGGCGAAAGTATTCCCGCTTGGCACGGTCGGAAAATCGGCGGGCGGGGTCAGACAGACGGTTTCGGCATACAGCGGAAACTCAAACTTGGGCAACGGGGCGGCGGTGGCGTCCTTTTTTTCCGCCTGTTTGGCGGCAGCAATGGCCCGGCACAAAGGGCAGGGATGCTGTCCGTCAAAGGTCTGGACCATGGAAACGGCCACAGATTGTGTGCGGAGATGGCTGGCGAGCATCGCGGACCAAGCCACAGTTTGCAGCGCGGCCCAGTGCAGACCGGTCGTCAAGACCAGCGCCACAATAACCAGGATTTTGCCGCCACGTGCGAACACGCGGTCAACTTAGGCGAAATTTGGCGGCGGGCAAGCAAGTAAGTGCCACTTCCAGTTTGAAACGGCTTGGTTGGCAGCTTCGGAGCGTGGGCTTCAGCCCGCTTCAATGACCAAAACGTCCAAGCGCCAGCAATGTCCAACCCGCCTTCCTTTTGGACGCTGAAGCGGCGTGAACGCCGCGCTCCGAACAGTGGACGGGGACGCAGCATGAACAAAATACGGCGGTCGCAGACCGCCGCTACAGTAAGTGCGAAACACCAGACGATGGTCAAAGACCGCCGCTACCGTGTTGAAAAACAAAAAACGCCGGAGTTGCCTCCGGCGTTTGGGAATTGATGGGGCTGAGGTGAATTACCAGCGGAAGTGGGCGAAGGCCTTGTTGGCCTGGGCCATCTTGTGAACTTCGTCGCGTTTGCGGATGGCGTTCCCCTGCCCTTGGTAGGCTTCCAGGATTTCCGCGGCGAGCGCGGCCTTCATGGGCGTGCCTTTGCGGGCATCGGCAAAATCCACGATCCAGCGGAGCGCGAGCGCATTCTGGCGTTCGGTGGGAATTTCCAGCGGCACCTGGTAGGTGGCGCCCCCGACGCGGCGGGGCTTGGTTTCAATGCGGGGCTTCGCGTTGTCCACCGCGCGCTGAAGGATTTCGATGGGGTTGCTGGCCGGGTTCTTCTCGGAGATGGCATCGAACGCACCGTAAACGATGCGCTGGGCGGTGCTTTTCTTGCCGGAATACATGACCATGTTAACGAGGCGGCTGACCAGAGTGTTCTGGTATTTGCCGTCCTTGGCCAGGGGCCGTTTGGTTGCTTGACGTCTGCGAGACATGATTCGTTACTCTCTTGGTTCTTTAAAAGGTTTACTTCGCCGCCGGCTTGGCGGCCTTGGGCCGTTTGACCCCGTATTTGGAGCGGCTCACGCGGCGCTTCTCGACGCCCGCGGCGTCCAAGGTGCCCCGCACAATATGATAGCGCACGCCGGGCAAATCCTTCACACGGCCGCCGCGCACCAGCACAATGCTGTGCTCCTGCAAATTGTGGCCTTCGTCCGGGATGTAGGCGATGATTTCATATCCGTTGGTGAGACGAACCTTCGCGACTTTACGCATCGCGGAGTTCGGCTTCTTCGGGGTGCGGGTCATCACTTGGATGCACACGCCCCGGCGGAAGGGGGAGTTTTCCAAGGCAGGCGACTTGGACTTATACTTTACTTTGGTGCGGCCCTTGCGGACCAGTTGATTGATTGTCGGCATTTGCTTAAAAAATCTCGGTAAAAACGACCGTTTTCTGTTTTTGGAGAAACGGAATCAAGATGCTAACCAACCAGACGGGCGGTTGCAACCATATTTTCAATTATTTGATGATTGATTGGGCGGGCGTCCGGTAATCCGAACGCCCACCCGGTTGATTTATGCCAGGAGCGGGTTTTCCGCCTCAGTAATGGCAGTCGGTTCCGGTTCCGGTTCATCGGGCAACTCCACCAGCGGCTTGAGCGTGACCTTGCGGTGCATGTCAAAGCCTGTGCCGGCCGGAATGATGTGGCCCATGATGACGTTTTCCTTGAAGCCGCGCAGGTAGTCCATCTTGGACCGGGTCGCGGCTTCGGTGAGCACGCGCGTGGTGTCCTGGAAGGACGCGGCGCTGAGGAAGCTGTCGGTTTCCAGCGAGGCCTTGGTGATGCCGAGCAGCACCGGCATGGCTTCCGCCGGCTTGCCGCCCTTCTTCTCGACGGCGTCGTTCTCGGCCTCGAATTCGAGCTTGTCGATCTGTTCGCCCCAGAGGAACTGCGTGTCCCCGGGTTCGGTGATGCGCACCTTGCGGAGCATCTGGCGGACAATGATCTCGATGTGCTTGTCGTTAATGGTCACACCCTGGAGGCGGTAAACTTCCTGGACTTCGCTGACCAAATGTTCCTGCAATTCCTGGGGTCCGCAGACCTCGAGAATTTCGTGCGGATCCATCGGCCCTTCGGTGAGCTGCTGGCCCTTCTTGACCATGTCGCCCTTGAAGACGATGACGTGCTTGCCGATGGGGATGAGGTGTTCCTCTTCCTGTTTGCTGACCGGGTCCGTGATGACAATGCAGCGCTTGCCGCGCACACTGGCACCGAAGTCCACCAGACCGTCAATCTTGGAGATTTCGGCGGCGTCTTTCGGACGGCGGGCCTCGAACAGTTCCGCCACGCGGGGCAGACCGCCGGTAATGTCGCGGGTCTTGGCCTGTTTGCGCGGGGTCTTGGCGAGCAGCGTGCCGGGCACCAGCTTGTCGCCCTCGTTCACCACGATGTGCGCGCCGGACGGAATCGGGTAGTTGGCCACGACTTCGCCATGCTCGTCAGACATGATGACCTGCGGGTGCAAGTCTTCCTTGTGGTCAATGACGACCATGGATTCTTCGCCGGTGGCTTCGTCCACTTCCTGCTTCATCGTCACACCTTCAATGATGTCGTGGAACTTCACCTTGCCCGCCTTCTCCGAGAGAATGGGCACGTTGTGCGGATCCCACTGGACGAACGTGTCGCCCTTCTTGACGCGGGCGCCGTCCTTGACGGAGATGACCGCGCCGATGACGATGGTGTGGACTTCCAGTTCGCGGCCGTCCTCATCGGACAGGATTTGAATGGAGCCGTTTTTGTTCAGGACGATGTTGTTGCCGTCCTCGAGTTCCACGGAGCGCAGCTCGTTGTATTTGATGATACCGTCGTGCTTGGACTTGATCTGCGGCTGTTTGAACACACCGGCGGCAACACCACCGGTATGGAACGTACGCATGGTCAGCTGCGTGCCGGGCTCGCCGATGGATTGGGCGGCGATAATGCCGACCGCCTCGCCGAGCTTGACGCGTGAACCCGTGGCCAAGTTGCGACCATAGCAGGCCTGGCAGATGCCGTGCTTGCTCTCGCAGGTCAGCACCGAGCGGATGCGCACCCGGTCCAGACCGGCGACGTCCACGGCCTTGGCCTTGACCTCGTCAATTTCCTCATTGGCCCGCAGGAGATATTCCTTGGGGCTGGTCGGGTTGTGGATGTCGTCGCAGGCGAACCGGCCCACGAGGCGGTCCGAAATCTTGACGACTTCGTCTTCGCCTTCGAACACGGC
>Ga0007882_10001249_pt1 | contig 14994 bp, 15 predicted proteins | sample CryBogCBH12Aug01_FD_71195 | JGI IMG/M metagenome (GOLD analysis project Ga0007882, IMG submission 71195) | Freshwater microbial communities from Crystal Bog, Wisconsin, USA - CBH12Aug09.1 | ecosystem: Environmental > Aquatic > Freshwater > Lake | place: Crystal Bog, Wisconsin, USA | collected... | reverse complement strand
CCCAAGTGCCATACCAGGAATCATTGGTCACATTGACCAGATACTGGGCACCAAGATCAGCCCACTTGCGCGTGAAGTCCGGAAAGAGACTCTCATAACAAATCTGAACTCCCATCTGATGCGAATTCCAAGCGATCAGCTGGGTAGGTCCTGCACCGCGGGCAAACTGCCCGATCGGAGGCAGCCATTCTCTGATACTGGGAAACCACTCCTCCCCGGGAAGGTATTCCCCGAAGGCCAGCAAAATGGTTTTGCTGTAATGCGGTGATACGAGCTTTCCTTCCCGGTCCAACAGAAAAAGAGAGTTCGTCAGCTTTCCAGAGTCAAAATCAAACCCATAAGCACCGGTCGCCAAGGCCAGATGGTGAGACTTCAGAAAGGATTCGAGCCTTTCTCGCCGCGGACTGGTCTTGATGTCCTTGCCGAGGAAATCGGGAAAGGCGGTTTCTGGCCAGATGGCAAAGTCGATGGAACGGCCATCCTCGGCAGCCAATCCCTTTTCGGTCAGATCCATGTAGGTCTTCAGGATTCCATCCTGATAGCCATTCCCGAGTTCCGCGGCCATCTTTTCCGAGTTCCCGATGTTGCCCTGGACCATCAGGACGCGAAGAAGACTGTCAGGCGCGGGAATACTTGCAGCCAACCAGAGCCCTGTGCTGTTGAACCCCAGAAAAAGAGCCAATCCCGCCACCAGGATTCGGCGGCCCTTGGGCTTTCTGCGCGCGTCCCAATAAGCCCAGCTCATGAGTCCAGCCAGAAGGGTCAGTGCACTCAACCCCGAGAATCCAATGATTTCGGCACAATGGAAAATCGGGACCTTCGAGGCAAACCATGCATAACCAAAGTTCCAGTCGAATAAGGTCGGCACGGTAGCCTGAGACAAAATGGTCACCAACGCCATGATCCAGCGGGAATGCCAGCTGGTCCTTGCGATGCGGGAGCTCAGGAAGAACCAGACGGCCCCTGCGACCGGCACAAAAAGATGCGCCAGGATGGCAAACAACCCCATCCCGATCACGGAGACCCACCAATCCAGATGCGCGAATTCGTGAAGGGTAAATGTGACCCAATTAAATCCGATCAGGGTAAAGATAAAAGCGCAGGCAAAACCACCCAGGAGAACGTCAGTGAGCCGGCTCTGTCGACTCCAGAAAATCCACAAGGGCACAAAACAAAAGAGTGAAGCCCACGGGGGAAATGGGATGTAGCTGGTCCCGATCAAGACCCCTGAAAAGAGGGGAAGCTTCACTCTCAAGACGCTGTCTTTCACCGTTGAGACCCAGGGCATCATAGGCAGCGTTCCAGAATGGTTCTGATTTCGGCATCTTCAAGCCGAACAGGGTTGGTCTGCATGCTGGATCCTCGTGAATGAGCGACGATCCTATCAAAGTCATGTGAACAAACGCCCATGCTTCCCAATCGGGGGAGTTTCATTTCCTGCGTCATCCTGCGTAAAGCGGCAACCAGCTCCACCAGCGCCTCCTTTTCCGGAAGGTTCGGCCGCTGAAGCAGAATACGGGCAGCTGTTGCGTATTTGGCAAGCATCGGATGATGAGGGTCCCCTGCCGCCAAAACCTCCAGATTCACCGCGGTAGCTTCCGCCACCAGGGAGCCGCACACGACGCCGTGACCGATCGGAAAAAAGGACCCGAGAGGCTGGGCCAATCCATGCACCGAGCCCAATCCCGCCTGAGCCAGACAAATCCCGGAAAGAAGAGCAGCATAGGCCATCTGACTGCGCCCCTGAGGCTCATTCTCACCGTGATACCAAGACAAGAGACCCTGCGAGACCGCTGCAATGCCACTGAGAGCCAGTGCATCGGTCATAGGATTGGCACGAAGTGAAACATAAGCCTCAAGCAGCTGCGTCAGGGCATCCATGCCATTGGCGGCAACCAATGCCTTGGGGCACCCGGCCAGAAGGTCCGGATCGACCAGAGCGTAGCGGGCCATCAACGCATCATCACGAAAGGATTTCTTGAAGCCGTTTACGCCTTGTCGGGTCAGCACCGCATTGCGCGTCGCTTCCGATCCGGTGCCCGCAGTCGTTGGCACCGCAATAAAGGGGGTTGCAGGCCCTTCGTAGGGCAGTTCTGGACCGACCCCCTCAAGGTAGTCCATGACGGAATGCCCACTTCTCAGAAGCCCTGCCATGGCTTTAGCGGCATCCAACACACTCCCACCGCCAATTCCGATCACCACGTCGCACGGATCATCGGCCAGTGCTTCTACGAGACGATCAATCTCGTCGGGGCTGGGTTCGCCGGTAATCGACACCCGATGAAGACTCGCACCCTGCGCCGAAAAGGCGTGATCCAGATCGACACCGGCCTTGGAGTCCTTAAAGGAACGATGCCCCGTGACCAGAAGGATCCGGTGGCCGAATCGGGCAGCAAGCGCCGGTAACTCAGTGATCCTTCCCTCACCGAAAAGAATCTTCGGGATAGCCCCAATCGCAAAGGACGTCATCATCGGGGAAACAGGGCTCGCATCGGAACGCCCTTGCGGGGCTCAGCCATCATCTCGGCGACGCTATCCCGCCAGGTCAGATAATGCACCGTCTTTTTGTGATCCTGGGCATCCTCTTCGCTTCGATAGGCTTCATAAAGGATGAAGTGGGTCTCGTCCTCCGGATCCTGCAGGATGTCAAAACGAAGATTGCCAGGCTCGTTGATCGAGCCTTCATGATTGATCCGGGTGGCTTCAATAAAGGTATCAAGGCAACCTGCCTTGACGAAAACGTGAACCAAGGTGACATGCATGGCGTAGCTTCTCCTGACTGAGGGTTATCAGGGAGAACTATACCTTTCTGGATTCGAGACCGTGAATATTGAGTTGCGTTTGAAAGAGTCACGTACGCAGGACTACGACTTTGAAAAAGGGACCCTAACGCATCAAATAGCACCCGATAGTCGGGTGGATTTTAAGACCCTTACCCGGATAGGAAGAGGGTTCTGCCGTCCTTTTTTCACCCAACGCGGGGAATTTTATTCTCCGGCCGGCATGCTCTAAGCCCCATCCTGAGCTTAGTTTTTCCATATCGAAGGGGACTGCTGCTCACGCAATCAGCCGTCCAACCTTTCCATTCAGGTGCGCCTATGCTTCACGCTACCCTTCGACATAGCTCCAAACACTGCATCCCCGACTGGTTAATCCGAGCGCTGTCTCAAGGAATGACACCGCGGGCTCTGGATGCTTACCGCCAAAACGGATGGCCCATCAAGTCGATTGCCCAGATGATGAATTTGGAGATCGAAGGGGTTCGCGACGCCTTGGAACGCTGGGAGATCCCGTAAGGACTCACCCGGGATCTGCCTGAGTTTCTCTACTATAACCAGCGTTCGATGGCCTTGGCGACATCGACAGAGTCGAGATGACGGTCATTGGCGATGGCGCCCACCGTCCAGCCACTTTTGAGATAGGTTTCCAGCGCCGATGGCGTCAAGCCTTGAAGCTGAACTCGCTTGACCCAGACTGCATTGCCATCAAGGCGCTCAACGGGATCGCGATATTTCATTGCGGTCCACCCCTTAAGGGCGGGGGTTTTGACTTCGGACTGAAGGATTTCGTTGGTCATGGGTTACCTCAATTGGTCGGCGGTTCAAGCGAAAGCCGGGGATTTCAGGTCGTACCCACGTCATCCAAGGAGGACACCTTTCCCCGTCATCCTAGGCTCAGATTAAGATTGAAATCCGTAACCCTCTATCCGTGTTAGCGCCTAGGCAAGGATACGGATCCAAGAAAATGGGGAGGGAGGTCTGCGACTAATCCCTAATGCCCTGGGCGATGGCCATGGACACGAGATCCGCATTGCTATCGACGGTGAGTTTTTCCATGATGCGACTGCGGTGGATTTCAGCGGTTCTCGGGCTGATATTGAGACTTCGCCCAATCTCCTTGGCCGTATAGCCTTTGGAAAGGAAAAGACAGATTTCTCTTTCACGGGGAGTCAGTTTCTGAAAAAGTGCATCGATACTGGTCTTTCGTTCCTTTTCCAAGCATCGCGTCTGGGCAAGCCCAAAAGCCCGTTCCACCACTTCCAGAAGTTTTTCAGGTTCAACCGGCTTTTGCAGAAAATCGATCGCCCCCAACTTCATCCCGTGGGTTGCCGACTCCACATCGCCGCGCCCCGTCAGAAAAATGACCGGACATTGAGGTACCTGCTCTCTCAGCATTTCCATCAATTCCAATCCACTGACTTCCGGCATCTGGAGATCCAGAATCGCGACAAAAGGCCCCTTCTCCTCCGCAACAGCCCCCATGAAGGCCCGACCCGATGAAAAGGCAAAAGATTCGATACCACTCATCTGAAGAAGTTCGACCAGCGATTCACAGACCCCGTCATCATCGTCAACAACAAATGCTTTTCTCACCATTTCCCCCGCGCTCCCTCTACTTTCCCCTGTGGACATCCGCATTACAAACCAAGACGCATTGACAGTCACCCCTGATGGGAAGGGGGCACCGTCCAGCATTGGGGCAGGAATTCGCCCGAAGGGAACACGAGGTCGACTTTTTGGAAGGTCTCAGCCTCCTGCATTTCTTCCCCGAAGTGAAGCCGGCCTTTGACGCTCTTTCGAAGGGGATTAATCAGTTCCTGTAATTCAGCCACCTCAACCAGGTGGCCCTCGCGTCTTTGCTTGAGAAACATATCGGTATCCTCATCACTGCATGGCTTGTTTTTTAGGACTCAGTCAGACTCCACACCCCATGCCCGGCCCCAACGGCAATCGTCCTTGCGAGGGGGCACCTCATTCCAAAGATATGAAGCCAACACTAGCACTTTCCGTTGGGATTCTGGGAGAGCCCCTGTGCTTCAACCATTCGTAATAATGCTTATCCCCAAGACCCCATGGAAAACCTCAACTCCCGATCAGAAAGCAATCTTGATCTGCACCAGTTAAAATCGGACCGCTCCAGGTCCGTCATCATTTTGTCATGTCCAAAAAAATCCTCGTCATCAATACCAACCCCCTCCTCAACCTGGTTCATCAGGGCCCGATTGAAATTGGGGTCATCAACCGGGTTCCGGGGTTCTCCATGCATGCCGAAGGCAAGGGCGTGAATGTCGCCCGTGTCCTGTCAAGATTAGGGCAGCCCGTCACCGTCACAGGTTTTGCGGGGGGCCACAGCGGTGCCTGGCTTAAGGATTTGGTGCGCGAGGAAGGAATTACCGAAGCGTTCGTAGAAACGAAAGCCCCCATGCGTGTCGGATTCATGGCCTCGCCCAGCGAGTTTGCCCACCCGACCACATTACTCCCCAGTGGTTTTAACGTCACGAATGAGGAATCTCAGGAACTGTTCGAAAGGGTCGATCAACTTCTTTGCCCCGAAATCGGACTGATGATCATCAGTGGTTCCGTCCCCACGCCTGAAGTGGCCCCCCTTTATCCCCGGCTTCTAGAACTGGCCGTTCGACATGGCATTCCCTGCTGGTTTGATGCCCACGGCGAAGGCCTGGTTCAGGGGCTTTCCGGTCAGACCCCTCCGGTTTTGGCCAAGCCCAATCGGGAGGAGTATCTAGAGTCCAGTGACTGGAAAAGGGTTCCGGAACTCCACATTACCGACGGCGAAAATCCGGTTGAGATCGTACTGGCCGGATTTCCGGCTCTCAAGGTCACGCCCCCCGCGATTCAGCAGGTCAATCCAGTCGGTTGCGGGGATTGCTATCTTGCAGGGCTAGCCTATGGCGTGATGCAGGGATGGGATCTTGAGACGCGGGTCCGGTTCGCATCTGCGGCAGGAACAGCCAACGCCGCCCGACAGGATGTCGCGAGAATCCATCGGGAGGAAATCCTCAATTTCCTTGATGGGGTTGTCATCGAACGCCTGTGATCGACGTTCGATGATCGATGATCGATTACTGTTTGAGCGTTCGGATCCGCGAGGCAACGTTATCGGCATCCGAGGCCGGATCCACGTCCGTATTGATATCCCGAATGACGCCTTGAGGGTCGACGATGAAGGTCCAGCGTTTTGCCAGATTGACCAATGGCATCTTGACGCCATAGGACTCTGTAACCGCACCCGTATCATCGGCTAAAAGGGTGAAGCTCAGATGGTGCTTTTTATGGAAAGCGTCTATGGCCGCCACCGTATCGGTACTGATGCCATAAACCTCCGCATTTTCATCACGAATCTTCTTGATGGCATCCCGGTAGGCGCAGGCCTGCTTGGTACAGCCTGGGGTATCGGCCTTGGGATAGAAATAAAGGACGGTCCAAGTCCCCTGTCGGGATGAAAGCCGGAAGTTCTTACCCTCTTCGGTCTTCAATTCAAAATCCGGGGCCTTCTGACCCAAAGTCACAGGCTCCGCCTTCACGGCGTTTGCAGTGGGCACACTGAAACTCAGAAGGAGAGCTAACCGCTTGATCCAGGAAGTTTTTGGCATCGGAATAATCTCACTTAAAAACGGATAGACCATCAGAAGGCGTCAGGGTTCCTGCACCACCCGATCGTCCGGCTGCAGGGAGAGTCTCGCTGGGCTTTGGGGAACCTGAACCATGCAGCCCGGGCAATTCATCCAAACTCACCGGGCAGGCCGAAAGACACTGTTCCAGGTCGGTGCCACAATGATCGTAAGCCTCTGGCAGTGGGCCCGGCGCGACGCATGGATTTTGAGTCGAAGGCTTCGAGTCTCCGTATCGCCTCATGCATATCCAGTAATTGGCCTTCGCCTGTTCAAAGTTGACCCGTCGCTCCTCATTCTTCAGGCCGAAAAAGCGGCTGCAATCCTCACCGTTCTTGAGGCATTGCTGACCGCAGGCAAGACGATACCGATCATCAGGGAGGGAGGGCTGAAAAAGGCCCGCACAGCCGGCTAACTGAAGAGCCAGACCCAGCGAAGCCCCCCAAAATGCCCAATCAACTTTTGATGTGGAAAACCTGGATTCCATGGGGAAGAAAACCACCGAGACTCATTCACTTGTTCAACGGACCTTAGCATATTCCCTTTTAAAACTTGCTGACTTTGCTGAAGCGACCGCCTGCTGAGAATCAGTTAATATCGATCTCATGCGCCACTCTCTGTTGTGGCTCTGAAGCAATGGTCAAGCCCCTGGGGTTTGTTCGGTATGAACAGGAGTTCATTTGTACCTCCACGCAATGGCTACCCGTTTTCCCAGAGCAGGCAGCTCCTGCTTTTGGATTCTGTGCGCCCTCTTTTGTCAGGCCCCTTTTGCAGACATTGAGGTCGATGCCCCGACGATACTTCAGAACAAGATTGTTCTGGAAACGGTGACCGAAACGGTCTTGCAGGACACGATCAGAGCCTCAGGCCGCATTTCAGTCAACGAAAATCATTTGGCCAAGATCGGCCCCAGCATCAGTGGGCGGGTCATCGAAGTCAGAGCCAACCTGGGTCAGACGGTAGCTCGGGGTCAGGTCCTGGCCATCATGCACAGCACGCAATTGAGCGATGCTCAGGCCAGCTTTCTGAAAGCCCAATCGCAAGTCGAACTCAAACGGCTTTTCGTCGAACGATCCCGGAAACTCTATGATGAGGGCATCATCAGTTTGTTAAATCTCAGGGAGCGAGAATCGGTCCTGGCCGAAAAGGAGATCGAACTTAGCGCACTTGCAGATCAATTGTCCGTCATGGGCATGCATGCGGATGACATTCAAAAACTGTCCCGCCAAAAAGGCATCAATTCGAATACGCCCATCACCGCTACCATCAACGGGAGCGTCATCGACCGCCGCATTTCTGTTGGCCAGATCGTTGAGATTTCGGATGAACTTTTCATCGTCGCTGACCTTTCTGATGTCTGGGTCGTGGCTGAAATACCGGAAAAGTCGGCGACGGCACTCGAACTCAACGCGCCGGCAGACATTGAGATTCCGGCGCTCGCGCACCAGCGACTCAAGGGGTCGCTGAGCTTCATCGCGAGTACCGTTGATCCTGACTCCAGAACCATCAAGATCCGGATTGTGCTGCCCAATCCTGACTTTCGCCTGAAACCGGAAATGCTCGCCAGCATTTATATCCAGCAACCCTCCCTTCCCGCCCTGACGGTCGCGGCAAGCGCAGTGATTCGCGACCAGAACCAGGACTTCGTCTTTGTCGAAACCGGCAACCATCGCTATACCCTGCGGGCCGTGATGCTGGACGCTGAGATCGATGGCAGACGCCGGGTCATCTCAGGACTGACTGCCGGTGAGAAGGTCGTTGCCAGAGGAAGCTTCCAGCTCAATAGCGTCAGGCTTCAAACCCAGGGGCAATAACCCGTGATCGAAACCCTTGTTCGCTACGCGCTGAACCGACGGGTGATTGTCCTTCTGGTGGCGCTTGCCCTGACCCTCAAGGGAATCACTGAGCTTCGGGTTCTCAATGTCGATGCTTTTCCGGATGTGACCAACATTCAGGTCCAGATCGCGGCGGAAGCGCCAGGTCGCTCTCCTGAGGAAGTCGAGCGGTTTATCACCGTCCCTCTTGAAATTGCGATGACGGGGCTTCCGGGACTTCAGGAGATGCGCTCGAGCAACCGTGACGCTCTCAGTCAGATCACGCTGATTTTCAGTGATGAGACCGACATTTACTTTGCCCGTCAACTCGTGATCGAACGACTGATCGAAGCCGGATCGAAGCTTCCGCCTCAGATTACCCCCGTCCTCGGCCCCGTCTCTTCCGGGCTGGGTGAAGTCTTTCAATACACATTGGAAGGGCCTCATGAGGCAGGACACGCGCTCCCGATTGACGAGCTGACCGAACGAAGAACGCTGCAGGATTGGGTCGTGAGACCGCTTTTGCGAGGGGTATCCGGCGTTGCTGAAATTAATTCCCTCGGGGGATATGAGCGTCAATATCAAGTGGAACCCGATCCGGATCGGCTCCGTCATTACAACCTCAGCCTTGCCGATGTCTATACGGCTCTGGCGCGCAACAACGCGAACAGTGGGGGGGGCAAGTTACCGCATTACGAAGAGCAATATCTGATCCGAGGCGTGGGGCTTTTCAAGGATGTCGACGATATCGAAGGTGTGGTCCTCAAAGAACTGAATGGAACCCCGATTCACATCCATGACATCGCCCGTGTTCAAATCGGCACGGCCGCGCGATCTGGCGCCATGATCAAAGATGGGTCGACCGAATCGGTCGGCGGCATCGTGATGATGTTTCGGGGCGGAAACGCCAAAAAAATCGTGACGGACATCAAGCACCGAGTCGCAGAAATCAATCAGCAAGGCCTGATCCCGGGCGGACTGAAGATCATTCCCTTCTATGATCGATCTGAACTGGTCGATGCCGCCATCGGAACCGTGACCCGGGTGCTTCTGGAAGGCAGCATTCTGGTCGTTCTGGTCCTGTTTTTCTTTTTAGGCGATCTCCGATCAAGTCTGGTGGTGATTGCAACCTTGCTCCTGACCCCCCTTCTGACTTTCATCGTGATGAACCAGCTGGGGATCTCGGCAAACCTGATGTCCTTAGGGGGGCTGGCCATCGCCATTGGCATGATGGTGGATGGTTCGGTGGTCGTTGTAGAGCATGCCTTCGCCCGATTGAGTGGAAAGAAAGGGGCGCCGGACAGAGTTCGGGGCGAGACGATCTTTCGTGCGGTCAAGGAGGTGGGCACCCCCGTCGTCTTCGGCGTCGGCATCATTTGTCTGGTCTTTTTGCCTCTCATGACCCTCCAGGGGATCGAAGGCAAACTCTTTTCACCCCTGGCCTATACCATTGCCATTGCCCTCTTTGCATCGCTTGTCATCTCCCTGATCCTTTCCCCTGTCCTTTGCAGTTTCCTCCTGGATGGACGCGAAGAGCAGGAAAACCCATTCCTGAGGCGGCTTCGACTCGGCTACGAGGATGCCCTCCAAAAGGCGCTGGCTCACCCGCGCCCCGTGATGCTGGTGGCAAGCCTTTCCATCCTTGCAACGCTTGGACTGCTGCCTTTCTTGGGGAGCACCTTTATGCCTGAAATGAAGGAGGGAAGCCTGGTGACCGGCATCATTCGTCCCCCCAACATGTCTCTCGCTGAGTCTTTAAAGCTGGAGACCGAGGCCATGCGTCTGGTCAAGGAGGTCCCGGGTATCGACCACGTGGTCTCTCAGCTGGGCCGAAGCGAAAACCCGACCGACCCGCAACCTGAAAATGAATCCAGCCCCATTGCCAGCCTCGCGTCCAAGGACCGAATGCCGGAGGGGTGGGATCAGGAAACCATCGCGGAGCGGGTGAGGGAAAAACTGGCCACGTTGCCAGGTATTCAAGTCGTCATGTCTCAACCCATCGCGGCGAAAGTGGCCGAGATGGTAACCGGGGTTCGCTCCGACATCGCCATCAAAATCTTTGGTGATGACATCGCCACCTTGAGGCAGCTTGGAAGCCAGGTACTCAAGATCGCAGGAGAAGTCGAAGGGGCCTCGGACATTCGTATGGAACGACTCAGCGGACAGCAATACCTAACGCTTGAAATCAATCGCGATACCATTGCCCGATATGGCATCAATGTGACGGACATCAATGATGTCATCGAGACGGCCATTGGTGGCCGCACGGCCACGGACGTTTACGAGGGTGAACGCCGTTTTCCGCTTCAGGTCCGTTATCCCCTCCGTTTTCGCAATAACCTTGCGACTATCGAAGACATCCTGCTCGAATCGCCCAAAGGGGCGTTGGTTCGCCTCGGTGATCTTGCCGATATCCAGGTGATTGATGGCCCTGCTCAGATTAGCCGAGAAATGGGCAAGCGCCGTTTTGTGATTGGCGCCAACGTGAAGGATCGGGATCTTGGGAGTTTTGTGAGCGAACTCCAGCAACGTGTGATCCAGGAAGTTAAGCTGCCCGAGGGCTATTACCTCAAGTGGGGTGGCCAATTCGAGAACATGGAACGGGCCAGCGCCCGTCTCGCTGTCATCATTCCCATCACCATCCTTGCTATCTTTGTCGTCCTGTTTATTCTGTTTGATTCTCTGAAGATGGCCACGCTGATCATCCTGATCCTGCCCTTTGCCTCCATGGGCGGCGTCATTTCCCTCTTCGCATCTGGCGAATATCTCTCGGTACCCGCCTCGGTCGGGTTCATCACCCTTTGGGGAATCGCCGTTCTCAATGGGGTAGTTCTGATCTCCAGCATCCGGGCGCAACACGTCAAACGAGGCGACTTCGCCCGCTCGCTGCAGCTGGGTTGCACCCAACGCTTTCGTCCGGTCATGATGACAGCCACCATCGCCATGTTGAGCCTCATTCCCTTCCTTTTTGCCACAGGCCCCGGCTCCGAGGTCCAACGCCCACTCGCCATCGTCGTAATCGGAGGGCTTTTTACCTCCACCCCGATGACCTTGATCGTGCTCCCCATCATCTACCAGTGGATCGACCGAACGCAGGCTCTTGGCGCTTTGGTGAAGGAGTCCAGAAGGTTCTAAAACCCGTTCAGGGACTGATACCGACGGCTTGATGCAAGGTGGAGATGTCCTTAAGGACGAGGATTTTCCGCTCGGCGGCATCCCTGAGCGCGGTCTGTGCCGTCGTTTGTATTTTGAGGTAGTCAATCATTGATATCTCGCCGTTTTCAAGCGCGATCCTGCTCATCCGGAGCTGCTCCTCGGCAATTTCTTTCCGTCGGGACGCGACCACCAGCGCCTTTTGATCGAGATCCAGAATGTGCTCGGCTTCATGGGCCGCTTTTTCGAGCTGACGGTGCAGAGCTTCTCTCTGGGCCAGCTTTTCATTGAGAAGAATGTTGGCCTGAGCGACCTGAGGCGCATGCCAGTCATCGCCCCCGATCGGAATCTGGAACACCAGGTTGGTCCCTGTTCCGTAATCCCTTTGTCGGCTGACGGAAGTACTATCTGTTCCAAGCAGGACTGTTGGCTGGTTGCCTTGTTTGGAAAGTCTCACAAAATCAACTTCTGCCTGAGCACGCTCCACGGATGCCGTGGCCGCCGCCAGTGCCGGATGACTCTCAGAGAGGGAGAGATCCCGGGCCATCTGCTCCTCGATACGACCCGGCATCAGGCGAGATCGGGTCAGACTCTGATAGGCCTTGTTAGCGTGGATCACCTCCGCTTCGGCTTGCATCATCAAGGATCGCTTTTCCAAGGCGTCGCTTTCTGCCAAGAGCATGTCGGATTTGGACATATCCCCGAGCTCCACCCGACGTCTGACTACCCGCAGCAGTTCGTCCGCGACGGTCAAAATCTTGTTGGCCAAATCCCGCCGATTCTCCGTAATGCGGATGTTCCAGAGCGCATTTCGAACTAAGCCAGCAATCTCATGCTTGAGAGCTACGGCGTATCGTTCAGCCGCCACAGACGACTGATCCGTCACCTTCTGGCTGGCCTCTTTTTGTCCCCACATCCAGATAGGCACCTGATACCCACTCTGAATGTCACTGATTCCGCGATTGGAAATCAGCGCATCATCAATGTACTGAAGGTAAATCATCGGGTAACCCGCAATCCAACTGGTGCTGCGTTGTTCGAGGGCCCGGACCTCATCCTCATAGGCCTTGACGATCGCCTGTTGCGGGTAGTGCTGATACGTAGCGTCGATGACATCCCGAAGCGATAAATTTTCATCGACCACGAGCGTGTCCTCATGCTCCTCCAGATTAACGGCTCCCGAAGGGAGGGCAACCCCCAGAAGCAACAGGAGAGTACTGATGGTGAGCAAGCGATTCATCAAAAGCGGCCATGGGGAGAAAAGGTATGCAGATACCAAGGTCGAAAGAAGTTTATGATGCAAATTCGTGAGATTGTCACTCAGGTGGTCTATGATCGCGAAGCGCGAATTTGAGAAAATATCATTTCGCGTTACGTTGGCCAGCTGGAATCAGAGCCGGAGCCATTTTGCCAGCCAGACCTTCAGGCTTGCTATCCGGCATGACACTTGCCATCTCTACCGCTTGAGTTTGCGGTCACCGCTGTGAGGATACTATGCACAAACCCATAACCGCACGCACCCTTTTGATCGCTCTTGCGTTCACGATGGTCGGATGCAGCAGCATCCGAAGCCGATACGACACCGCCGCTTCAGACTGGACGGTGTATCCTGGCATCCAGCGCGATGGCAGCGACATGGTCGGCACGCTGAAAGGCGAAGTTCAGCCTGTATGGACCTCTGCCCTGGTCGGGCCTGTCCTTTTGGCAGACGTTCCCTTCTCTTTGGTGACCGATACCTTTGCCCTGCCCTACGATCTCTACGCGATGGGTCAGAGAGGGAACAACAAGCAGGCCTCTGCCAACCCGAGTTCGCCTTGAACCCACTGCGGATCGGCCTTCTTCTGACCCCTCGATTCGCCATTCTCCTCGGCGCCCTGATTGGCTTTGGGGGATGCAGTGGATACGGTTCCCCTGCGGGTGGCTACATGGGTTCCGGTGGATTTTATGGCATGAGCCCGATGGGGATGGGAATGGGCCCCATGGGCATGGGTATGGGCATGGGCATGGCCGGTTACACCATGGGCCCAGGCGCCATGGGCGCGGGGTATCAGGGGACGGCCTATGGGACGGGCGGTATGGAATTGGGCACCAATCTCGGGGGCTGGGGCGAAGGCACCGGCGACGACTGGGGTCACAATCAGAATGGCAAGGGTCCAGCCGTTATGGATAACGACCCTCACATGACGTCCAGTTATCACAACACCGATTTTGATAATGACAAGGGCTTCGCCTTCTACCATCCCAGTGTAAACCCCTCGCCGTCAAACCCCTCACCCGCCAAGCCCTAGATTCAGAAAACGCTTGCTTCGATGGCTTCCGGCAAGGTTCAATAACTCCTGTTTCTCACCATCACCTCGAGGTTAGGATGCGACTCCCTCTGATTATCGGCCTATTGATGCTTTCCCTGTCGGGTTGCATCACCCAACCCAAACCGATCCTGCAAGCCAATGCTCCCGCCGGCTTGGACCGTGGTGATGTAGAACTCGCCATTCTTTTGGCTACGGGACTTTCGACCCCGGATAATGAGACCGTAGCCACCTGGCCCGAGTATGTGAGCGCGACCCTCAGAAATGCCGGTGACCGCCACGTGAGCCGCCTGGACGAGGCCGATGATGAAGACCGGTGGGTCTTTGATACGGCAGACGGCAAAACCATCACCGCCAGCTATGTAGATGGTAAGGAGATTCTCCGGGTCGCTATCGACTACAACGCTTCAAACTATACGATTCGCATCACCGGGAGCGAGCACCTCAACGAGTCCGCTACCAAGATCGACCCCGTCGCGGAGAAGTGGTTGAGAGATCTCACCCTCAGAATCAATCGGGCGTTGGGTCGGGTTCAGCTGATGAAGCGGACGTTCCACCCCCATCACTAATCTCAGTTGGAATCCGGCCTTGTCATGAGACCTTTGGATCGTCATGACACTCAGCAACACGATCTCTGAATCGAGGGGATGCCTCTTTTCGGTTATCGCTTCACAGAAGGCCTCCGGTGAGCACACCAAAGGGCCTTCCCTCAGGGTGAGTTCAATCCCCGAACTGAGGGATACGCGCCCAATCCCCTTATTTTCCGGGCCGTTTTGAGACTCATTTGATCGTTGAGTAATAGCGCGCCACGATGTTTTTTAGCCATTGTGACGGTGCCTGATCTGCGGGATCACTGCTGCCCGTAACTTCGGTGGTCACATCGCCACAGTTGGTGGTCGATGTGACGCCATTGGGATACGGAAACATTCCAATGCTTGTTGAGCAATTAGCATCACCCCATAGAACGGCAAAGATATTTGCGTTTCTAAGTTGATTTATATGGCTTGGCCAAACTGATGAACCGCCATCTGCAAGATAGGCTTGTGCGGTGTTTGCAGTCTTGTAGGTTGGCTTGGTTGTATTAACAGTACTCAGAAGCGGGTTAGTCAACGCAGCACCCATGCCAGATTGTCCGAAAACATACTGAGCCTCAGTAGACATCATCCCTATATTGTTCATACTGGCACTGATATGACCACCTGGAAACTGCCATAACATAGATGGAACCTTGAGCCCTTTTGCCACATATCCAACAAAAGAAATGAAATTATCGAAATCACTTTGATTGCATAAGAAACCATCAGCGAAAGAA
>Ga0007882_10001248_pt1 | contig 15005 bp, 14 predicted proteins | sample CryBogCBH12Aug01_FD_71195 | JGI IMG/M metagenome (GOLD analysis project Ga0007882, IMG submission 71195) | Freshwater microbial communities from Crystal Bog, Wisconsin, USA - CBH12Aug09.1 | ecosystem: Environmental > Aquatic > Freshwater > Lake | place: Crystal Bog, Wisconsin, USA | collected... | reverse complement strand
CGGTGAGCTGCCAGTGTGTGCCCTTTTGAATCACCAGCCGGCGGCACGGATGAGCACGGTTCTCGCCCTCGTTGACGGAGATCAGGGTGATCCGGCTCGCGCCCTTCATCTCGGAAGCCGCACGCGGCATGAGCGCGAAGGGCACAGCATTGTAGTTGAGCGCAATCTCATAACCGGCGACGCCTTCCTTATCCGCCTTGGGATTCTTCAGAACGAGCGGGGCGTAGCGCTTGAGGAAGGAAAATTTCGTGGCGCGCACGAGCACGCGGCAAAGCTCATTCTGGCTGCGGATGAAGGTGGCAAGGTTAAACCTCCTCGCCGGGTCATGCTCCGCCAGCAGGATGTCGCGCGGGTCTAGGCCATCCAGATTCTGGCCATTCCAAATGCCGTGGTCGTTGCGTTCGTCATGCGTGTTCTTGCGAAACCACGCGGAGAAATTATCGTTCACAAAAAGATTCAGCTCGAAATGAACGTGCGCGCGCTCCTTGCCGATGCGCTCGCTGGTATTGGACGTACGGCCCATGATAGCGATGACATCGCCGGCGCGCACATTCTTACCGACGGTGGTATGGATTTCGCTTAGATGCGCGTAGAGCGAATAGATTTCTATGCCATCGATCATATGGCGGATGACAACATATTTGCCATAGTTAGAGAGGCCGGACTTGGTGTTGACATACATCACCGTACCGTTGGCGGAAGCCATGACCGGATCGGTCGGCTCGCCGGAGCGGTCGTGCTGAAGACTGCGGATGTCGAGGCCCTCGTGCATCTGCCAGCCGTCCGTGCGCACACAGCCGAAGCTGCCGGTGGTCCAGGAACGGTCGGGCGACGTGGGCGCGAGGAATTTCAGTTCCGCGCCGACCTCGTAGAGCGCGTGGTTGGCGGTCGGAAACTGGAACGGGGTCTGGGCGGAGACGATGAGGGCGCTACTGAAAAGGCCGGCGAGCGCGAGCCGGCTTACGGCGGATGATTTCATTACTATTTTGACGGCGCCAGATGTTTGACCATGTTGTTCAATCCCACGACGAGCTGGCGGATCTCCTCCGGCGATGCGTCCGGCGTGAACGAAAGCACGCCGTTGGCGATGCGGTGGTTAATCAGCGGCGCGGCGAGCCAGCGGCTGTCTTTGGCGAACTCGGTCCATTGGCCGAAGATGGCGAAATGTTTGCCGGCATAGGCGGCGGTAAACTGTTCGAGCGTGTAGGTGCCGGTCTCGTTGAAGCGCACCTGCACAGCGAGGCCGCCGGGCGTGTCGAGCACCGAGGCGGAAGCGATGTCGGCCTCGGTCAAGACCGGCTCGGAATTAATGGTCACCATCACCGGTTGCGAGCGCAGCACCGAGATGGTCCGGCCGAAGCTGGAGCTCGGCAATTGGGCGCGGTTCTCGATATGAATGCGCAGGATGGCGAGTTGTTTGTCCGCTCTATTTGTGGATTGGCAGCCGCCGGCCGCCGTCAGCAACACGGCAACCAGCAAATAAAGATTGAAACCGCGCGGGTAAAAATTCATAGTGGCGAACACGAAATCGCAATTGCGAAACAAAGTTAATCGAATCCTATGGGAAAACAATACAACAAAGCTGAACACAAAAAACGCCGCAAGGCCTACCAGAAGCGCAAGAAGACCGCACTCAAGGCGAAACTCGGCGCCAAGAAAAAAGCCTAACCACACGCCACGGTTTCAAGGCCGTCTCCGGACGGCCTTTTTCTTTTGGGCGGCGAGCACGAGCGAGCGCTGCGCCCATAGCACCAGTTCCGGCGGCTGCTCCAGAATCTCAGGCGGCACTTCGTGGAAGCTCATCGTGATCACCCGGCCCTTCAACTCGTAATTGAAAGGGCCCATGCCGCGCGCGGTGTAATTTTTCTTGGAATCGGCATCGGTCTTAAAATAAAGTCGGCCCTCGGCGAGGATACCAAAGAAATATTCGCCCCGAAAAAGCCCGTACGCACCGAACATTGCCCGCGCCCGGACGTCCGGCAGCCGGCTCAACTGATCCAGCACGAATTCCTTGAATGAATCATCCGCCACAACACGGAAATACCACGCCACCACCGAGGGCGCGAGGCGGAACTGGCTGGCCCCATTTCATGCCACGCCGCAGAAAAATCACTTTGCCGAATTCGCATAAATAAGCTACTGTTTCCCGACCTGCCTTGGAGTCAACCTGACGCGCGCAATCGCTGTGCGCGAGAAGGACGATGATATCCGCGGGCATTTCCCGAAATGAATAACAATTCCGTCAACAACAGCGCGAGCAATCATCCACCCGTGGAAGTGTGGAAGGAGATTGTGGCAAAATACCAGCAGCCTTCGCTCGGGCGCGCACTGTGGCAGGTCGCCAATACCATCATTCCCTACGCCGGCCTGTGGTATCTGATGTATCTGTGCCGGGAAATCTCCTGGTGGCTCGTCGTGCCGCTCGCCATTCTAGCCGGCGGATTCCTGGTCCGTACGTTCATCATTTTTCACGACTGCTGTCACGGTTCGTTTTTCAAATCAAACCTCGCCAATGATGTCGTAGGCTTCATCACCGGCTTGCTTGCCTTCACGCCCTATTTTCATTGGCGCTGGGAACACAACATCCACCACAGCAGCGCGGGCGATTTGGACCGGCGTGGCACCGGCGATGTGTGGACGATGACCGTGCAGGAATATCTCGAGGCCTCGCGCTGGAAAAAATTCGCCTACCGCCTCGCGCGCAACCCCGGCGTCCTGTTCATCATTGCGCCCGTGGTCCTTTTCGTCTTTATCCAGCGAGTACCCGCCCTGAAAGCAAGCCGGCGCGAACGACATTCCGTCTATGCCATGGATGCCGCGCTGCTGGCCCTGATGCTGGCGCTCATTTCCTTTTTTGGCGTCTGGGATTACTTGATCATCCAGCTCATCATTATCATGGTGGCGGGCGGCGCAGGGGTGTGGATGTTTTATGTCCAACATCAGTTTGAAGATGTCTATTGGGAACGCGGCGACAACTGGAGCTACACGGCGGCGGCGTTGCAAGGCAGCTCTTTTTACAAGCTCCCGCGCATCCTGCAATGGTTCACCGGCAACATCGGCTACCATCACATCCATCATCTAAGCCCGCGCATTCCGAATTACCACCTAGAAAAATGCCATCACGCCGATCCGCTGTTCCAGCAAGTCAAACCCATTACGCTGCTCGCCAGCCTGAAGACCATCACCTACCGATTGTGGGATGAAAAAAGTAAGCGGCTCGTTGGCTATGGGCACTTGAAGCTGCTGCGAAAATAATTTTTTCGCAACCTTCCTTACGGCCTGGGCGGCTTCGCGGGCGGTACCCATAAGGTATAATCGGCCGGCAATTGAAACAATGCCGCGTCAACCGGCTCGATCCTGGCCGAGATCAGCTTCACGGTTTTGGTCACGGCTCCCATCCTTTGCTCACTTTGCACCACCATTCCGGGTAAAGGGCTCAACTCCGGCTGCGCGTTCGGGTGCGGTCCGGTCAGATTAAAGTGATCCAGGCGCGCCAGCTCCGGGCGGATGTTTTCGAAATCAGAAAACCCCTTCGCCACCCACAAGGTTTGCGTCAGCCCGTGGGTGCCGTGCCAGATAAACACCTCCGTGTTATACCCGTTCACCGGCTCGGCGCGACCGGTATCCTGCGCCAGAGCGGGCATCTGAAGATTTTCATTTGTGCGCCCGAATAATTTCAAATCCAACGCCAGGCTTTTCAAAATGTCAGCGCCGGAGCGCTTCAAATATTTCCGCTCATGCGGCAGCAACGTCCACGAGTCGCGCGTTTGCAGGTCAATGATCACGGCGTAGCTACCGTTGGTGTTTTCCTGCTGTTCGAGCCGCATCTTGTCGCCCTTAAGCCAGAGCCGCGCCTGGAAGGGTGCGTTCGTGTCCAACGATTGCTGCACGAGTTTCAGGTCAGCCCGCGCGGATAGCAGCGGGAGAAGCATTACAAAATGGAGAAATACAATCTTTTTCACGAAGCATTAATTGGGCAACGACCAGCCCGGTCACCGGCCATATTTGTCGAGGAAATGTTCCAGTTTGGCGTCGTCGAGGAACCCCGGCATCCCTTCGTAACGAACCGTTCCCGTAGGATCGCACAGGATGCAATGGGGAATCCCCGTCACTTCCAGCATCTTTTCCATGCGCGATTGCGTATCATTAGCGACGTAATAATCAATATGCGGATCTTGCATCTTCTGGATGTCCGCGACTGATTCATTGCTCAGGCCGATGACGACCAAACGGTCCTTAAACCGTGCCGCAAACTCATTGAGTTCCGGGATAGACCGGCGGCACGGCCCGCACCAGGTAGCCCAAAAGTCAATTAACACGAATTTTCCCCGCGTATCGGGCGGGCCCACCACCCAATGTTCCGCAATAAACTGGTCAACCCGTTGTCCGCGCACTGAACGGGCATAAAGTTTCGGCGCCACAAAGTCATCGGTTGCCGCCGAAGCCCCGGGCGGTTTCTGTTTCAACAGCTGGTCGTGATAAATTTTGTTGGCCGCGACATGCGCCTGCTCTTCCTTCGCCGCCACTTTGGAGTTGTAGCCAAAATGCTTCTGCAACGCCGGATCCAAATCCTTGAGCTTGGCGTTGTCCATGCCCCGGGCGTGGATGAAATAAATGTCCGTTTTGGAAACCTCGGTGATAGTGACGTTGGTGAACGATTCGCCTTTCACCGTCAGCGTGTCGAAATGCTCATCCGCCAGTGCCGCGAGCGCATACAGCCAGAGGCCGCCGGCCAGCAGCCAGTTCAGGCCCGTTAATCGGCAGTTGTGACGGTTGATTTGCATGTTCACCGCCCGAACTGGCTGGCAGCCGGGCTTGGCAGTCCATCCTGCCCTACCCGCCTAGCTTATCAAGCGGAAAACCAGCCGTCCCCACCAACGATAAAATAGGCCAAAGAAAAAAATTAGTCGCAAATCGCTGCCGACGCAAATTGAGCTTTATCCCCAGTCGGGAACGGCTAAGACACAGGCATGAGCGTTCATCATTGAACTTATCTTCCGGAGTTTTGTAGAAGCCTTTCCCCGGTTGCGGATTTTCGATTTCGTCGTCGCGGTGATTTGCCTCCCTTGCATCGGCTACAAGCTGATGAATACGGTGGAAAAAAGAAGGAGTTTTCCTGTCCCGGCTGGTGGCAAAATGGCTTTTCCCAAAACAAAACGTCGCGTTCCGTCACAGGAAGTTGAAACTCATCGCCGGCCTAATCGTCGCCGTGCCGGGCATCTACTCAGCCGTGGCATTTCCAATCACCCGCTGGGGCAACAAGGTTTAAGACACTGCCAGACTCCCAGTTTTGCCTACGGCAGCAGAAAGTTCGGTTTAGAGCTTCTGTTTGACCGTCAAGCCTTGCGCGGCACGGTCGTCGCATAGAGGAGCTTGCCCTGGTCGTCAATCATCCGCACATCCAACTGCTCAGCCGCAAGGGTCGCGGCAATGAAACCTGAGCAGCCCAGCCCGAATTTCGTATGGACAGTGGTCTTGAGTTGCGCGCGCGGCTTGGAGCCGCCGCCGGTACAGAAGAGATTAATGCTTCCCGCCTGCAGGTGCTGCAAGTCGTGGTCGTGCCCGTTGAAATAGGCCTGCACGCCGTATTTTTCCAACAACGGCAGGATGTGTTTGATGATATACGGCGTGTCGCCATGCTGACCACCGGAGTAAACCGGGTGATGCCCCACGACAATTTTCCAAGGAGCCGTGGAGGCTGCGAAAGCCGCATCCAGCCAAGCGACTTGCCGGGAAAGATCCTGGGATTTCACGTTGCCATGAAACATCAGTTCATCCGCATCGAGCTTGGCCATGGGCGTGGTGTCGAGGTAGAAGAACTCCACGGCGTTGGCCGCATCAATTTGTTCCGTGCGGGTGAAGTAACGCGATGGCATGTTCCAGCGGGGATTGCGCTGGTGGTATTCAATCTGAGCATCGCAGTTGCCATGATAGTCGTGGTTGCCAAGAATTGACCACCAAGGCACTTGTAATGAGGCGGCGGTATAAACTTGCTCGAAGGAACTCTGCCATTGCGGGTCATCAACGGACTTTACGCCGTCCTCGTAGAAATTATCCCCGACGGAAATGATGAACTTTGCCGGATTCCGGTCGGCGGCTAGACCCATTTGTTGAGCAACGGCAACCTGATCTTTCTCGCCATTGCGTCCCCAGTCGCCAACCAGGAGAAAGTTCAAAGCCCCAGCCGGATTGCCGGCGGCCAGCAATTTGCCCGAAAACAGCGGCGCCAAGGCGGTGGCCTGCGTGGCGACAAAGAGCGTGCGGACAAACTGGCGGCGGGTTTGTTTCATGACGCAGCAAGTTACTGTGTCACCTTTTCGAACCCAAACGATTTTTTGTGAAATGCCGGTGACGGCGGCATCTACCCAATAGCCTTGAAAGCCTTCAGCCAGCCCCTCTGCTGACGTCAGCCCACGGGGCGAAACTCCTATTTTTGACACAACTCATTGAAAATAAGCCGCTTTTATTATATTCAGGCGGCAAAAGAAGACCATCATTCGTCGGAGGATGATACGCTTTTGTAGAAAGAGAGCAGTCAGACGGCGCGGGATGGCAGTATCTTCAGGCAGTATCTTCAGGAAAGTTGGCAGTCTTTTCCTGACAAACCATTCTCCGTCTGGGCAATCGTGCCGCTGCGTTCGCAATAGGACGGCGACAATAGATTAGTTTGATTAGCGCCTTTCGCGCCTAAAACAAAAAGCGGCCTCCGTTTCCAGAGACCGCCTGTTAGAAATTAACTTTGAATCATGCCTTTGCGACCAACTGGCGCAACACATACGGCAAAATGCCGCCGTGCTGGTAATAGTCAATCTCGATAGGTGTATCAATGCGGCAGCGGACGACCACGTTTTCCACAGAGGCGTCCTTGCGCGTGATCTTGAGCGTGAGGTCCTGCTGCGGCTTGATGTTTGCGTCGAGGCCAACGATGTCGTAGATCTCGGTGCCATCAAGCTTCAAGGTCTGGGCGGTGGTACCCTCCTTAAATTGGAGCGGCAGCACGCCCATGCCGACGAGGTTACTGCGGTGAATACGCTCAAAGCTCTGCGCCACGACGGCTTTCACGCCGAGGAGGTTCGTGCCCTTCGCCGCCCAATCACGCGAAGAACCGGTGCCATATTCCTGGCCGGCGAGGATGACTAGCGGCGTACCGGCTTTTTGATAAGCGATGGCCGCGTCGTAAATGCTGACCTGCTCGCCGGACGGCTGCAACTTGGTGACGCCGCCTTCAACGCCGGGCACCATGAGGTTTTTGATGCGGACATTGGCGAACGTGCCGCGCGTCATCACACGATCGTTGCCGCGCCGCGAGCCGTAACTGTTGAAGTCTTCCACGGCGACCCCGTTCTCAACGAGGTATTTACCCGCAGGGGTCGTCTTCTTGAACGAGCCCGCGGGCGAAATGTGATCGGTGGTCACGCTGTCACCGAAGATGCCAAGCGCACGCGCGCCGGTGATTGGGGCAATGGCGCCGGGCGTCATCAGGAAATTTTCAAAAAACGGCGGTTCCTGAATATAAGTGGACTTGCGGTCCCAGTCGTAAACGTTGCCGGTGCTCGATGAAATTTCGTTCCACTTGGGATTTTGCGCGGCGAAATCCTTATAAAGTTTGCGGAAAATTTCCGGCTGCAATGCGGCTTGCATGAGGTCACGGACCTCCTTGAGACTCGGCCAGATGTCGCGCAGGTGGACCGGCTTGCCGTCTTTGCCGGTGCCGAGCGCGTCGTTGGCAAGGTCAATATCCACGCGGCCCGCGAGCGCAAAGGCAACAACGAGCGGCGGCGACATGAGAAAGTTCGCCTTTATGTTTTGATGCACACGCGCCTCAAAATTTCGGTTGCCCGACAACACGGCGGCGGCGACCAGATTATTTTTTACGATGGCGTCTTCAATGGCGGGATTCAGCGGGCCAGAGTTGCCAATGCAAGTCGTACAACCGTAGCCGACAAGATTGAAGCCGAGCTGGTCGAGATAAGGCTGGAGACCAGTCTTTTCCAAATAATCCGTGACCACGCGGGAGCCAGGTGCCAGCGACGCCTTGACAGAGACATTGACGGCGAGACCTTTTTCGACAGCTTTCTTCGCAAGCAAACCGGCCGCGAGCATTACGCTGGGATTGCTGGTGTTCGTGCAGCTCGTGATAGCGGCAATCAAAACGGAACCGTGACCAATGATGGACTTGCCGCCGGGGAGCACAACATCCGCCTTGGTCTTGCCAAGATCTTCGGCCTTCAGGCCAAAACCGTTTTCGGTGACGGGCTTGGAGAACGCCGTCGTGAATTCATATTTAAGCTTGGGCAATTCAATGCGATCCTGCGGACGTTTGGGACCGGCGACGCTTGGCAGCACGGAGCCGAGGTCGAGGTCGATTTCCTGCGAGTAAATGATTTCGCCTTTTTTCGGAATGCCCCAGAGACCTTGCGCCTGGTAATAATTTTCGTAGGTCCTGACGGCCTCGTCACTGCGGCCGGTGGCACGGAGATAGTTTGCGCACTCGGCGTCAATCGGAAAAAAGCCCATGGTCGCGCCGTATTCAGGCGCCATATTCGCGATGGTCGCGCGATCAACCAACGGCAAGGCAGCGGCACCGGGCCCAAAAAACTCCACAAATTTGCCGACGACTTTCGCCTTACGCAAAATCTGCGTGACGGTAAGCGCAACGTCCGTGGCGGTGACGCCTTCGCGAATGGATCCCGTAAGGTGGACGCCGACCACATCAGGCGTGAGAAAATAAACCGGCTGCCCGAGCATGCCGGCTTCGGCTTCAATGCCGCCAACGCCCCAGCCCACAATGCCAAGACCATTGATCATCGTCGTGTGGGAGTCAGTGCCCACGAGCGTGTCGGGATAATAAACATCACCCGCGTTCAAAACGCCCTTGGCGAGGTACTCCAAGTTCACTTGATGGACGATACCGATGCCCGGCGGCACGACCTTGAACGTATCAAAGGCCTGCATCCCCCATTTCAGAAATTGATAACGCTCGCGGTTGCGCGTGAATTCGAGATCAAGATTCTTCGCGAGCGCGTCCGACGTGCCGGCGAAGTCCACTTGCACGGAATGATCCACCACCAAATCCACCGGCACAAGCGGCTCGATGATTTTGGGATCCTGGTTCAGCTTGGAAACGGCGCTGCGCATCGCGGCCAAATCCACCAGCAGCGGCACGCCAGTAAAGTCTTGCAGCACGATACGGGCGACCACGAAGGGAATTTCCGCCGTACGCGTCTCGTTGGCCTCCCAATTGGCGAGCTCTTTTACATTCGCTTCGTGGACTTTCCTACCGTCGCAATTGCGCAGAACAGATTCGAGGACGAGGCGGATGGAGACGGGCAATTTTGAGACAGGGCCGACGCCGGCTTTTTCCAGCGCGGGCAGCGAGTAGATTTTTCCAGTTTTGCCGCTGCCGAGTTCAAAACTCTGCAACGTGCCGAACAAATTATGCGATGTGCTCATTTAATTGGGAGATTAACTTTACCTAGAACCTCCACAAGAAAATGAAGATTATGCGACCGGCTGTCAAGCGAAGCGCGGGACAAATTGCGAACGGTCAGTTGGCGGCAATTCCCGTGTGAAGCAGTTCGGCAATGCGCTTTTCGAGCCGATTTAGATCGAGCGGCTTCGTGAAAAAATCCTCGGCGTGCATGGCCGCCGAACGCTTGGTGACGTCGCTGGACAGAGCGCTCATGAAAATGATGGGGATTTTTTTTGTGCCCGGCTGTCGGCGCAGGATTTCGCAAACGGATAGGCCGTCGAGGTCGGGCAGCAGAATATCCAGCAGAATCAGGTCCGGCTTAAACTCGCGCGCCTGACTCAAGGCGTGGACGCCATCGGCGGCGACAAGAAATTCGCAGCCCATGTTGGCAAGACGGAATTTCACCAACTCAATGAAATCACCCTCGTCGTCCACAATTAAAATGCGCGGTAACACAGGCTTAATTTAGTTCATTCCTGACGATTCACTAGCGTCAGAATGGTTAAAACGACGTTACAAGTTCGAAACAAAAAAGGGGCGCGCCGATTTCAGCGCACCCTTAAAACAACGGGTTAAAAAAACTTACTTGAGGGTGGCCAACGTTGCCTTGACCGCTTCAAAGTTGGGTAAATCCTTAGGCGTTGGCGTTTGTTCGCTGTATCGAACCACGCCGTTTTTATCAATGACAAACGCCGCGCGCGCCGAGGTGTCGCCCACACCGGCAAGCATCGGAAACATCACGTCGTAAGCCTTAGTGACGGACTTGTTCAGGTCGCTGGCAAGCGTGATGCCGATTTTTTCCTGCTTGGCCCACGCAGCCTGCGCAAACGGACTGTCCACGCTCACGGCGATGACTTCTGCGCCGAGGCTGGCATAGGCGTCGAGGCCGGCGGTGAGACTGCACATTTCCGCCGTGCAGACGCCGGTGAAAGCGAGCGGGAAGAACAACAAAACGGTGTTCCGCTTACCGAAGTTATTGCTTAACTTAACTTCCACATCGGCAGGCGATTTGGATTTGAGCGTAAAATCAGGAGCTTGGGAACCAACGGGAATAGGCATAACAGTAGTTTATTTTTGGTTTAAATGTTAGAACGAACCGCAACGATTCTGGAAATTCAATATGCCGGTGTCAATCAATTTAGAATTAATCTAAATCAAAGAGCCGCGAGCACTTCGGCAACGTGCGCTTCCGGTTTCACCTTGGGCCAGACTTTCTTAATCCGGCCATCCGGCCCGATGAGGAAGGTCACGCGATAGACGCCGAGATATTTCCGACCCATGAAACTTTTCTCGCCCCACACGCCGTAGGCCGTGACAATTTTCTTATCCTCGTCGGCGAGCAACGGAAAAGGCAGCTTAAACTTCTCAATAAATTTGTCGTGCGACTTCGCGGAATCCGGGCTGACGCCGAAAACGGCCGCGCCCTGCCTCTTAAACTGCGCGAACTCATCGCGGAAAGCGCAGGCTTCCTTCGTGCAGCCCGGGGTGTCGTCACGCGGGTAAAAATACAAAACAACGTTTTGCCCCTGATAATCATCGAGGGAAATTTTACCACCGCCGCTGGTCGCCACGGTGAATTTCGGGGCGATATCGCCTTCCTTTAGTTTAAGTTCCATTGCCTTGGCCATAAAAAGTCCCTGAATAAACACCGTCTTGAATAAATTGCAAACGCGAGTTTCACTTTTTAACCGGCGAGCTAGCCGGGTGAGCGCCGAGCTGTTTCATGAAATCCCAAACGTAGAGAAATCCGGACGCACCGGTGAACAGCCCCGCACCAAGACAAATGAATTGCAGCCACTCAGCCTGGCCATTAGCCCATTTGAGGAGAACCCACAGCACCAAGACCATTTGCAGTACGGTCGCGATCTTGCCGGTGAGGCGCGGACTCACCGTGACCTTCCCGGCGGTCAACCGGACGACGATGACGCCGAGACAGATCAATAAATCCCGCCCGATAATCGTGCCGGTTAGCCAGAGTGGAATCACCGGCAGCCGCGGCGAATGGTCGAAGCTCAAGACGATGATGCCGGATACGAGCAGCAATTTGTCTGCGAGCGGATCCAGCACCGTGCCAAGTTCGCTCCATTGATGGTAATGCCGCGCAACGTAGCCATCCACACCGTCAAGAATAGATGCCACGGCAAAGGTAAAAATCGCCAGCAATCGGTGCAGTTCATGGCCGGTTTCGACAAAATACAGAATCTCCACAACAAAGAAGGGAATCAGGAGAATCCGCAGAATGGTGATTTTATTCGCCGTCGTCATGGCAAAGAAATAATGACACAAACATTGAAAATTTGCACTAAATTCAAAACTAAACAGCTCTGGAAAATTCCGGGATCAGCTTTACCGAGCCAGCCAGGAAATTTTGGAATGATGACATTTATCGGGGCAGTTGCTATAATTTTACCGATGAGTGCAAATACATACCGGCCACAAGTTGGGATTCTGATGGGCAGCGATTCGGACTGGCCGACGATGAAGGCTGCGGCCGAGGCGCTGATAGAATTCGGCATCGGCTCCGAGGCTAAAGTCATCTCCGCGCACCGTGATCCGCATGGCTTAGAAGAATATGTTTCCGGCGCACCGGAGCGTGGTATTCAAGCCTTCATTTGCGGCGCGGGCGGCGCGGCACATCTCGCGGGCGTCACGGCGGCGTTCACCACGCTGCCGGTCATTGGCGTGCCGATTCTCGGCAAATCCACGGACGGTTTTGATTCTTTGCTGTCGGTGGTGCAAATGCCGCCGGGCGTGCCAGTGGCGACCGTGGCGATTAACGGCGCGCGAAACGCCGGCATCCTCGCCGCACAAATTATCGCCACGGGAGACGCGCGATTGCAGGGAGAATTAAAAAAATTCAAGGTCAAACTGATGGAAGAATCCCGCGCGAAAAATAAAAACTTGTCCTGATTCGTTAAATGGTTGAATCGTTGCGGCGGATAGCCGGCACACGAACCTGACACAGGATTTGGGAATTCAACGGTTCAACAAAAATGCAACGGCTCATTCAAGGCGTCCATAAGTTCCAAAAGGACGAGTTCGGCAATTATCGAAAGCTTTTCCGGAAGCTGTCACAGGAAGGACAGAATCCGCACACATTGTTCATCACCTGCTCCGATTCACGGGTGCTGGCGGAACTCATCACGCAAAGCAAGCCGGGCGATTTATTCGTGGTAAAAAACGTCGGCAACATCGTGCCGCCGGCAAACGTGCGCGGCGACACTAATTCCACCGCCGCTGCCATCGAGTTTGCCGTGGAGACCTTGCGCGTCAGCGACATTGTGGTCTGCGGCCATTCACAATGCGGCGCGATATCCGCGTTGCTCGATATCAAGCCAGTCAGTGATTCGACGCCACATCTACGCGACTGGCTGAAGCTTGCATTGCCGGTTTTGGACACCCTACGCAAGGATTACGCGCATCTAGCCGGCACCAACGAGCGAGAAACCGCCGCCGCCGAGGAAAATGTTTTGTTCGCGCTCGATAATCTACACAGCTATTCCTGCGTGCAGGAGCGGCTGATGAATGGTTCACTGCGGCTGCACGGCTGGTTTTTCAAGATCGCTACGGCAGAATTGTTTGCCTTCGACCCGGAGTCGCGGCAGTTCCTGCCCCTCGTCCGCGATTGATTTCCTTCAAAAAGATTTCCGCCACGCCCCGCTTTGGGGGGGGGTTGAGATTGAGACAGCCGATGTCTAGAAATATCTCCGGTCATGCTGCTCCTCCAATTAATCGGATAATAAGCCTCACTTTAAAGGTTTGTTGTTCGGATTGCCGTAAAAGCTGGAAGATTATTTCTTTAAAATAGCACATTCCGCCCCAAAAGCAGAGTTGGCCCAATAGTTGCTTGGGCAGAAACTCCATTCGTCCAGAGGGCGAGGGTAGAAATAGAAAAATGAATACTGTAAAATTGGTGGGAAAATTAATTGCCGTCGCGTTTGTCAGCGGATTGATGAACCAAAGTTCTTTGCAGGCCGCAGCCATGCAACTGTCATTCGCCACAGAACCAAGCAACACCGTAGTCAGCGCGGGCATCACCAACATCGTGGTGCAAATCATTTCCAAAACCGGCACGAATGTCGCGCAGGGCGGTTTAGTCATCTCGCTCACACTCACCAAGGGCGGCGGACTCGGTGGCACTACGAATGCGACGACCGACGCCACAGGAAAAGCGGTATTCACAAATCTGTTATTTTCCCAAGCGGCTTACAACCAAAGCCTGGTCGCCAACGCAAGCGGATTAAAAAGCGCCGCCAGCAGCATGTTTAATGTCAGCAAAGGCAGCACCAGCACGACGGTGGCGGTATCCACCAACACTTTATTTTACGGGCAAAACATCACCCTCGCGGCGACCGTCAGCGTCGTCGCGCCCGCCAATGGTTTAGCAACGGGGACGGTTACTTTCAGCGATGGCGCGATAATTTTGGGCACGGCGGCGCTGAACGCATCCGGTGTCGCGACCTTTACCACCAACCGGATTTCCGCCGCGACCAGCAGCCACACACTGACCGCCACTTATGGCGGCGACACCAATTATATGGCCAGCACCTCGGCAAGTTTCACCCTGTCAGTCGCAAAATTTCCGCTGACGGTTTCCGGCATCACTGCGGTTAACAAAATTTACGATGGCAACACAAACGCCACTTTGAATGTTTCGAATGCCGTTTTGAGCGCCGCTTTGGCGGGCGATTCCGTGACCTTGAATCCGGCGGCGGCGCGCGGCGGCTTCGCCAGCAAAACGGTCGGCAGCAATAAAACGGTAACCATCACCGGGTTGACGCTCGCCGGCGCCGGCGCGGGAAATTATTCCGTGACGCCGACGGTAACGACCGCAACCATCACGGCGCGCGGACTTATAATTTCTGTGCGAGGCGTGAATAAGGTATATGACAATACAATGAAGGCAACCGTCTTACTCACGGACAATCGTGTGGCGGGGGATGTTTTTACCAACGGTTATGCAGTGGCGACATTCACGAATAAAAACGTCGGATCGGCGATTGTGATTAATGTCAGCGGCCTCACTATCGGCGGCACAGACGCGGGCAATTACACATTGAGCAATCTCACTGCGACGACGACGGCGAATATCACGCCGGTGGTGCTAACCGTTTCCGGCATCATCGCCAGCAATAAGGTTTATAATGCCGCTACCAGCGCAACGCTGAATTGTTCGAACGCGCAGCTCGTCTCGATTTTCACCGGCGATGCCGTGACGCTCAACTGCGCCTCGGCCAAAGGTTTTTTTGCGAACAAAAATGTCGGCACCAACAAGACCGTTCAGGTGTCCGGGTTGACGCTCACCGGCACCAACGCCGGAAACTATTCGCTGACGCAGCCGATGACGATCGCGAGCATCACGCCATGCGGCCTAACAATCACCGCAAAAGGTGTGAATAAAGCTTATGACGCCACCACGAACGCAACGGTCACGCTCGCGGACAATCGTTTCTCCGGCGATGACCTGCGGGACAGCTATGCGTCCGCCAACTTCACCAACAAGAATGTCGGCATCGGGATTTTGATCAATATT
>Ga0007882_10001246_pt1 | contig 15007 bp, 11 predicted proteins | sample CryBogCBH12Aug01_FD_71195 | JGI IMG/M metagenome (GOLD analysis project Ga0007882, IMG submission 71195) | Freshwater microbial communities from Crystal Bog, Wisconsin, USA - CBH12Aug09.1 | ecosystem: Environmental > Aquatic > Freshwater > Lake | place: Crystal Bog, Wisconsin, USA | collected... | reverse complement strand
GCCAGCGCCCCGGTTGCCGTGCCCAGTGCGGCGGCGGCGGCGGCGACGGCCTTTTCGACTGGCCAGACGACGATCAGTGTCGGCGGCGCCACGGTCAATCTGTCCAGTTCGTCGCCTGCCGCCGCCTCGGCACCGAAAACGGTGGAAGCCACCGATACCGGCGGCTCTATGTTTAATTCCATCAGTTCCAACGCGGCGGCCTCGACGGCCGCTCCGCCGGCCAGTGGCACGGCCTCGTCCGGCGCTTCGGGAACAAGCGGCGGCGACAGTTCGACCAGTTCGTCGAACGCCAGCGGCACGACGACCACCGCGGTCGCTTCCGCAGCTGCGCCGGCCGCGACCGGCGGCAGCAATCCCCCCGCGGCAGCCAATGCAACCCGTCCGGCGGGGTCTTCCGGACCTTCGACACCGGCCGCGCCGCCGCTCGATGCCGGCGATCGGGCCATGGCGGTTGTCTCCGCCCCGCCGCCTGTCACGCCGGTGTCACACCGGTTGCCGGCGCCGCCGAAAGTAAAGAGCCCGGTGGTGCCTGGTTTGGTTGATCAAGTACAGGTGCCAAAGGTTGGCAAATTCGGCGTTCCCGGTGTCGCCAGCAATTTCTCTTCGTCGGGAAATACCGGCCGTTGGTGAAGCGTTACGAGCATATTTTAGGAAAGGTCCGTTACGTGTCGGTGATCCCAAACATCCCACAACAAACCCGAATTCTCTTTGTTGACGATGAGACTAGCGTTTTAGCCGGAATTCGTCGATCGCTCAGCGTCCATTCGAATGACGACTGGGAGGTCGTCTATGCCACCGGTGGTCAGGAGGCACTGGCCTTGATGGAGGAGAAAGAGGCTGATGTCATGGTTACCGACATCCTCATGCCCGTCATGGATGGTAAGGCGCTCATCGAGCGGACCAAGCAGTTATACCCGAAGACAATCCCGATCATTCTTTCCGGACATTGGACCCAGTCTTTGGCATTTAACGAGGTCGGGCCAAAAATAATCTTTCTCACGAAACCAGCGAGCGGCGAATTATTGGTGTGGACGTTGCGGCGAATAATCGAGGGGGAGAGAAAATCTTCAGCTTTCTCACCCGCTTCGGAACAGGGACCTTCGGACGGCGAGCAAGCATCGGTGTCGGCGGGACTGCGGCATTTGTCGCCAGGGCCGCAAGCGGAGATCTCCGCTCATGGACGAGACTCTAAAAAGAAGCGCGAGCTGATTGCGTCATATCTTTATGGAGAGTGCCCCAGATGCCTAAGTCTGGTCACCACAATACCTGAACAACAAAATATTCTTGTATGCAGCAACTCCGCCTGCGGAAATCATTGGCTAAAATTTGAGGAATATTATGAAGACTACTGCGGGACAAACAATACAACAAGAAGGCGGCCCTAATGAACAGGACCAACCCGGCTCGTACCGGCCCTCGCGCTAACGACGCCGACCGGTATATTTCTGCCCGTCTCCGCGCACGACGGATCATGATGGGCTTGAGCCAGCAGCAGTTGGCCGACCTGATTGGGGTCACCTACCAACAGACCCACAAATATGAAAATGGCACCAACCGCATCACCGCCGGCCGCCTCTTTGAGATTTCCCGGGTTCTCAGTGTCCAGGTCGACTACTTCTTCGATGGGATTGAAGATGGTCGCGGTGCCGAACCGACGAAGCGGCAGCGCATGTGCCTTGAGTTGGCCCGCAACTTTGCCGCCATCACCGATGAGACCCATCAGGAGTCGTTGGCTCTGATGGCTCGCGCATTGGCAGGGCATGAGAAATAGCTGATGCCGCCTGACCCCGCCACCGAGAACCATTGCCCTCATTGTGAAAGCAAAGAACCTCCCCAGCGAGTGTGGGAAGCGAAAGGTGAATATTACTGGTGTTGCGATTGCCAAAAAGTGTGGCGTCAAATCGATTTCGCAGAACTGTCTCAATGAGAACTGATTGAAGGGGTTGAATTTGAGGCCACCCGCACTCCGGATGGAGAGACAAACTGAGAAGCTTGAAAATTAGGCAGATAACTGCCTTAAACATAGGCAAGACTTAAAATCGCTCAAAAAATACCCGCAATTTCAGCCAAGCCCTTGGTGGCATAGTATCTGCACACGAATAATTGCGACTAGGGTTCCGGCTGCATCATCGCGGTGACTGGTCCGAGAGTCGCAATCCGGTACCTCCTTTTTGGAAAGGACCGGACACACGGCGGGATAAAAGCCCGGGAGGTTCATGCCGAGGGGAACAATTTTCGTTCCTGTCGGGCAAGCTTCCTTATGTGGCTTTCCCGTCAGCCGTTATCGCTCCCCCGGATAGACGAAGACTTATGATCCGGAGGTTTGACAATGGCATTTACCTTAAAACAGATTTCGATCGCCGCCACCGCGCTGGCTTTTGCCGCCGGCCTGACGGCTCCCGCGCAGGCAGCCGAAAAGACCGATTTCAAGATCGCCTGGACAATCTACGCCGGCTGGATGCCCTGGGCCTATGCGCAGCAGGTCGGCATCGTCAAGAAATGGGCCGACAAATACGGCATCAAGATCGAGTTGGTGCAGGTCAACGACTACATTGAATCGGTCAACCAATACACCGCCGGCAAGTTTGACGGCGTAACGGTCACCAATATGGATACGCTGACCATCCCGGCGACCGGCGGCGTCGATTCGACGGCCCTTCTGGTGGGCGACTACTCCAACGGCAATGACGGCGTCATCCTGAAAAAGGCCAAGTCGCTGAAAGAAATCAAGGGCCGCAAGATCAATCTGGTGGAACTGTCGGTATCTCATTACCTGCTTGCCAGGGCATTGGATTCGGTGAAGTTAAGCGAAAAGGACATTAAAACGGTCAACACCTCGGACGCCGACATCGTCGCCGCCGCCGCCAGCCCAGACGTCACCGCCATCGTCACCTGGAACCCCCAACTGTCGGAAGTCCTCAAATCCCCCGATCTGACGGAAGTTTTCGATTCCAGCAAGATTCCAGGCGAGATCATGGACCTGACCGTGGTCAACACCCAGACCCTGAAAGACAATCCCAAGCTGGGCAAGGCACTTGCCGGCGCCTGGTTTGAAACCCTGGCCCTGATGACCAAGAATGATGCCGCCGGGCAGGCAGCCCGGACCGAGATGGCCAAATTGTCGGGAACGGATCTGCCAGGCTATGAATCCCAGTTGAAGACCACCTACCTCTATAGCGACCCCAAGGCCGCCGCGACATTTAGCCGCAGCCCGGAAGCGGTGAAGGCGATGGATCTGGTCCGCACCTTCTCTTTCGACCACAACCTTCTCGGCGAGGGCGCCAAGAGCAAGGATGTGGTCGGCATCTCGTTCCCCGGCGGCAAAGTGCTGGGCGACCACAAGAACATCAAGATGCGCTTTGACGACTCTTTCGAGCAGATGGCCGCCGACGGCAAGCTGTAAACACCTGTCTTGCCCGGAGGGGGGCCAAAGATGGCAAAGCGACTGATCAACCGGCATCCCAGTCGGGCGGGCTTGATCTATTTCGGGCTCTTGCCATTCCTGGTCCTTGTCTTGCTTTATGCGACCGGTTCGACAATCCGTCTGGCCGCCAATCCGAACGATAAACTTCTGCCGGGCTTCACGTCATTGGTGGATGCTTTCGTTCGGTTGGCCCTGGCGCCGGATCGCCGGACCGGCGAAATTCTGCTTTGGGTCGATACCGCCGCCAGCCTGAGCCGACTGGGCCTCGGACTGGCGGTGTCCACCGCGCTGGCTTTGGTCGTCGGTGTCGCCAACGGCCTGCTGCCCTATGTCCGGGCCGGGCTGTCGCCGCTGGTCGCCGTGATCTCGATGATTCCTCCCATGGCAATCCTGCCGATCCTGTTCATCGTCTTCGGCCTGGACGAACTGTCCAAGGTGGTGCTGATCGTCATTGGCGTGGCTCCTTTTCTGATCCGCGACCTGCAGGCGCGCGTCGAAGAAATGCCCCGCGAGCAGCTGATCAAGGCTCAGACCCTGGGGGCATCGAGCTGGCAGATCGTATTGCGGGTGGTGTTGCCGCAGATGTTGCCGAGACTGATCGATTCGGTCCGACTGTCGCTGGGGCCGGCCTGGCTGTTCCTGATTTCGGCCGAGGCCATCGCCGCCGAGGTTGGTCTGGGCTACCGGATCTTCCTGATGCGGCGCTATCTGGCGATGGACGTGATTTTGCCCTATGTCGCCTGGATCACTCTGCTGGCCATCTGCAGCGATTACGTCCTCAGGCTCCTGACCCGCAAGACCTTCCCCTGGCTCGACGCCGGACGAGGCGCGCCATGACCACCGTCTCCGTTCGCGACCTGTGGAAGGACTATGACGGCCAGATGATCCTCGAGCGGGTCAACCTCGAGGTTTCCGCCCACTCCTTCGTCTCCATCGTCGGCCCGTCGGGCTGCGGTAAATCCACCTTCCTGCGCATGTTGCTGAGCCAGGAAACCCCGAGCCGGGGCAAAATTCTTATCGACGGCGCCCCCTTGCCGCCCGAACCGACCGAGGAGCGCGGCGTGGTCTTCCAGCGCTATTCGGTGTTTCCACATCTGACGGTCCTGGAGAATGTCGCCTTCGGATTGGAGGTGGGTACCGCCCGTCTGCTGGGCCGGTTGTTCGGCGCCAGGCGCCGGGCGGTGTTCGACCAGTGCCAGGACATCCTGCGGGCGGTCGGACTGGATATGGCGCAGGGAAAATATCCGGCGCAACTGTCCGGCGGGATGCAGCAGCGTCTGGCCATCGCCCAGGCTCTCATCAAAAGACCCAAGGCCTTGCTGCTGGATGAGCCTTTCGGCGCTCTTGATCCCGGCATCCGCGCCGATATGCATGAACTGATGCTGCAGTTGTTCGAGGAGACGGGACTGACGGTGTTCATGGTCACCCATGACCTCAAGGAGGCTTTTCACCTCGGCACCCGCTTGCTGGCTTTTGACCGCTACAAGACCCGTCCGGAAGAAATCGGCGTCTACGGCGCCACGGTCACCCTGGATCTGCCGCTTGACCGGACCACGTCCCGCGAGCGGCGCGAGGCCATGAAGGACCTGCAGAACAAGGCGGCGGCGCAACCCGCCGCCTGACGACAAATGCGGCCCGGCCGGGACGACCCGGCCCTGGAAAAGGCCCTTTCCGGCGGGACGGCCCGCCAGAGGAGGCGAATGATGAGAGCGCAAGACATTCTTTACCGGGATGAACTGCCCGGCGGCAAACATTGGTCCATGGTGCTGAGGCGCGGCCTGGCGCTGCGCCTGATCGACAAGGATGGCGGCGCCAATGTGGGAATGCTGTTCTACAACCCGACCAATCCGCTGGAGCGCTATAACGCCCCCGATACGCTGAAGTGCCAGCATTGTTTCAAGCTGACCCGCGGCAACTGCCTGTATTCGGATATGGGACGCATCTTCTGCTCGATCATCGAGGACAGCGTCGGCTGGCATGACACCGTCTGCGGCAGCAGCACCAAGGCGAGCATCGCCGCCAGATGGGGCCTGCGCGATTATCAGAGCGCCCGCAACGACTGGACCCAGAACGGCCATGACAGCTTCCTCGTCGAGGCGGCGAAATACGGCCTGGGACGTCGTGATCTGGCGGCCAATGTCAACTGGTTCAGCAAGGTTACGGTCGACGGCAATGGCAAGCTTGCATTCGACCCCACCAATTCCCGGCCCGGCGGCAAGGTCACCCTGCGTTTCGAGATGGACACCCTGGTGCTGCTGCATACCTGCCCGCACCCCCTCGATCCGGCGGCCGACTATCCCCGCCGGCCGGTGATCTACGAACTGTTCAAGGCCGATCCCGTGACCGGGGATGATCTCTGCCGCAACTTCCGCCCGGAAAACGCGCGCGGCTTCGAGAACAACCGCCTTTACCATCTGTGCTCCACGGGATCGGAGGGCTGAGCCATGATCAGGGAAAGCAGCCTCGCCCTCGCCGACGCCGTTTACCGCAAGACCATCGCGGCCGGCGGCTACTGGATGGAACACGTCAAAGCCGGACAGACCCTGCGCATCATCGATCTGGAAGGAAACCAGGCCGCCGATACCCTGTTCTATTCAGCAGCCGACCCGTCCGAGCGCTATTCGGCGGAAAATACCATCCGCGAACAGGGCAACATCTATCTGACCGTCGGCAGCAGGCTGCTGTCGCAGGACGGCAATCTCATGCTGGAGATCACCGCCGACACCGTGGGCCGGCACGACACCCTGGGCGGAGCCTGCGCGACCGAATCCAATACGGTGCGCTACGCCCTGGAAAAGAAAACCATGCATGCCTGCCGCGACTCCTGGCTGCTGGCGGTGGCCGAAAATGACCATTACGGGCTTGGCAAGCGGGACATCGCCCACAACATCAACTTTTTCATGAATGTTCCGGTGACGCCGGATGGCGGCCTGACCTTCGAGGACGGCCTGTCCGCACCGGGCAAATACGTGGAAATGCGCGCGGCGATGGACATCATCGTTCTGATCTCCAATTGCCCGCAGCTCAACAACCCCTGCAACGCCTTCAACCCGACCCCCATCGAAGTGGTGGTCTGGGATGAAACGCAATCATCGTAATCGAAGGGGCCGCCACATGTTCGACACAGTCCTGGTCGCCAACCGGGGTGCCATCGCCTGCCGCATCTTCCGGACGCTGAAACGGATGGGCATCGGCACCGTCGCCGTTTATTCCGAGGCGGACCGCCATTCGCGCCACCGCCTGGCAGCCGACCGGGCGGTGTGCATCGGCCCGGCCCCGGTGGCGCAGAGCTACCTCGACATCGATGCCATCATCGATGCCTGCAAGACCACCGGCGCCCAGGCAGTCCATCCCGGCTACGGGTTCCTCTCGGAAAATGCCGGGTTCGCCACCCGTCTGGCCGAGGCCGGCATACGTTTCATCGGACCGCGTCCGGACCATATGCGGGTGTTCGGCCTGAAGCACACGGCCCGCGACGCGGCGCGGCAATGCGGTGTGCCGCTGCTACCCGGCACCGGCCTGCTGGCCGGGTTGGAGGAAGCGCGGGCGGCGGCGGCGGGGATCGGCTATCCCGTAATGATCAAGAGTACGGCCGGGGGCGGCGGCATCGGGCTTCAGCTTTGCAGCAATGCCGACGAACTGGCACCGCTGTTCGAGACGGTGCGCCGTCTGTCGGAGAGCAATTTCAAGGACGGCGGCATCTACCTGGAAAAATACGTCTCGCGGGCCCGCCATATCGAGGTTCAGATTTTCGGCGATGGCCGGGGCAATGTGGTGGCGCTGGGGGAACGCGACTGCTCCTTGCAGCGGCGCAACCAGAAAGTGGTCGAGGAAACTCCGGCACCGCATCTGCCGCCGGCCAGCCGCGCCTCCATGATGGAGGCGGCCGTAAGACTGGGCCACCATGTATCCTATGAATCCGCGGGCACGGTCGAGTTCATCTATGACGACCAGTTGAACGGTTTCTATTTCCTTGAAGTCAACACCCGGCTTCAGGTCGAACACGGCGTCACCGAGCAGGTCACCGGCATCGATCTGGTCGAGTGGATGCTGCATCAGGCGGCCGGAGAAGCGCTTTCCCTGGCAGTTCCCTCGCCCAAGGGGGCCTCAATCCAGGTCCGGCTTTATGCCGAGGATCCCGGCAAGGGTTTCCTGCCCAGCGCCGGCCGTCTGACCCATGTCAGCCTGCCACCGGACGCCCGCGTCGACGGCTGGGTGGACAGCGGTACCGAAGTCACCCCTTTTTATGATCCGATGCTGGCGAAAATCATCGTCACCGGCACCGACCGCGACGACGCGCTGACCAGGCTGCGGGCGGCATTGGCGGAGACCCAGGTCTACGGGCTCGAGACCAATCTTGACTATCTGAAAGCCATAGCCGCTTCGGAAATGCTGGCAAGCGGCAGGGTCAGCACCCGCGCCCTGGGCGACTTCGCCTATCAGCCGCCGACCATCGATGTGCTGACCCCGGGCGCACAGAGCAGTTTGCAGGATTGGCCGGGTCGTCTCGGCTATTGGGATGTGGGCGTGCCGCCCAGCGGGCCGATGGATGCCCTGTCCCACCGCCTTGCCAATCGCCTGGCAGGCAATGCCGCCGACGCCGCCACTCTGGAAATCACGCTGGCCGGTCCGACATTGCGCTTCAACTGTCCGGCCACCTTCGCCCTGGCGGGCGCCGAAATGGCGGCCAGGCTGGATGACGCGCCGGTGCCGTTCTGGCAGGCCGTCGAGGCCCAGGCCGGACAGGTGCTGACCATCGCCACCGCCGCCGGACCGGGCAACCGGGCCTATCTGGCCGTCCGCCACGGCTTCGACGCGCCCCTCTATCTCGGGAGCCGCGCCACCTTCGCCCTCGGCCGATTCGGCGGACATGGGGTCGGGGTCCTGCGGGTCGGCGACGTTCTGCGGCTGAACAAAAGCGGCGGCGGGGTCCCCTGCGACCACCCCCTGCCCGGCGCATTACGCCCGGCCATGACCCGGGACTGGCGGATCGGCGTGCTGACGGGGCCGCATGGAGCGCCCGATTTTTTCACCGAACAGGATATGCGGACCCTTTTCGACGCCGAATACGAGGTGCATTTCAACAGTGCGCGGACCGGCGTGCGGCTGATCGGGCCAAAGCCGGAATGGGCCCGCACCGACGGCGGCGAGGCCGGGCTGCACCCCTCCAACATCCACGACACCGCCTATGCCGTGGGGGCCCTGGACTTCACCGGCGACATGCCCATCATTCTCGGACCGGACGGCCCGTCTCTGGGCGGTTTCGTCTGTCCGGTGACCGTGGCCGGCGCCGAATTGTGGAAGATCGGCCAACTGAAGCCGGGTGATAAATTGCGCTTCCTGCGCCTCGACCTGGATCAGGCGAACCGTTTGCGCCAGGCCCAGGACGAGGCAATCAAGACCCTCTCGCCCGTGGCCATGCCGGCCCTCGCCGCTCTCCGCGATGAAAGCCCGGTCCTGGCAACACTGCGTGACGGAGCGGATGCGGTGCTGCTGCGCCAGTCCGGCGACGACAACCTGCTGGTGGAATTCGGCCCACAGGAACTGGACCTGACGCTGCGCTTTCAGGCGCATGCCCTGATGGAACGGCTGAAAGCGGAAAAGCTGCCGGGCCTGCTGGACCTGACGCCGGGAATCCGCTCGCTGCAGCTGCATGTCGACCCCGACCGCCTGCCCATCGCCAGAATGCGGGAGCTGCTGGCGGAAGCGGTGGCGGCGCTGCCGCCGGTGGATGCCATCGAAGTGCCGACCCGCATCGTCCATCTGCCGCTGTCCTGGGATGACGACTCCACCCGTCTGGCTATCCGCAAATATCAGGAACTGGTGCGACCCGACGCTCCCTGGTGCCCCTCCAATATCGAGTTCATCCGCCGGATCAATGGTCTCGAGGACGAGCAGGCGGTCAAGGACATCGTCTTCAATGCCAGCTATCTGGTTCTTGGGCTGGGCGACGTCTATCTTGGGGCCCCGGTTGCGACGCCGCTGGACCCGCGGCATCGGCTGGTGACGACGAAATACAACCCCGCCCGCACCTGGACACCGGAAAACGCGGTGGGCATCGGCGGCGCCTATATGTGCATCTACGGCATGGAGGGGCCTGGCGGTTATCAATTTCTCGGTCGCACGGTGCAGGTCTGGAACACCCATCGCCAGACCGCCGATTTTACCGGCGGCAAGCCCTGGTTGCTGCGTTTTTTCGACCAGATCCGCTTCTTTCCCGTCACCGCCCGGGAACTGGCGGAAGCCCGCGACGCCTTCCCTTACGGCGGCTATCGGCTCAAAATCGAGGATTCGGTATTCCGCCTCGCCGAATACCGCCGCTTCCTGGCGGACAATGCCCAGGGTATCGCCGCCTTCAAGACCCGCCAGCAGGCCGCCTTCGAATTGGAACGCCAAAGATGGGCGGACCAGGGCCTTGGGGCCTATGTCTCCGACGATGCCGTGCCAATGCCCGACGAGGGCGACGAAGCGCTGCCTGTCGGCCATGTCGCCGTTGAATCGCCCATTCCCGGCAATGTTTGGAAAATCTTGGTGGAACCCGGACAGATGGTGCAGGCGGGGCAGCCGGTGGTGATCCTGGAATCCATGAAGATGGAAATGGAGGTGCAAAGTCCCGTCGCCGGGGTGGTGCGCGATGTGTTGAGCCAGACCGGAAAGACTGTGCAGGCCGGTCAGCGGTTGCTGCTGATTGAAGAGGAAAGCTGAGATGAGTTTCGACATGACGGTGGAAAATATTTCGGCCTTCCTCACTCGCGGGGGGCGCGCCGAACAGGTGGCCGCGATGGCCTATGACCGCATCGAGGCCTATGCCGACCCGGCGGTATGGATCACGCTGCGTTCCCGCGCGGAGGTCCTGGCCGAGGCCCGCGCCCAGGACGACCAGGGCGGTGCCCTTCTGCCCCTGCAGGGAGTGCCTTTCGCCGTCAAGGACAACATCGATGTGGCCGGTTTGCCGACCAGTGCCGCCTGCCCCGAATTCACCTATCTGCCGGCCGAAGATTCTCCTTCGGTGGCCCGACTGCGCGCCGCCGGAGCCATCGTCATGGGCAAGGCCAACCTGGACCAGTTCGCCACCGGCCTGGTGGGAACCCGCTCCCCGCATGGAGCGCCCCGCTCGGTCTTCGACGCCGACTACATTTCCGGCGGGTCCAGTTCCGGATCCGCCGTCGCCGTCGCCGCTGGCCTCGTCGCCTTCTCGCTGGGCACCGATACCGCGGGGTCAGGACGCGTGCCCGCCGCCTTCAACAACCTGGTCGGGGTCAAGCCGACCAAGGGCTTGCTGAGCACCCGGGGGGTGGTGCCCGCCTGCCGGTCCCTGGATTGCGTGACCATCTTCGCCGCCAGTGCCGGGGAAGGCACGCTGCTGAGGCATATCGCCCAGGGCTTTGATGCCGCCGACATCTATTCCCGACCGAGCCAGTCCCGTCGCCTGCCCGGAACCGGTTTGCGCATCGGCGTGCCTTTTTCCGATCAGCGGGAGTTTTACGGCAATTCGGCTTATGATCGCCTGTACGCGCGGGCCATGGCGGAGGCACGCGATCTGGGTTACGAGATCGTCGACATCGATTTCGCCCCCTTTCGCGACGCCGCCAAGCTGTTGTACGGCGGCCCCTGGGTGGCCGAGCGTCTGGCGGCGCTGGAGGGGCATCTTGATCATTACCCCGGCTCATTCGACCCCACGGTCCGCCAGATTGTCGAAGGGGCCAGAGGGATTACGGCCGTGGACGCCTTTCGTGGCCAGTACGAACTGGCCCGGCTCAAACAGCTTGCCGATGCCCAGTGGGCCCGCGTCGATGTGTTGATGTTGCCGACGGCCCCAACCATCCACAAAGTCGAAGCGGTCATGGCCGACCCGATAAAGCTGAATGCTCAATTGGGCCATTACACCAATTTCGTCAACCTGCTGGACTGCTGCGCCATCGCCGTGCCGGCAGGGTTCACCGAGGCGAACCTGCCGTTCGGAGTGACCCTGGTCGGGCCGGCCTTCAGCGATGACGATCTCGCAATCGCCGCCGACCGATTGCACCGTGGGCTTGAGCCGGGTTTCGGCGGTTTGCGGCGTCCCTTGCCCAGTCAGATCAAGCCCGAGCCGGACCGGAATATTGCATTGGCGGTGGTCGGCGCACATCTGAGCGGGCAACCGCTTCATGGTCAACTGGTCGAGCGCGACGCCCGGTTGCTTGCGCGGACCCGCACGGCGTCGCATTACCGCCTTTTTGCGTTGGCCAATACCACACCCGCCAAACCGGGGCTGGTCGCCGATCCGGACTTTTCCGGTGACGGTATCGAGGTGGAAGTCTGGGCGATGGACACCGGGTCTTTTGGTGATTTCACCGCATCGGTGCCGCGGCCATTGGCCATTGGTTCAGTCGAATTGATGGACGGCAGCGTGGTGAAGGGCTTTGTCTGCGAACCCGCTGCCCTTAAAGGCGCGCAGGACATCACGGCATACGGAGGTTGGCGGGGATATCTTGACCGGAAGGACTGATGCAAGCTGCGAGAGTTTCGACAATGAGTAAATGGCGCCAGGAGTTTTCGGCAACCTTGGGGCTGGCCTGGCCCCTGATTTTGGCCAACCTGTCGCAAATCGCGCTGACCACCACCGACGTCGTCATGATGGGCTGGTACAGCACCGATGCCCTGGCCGGCGGCACGCTTGGCGCGAATTTTTATCTTACCTTCTTTGTTGTCGGACTCGGCATCGCCACGGCGACAGCCCCGCTTCTGGCGCATGCCCTTGGCGGCCGGCGAAGAACGCATAACCAGGTCCGCAGCATTGTTCAGCAAGGATTATGGGCGTCCCTGCTCTATTGTCTGGCCGCCTGGGTGGTTCTCTCCCGAACGGAATGGATCCTGACCTGGATCGGAGAACCCGCCGATCTAGCAAAGGACGCGGGGGCTTATGTCGGAACCCTGCAATGGGGGTTGCTGCCAGGCCTTTGGTTTCTCGTCCTGCGATGCTTTGTCTCCGCCCTTGAGCGCCCGAAGCCGGCTCTGCTGGCGACGATCGCCGCCATCATCATCAATGCCGGCGGATGCTGGACGCTAATGTTCGGGCAGTTTGGCGCTCCTCGCCTGGGACTGACCGGGGCGGGGATTGCCAGCACCTTCGCCAACACCACGACCGCCTTGGTTCTCGCGGTATTCGTTCTTCGTGATTGCCGTTTCCGGCGCTACCATCTGCTCGCTCGGATGTGGAGGCTGGACCTTGCCTGGATGGCGGCCCTGCTGCGGCTCGGCCTGCCGATGAGCCTCGCCGCCGGTTTTGAGATCACTGCCTTCAGCGCGGCGGCACTGATCATGGGATTTCTCGGGCCGCAGACGGTCGCCGCCCATGCCATCGCCATTCAAGTGGCTATGATCACCTACATGGTGCCCCTGGGTATCGGGCAGGCGGCGACCATCAGAGTTGGATTGGCTGCCGGCGCAGATGACCATTTGGGGGTGCGGTGTGCCGGGCGGGTAGCACTGACGATCGGAATTGGCTTCATGGCTGCCATGGCCGTGATCCTGATTGCCGTCCCTGATCTGGTCGTCGGCCTGTTTCTTGACCGACGCGACCCGGTTCATTCCGAAACCATCCGGATCGCCGTGACCTTTCTCGCCGTCGCGGCGGTCTTCCAGGTGTTCGATGGTGCGCAATGTGTCGGCACCGGTGTCTTGCGCGGATTGAAAGACACCCGCATGCCGATGGTGTTCGCCGCGGTTGGATATTGGGGTGTTGGTTTGCCCCTGGGCACTGTCCTGGTATTTCCGGGACATATGGGTGGCATAGGATTATGGATCGGCCTCGCCCTGGGACTTGCCACCGTCGCGGCATTGGTGTTGGGACGGTGGTCGCGGATCGAACCGCCGGGCCTGTCGAAACCGCCCCCCTGAAAATATGCGGGACCACCATCACTCAGTTCAGCCGAATTTATTTCGGCATTTCTCCAGACAGAATAGAAAGAGCCAGCTCCCGATAATGCAGAACTTCACTGGGATGCCAAAGCTCCTCACTTGGCCAACAATGATTGGCCCTTCCTTCTTCGGTAAGACATTCAAGAGCAAGCGCAAGAGCGATGTTGTCGATCAGTTCTTCGGTGACGGTAATGATTGAGCCGACGACCACCATAGTATTCATCCCCACCCTTCAGATTTTTATGTAACCATATTAATATTCACTTCCATCACCAAGGATACGCATGAGTTACAATTCGCCTCAACATTTTTTATAGGTTAAACGTAGATTTCTACATAGTAATATATATAAAATATTTACGCGTTCTGAGTTTATAGAATATGAAAACCCCCATTTGGGGGTGGTCTTAGAGAGATTATCGATCTTTTTGTAAATTTTTTTCTTACAATATCTCCCGCTACGCTATATTTATTATCATACGAATTACAAATCGTTAACAACGGAGGGGCTATGGCCCGGAAGCAAGCCAAATCACTGCTGGCCGCGAAATGCAGCAGCGACACCGACTGCCATGTTGGCGCCCGCGTCCGTGAGCGGAGGATCATCCTGGGACTCAGCCAGCAGCAGATGGCCGACCATCTCGGCGTGACCTACCAGCAGGCCCACAAATACGAACGCGGCATCAACCGCATCAGCGCCGGACGGCTCTATGAGATTGCCAAGTTTCTCGGAGTTCCGGTCGGGCACTTCTTCCGCGGGCTTGCCGTGGGCCACACCCCCGGCCTGACAAAGCGGCAGAGTATGAGTCTTGAACTGGTCCGCAACTTTGCAGATGTCACAGATGCGAAGCGTCAGTCCGCTCTGGCGCAGATGGCCCGGGCGTTGGCCGACGACTGAAAACAGGCCGGCATGCAATCACAAACAGGAGCACCGGCGCATCGTCAGCCGGAACCCAACCGCTCGACACTCGACGACAAGGTCGCGGCTCGCTATTCGTGACCGCCGGCAGGGATCGAAAAGTAGAATGCGCTGCCGTTCCCGGGGGTGGAAACAGCCCAGATACGTCCATTCCATTGTTGGACAATACGCTTGCATATCGCCAACCCAAAACCGATGCCGCTGGTCTCGGCGCTTTGGCGTAAGCTGCGGAATACTTCAAAAATATCCTGACTGCCGGCGTCGAAGCCAAGACCGTTGTCGACGATAGAAAACTGCCATCCGTCTGCCGTGGACGCAGCTTCGATTTGGATGCAGATACGACGATCTCTGTGGCGGAATTTCAGGGCATTTTCGATCAGGTTCTGAAACAATCGAACAAGCATCTGTTCGCCGGCGACCACCTCCGGCAGCAGGCCGACGGTGATCTCCGCGTCTGCCTGTTTGGTTTGTGTTCGCAGATTTGCCAGGGCAACCGAACAGGCGGTTGTTGCGGAAATCCGACGGGTTCCACCGCTCGCTGAGCCGGCCTCGGAATAGCTTACCAGCCCCCCGACGATGTCATACATGCGTCTGGCCGCTGTTTCTATGAAACTGAGATGCCTCAATCCGCTATCCTCCAGGCGGTTGGCAAATCCTTTCCTGAGGACCTGGGCGTGCAGGCAGGCGGATCGCGCCGGTTCCCGCAAGTCATGGGCGGCGACCACCGTGAAGCGGTCCAGTTCCCGGTTCATCACGGTAATTTT
>Ga0007882_10001245_pt1 | contig 15018 bp, 17 predicted proteins | sample CryBogCBH12Aug01_FD_71195 | JGI IMG/M metagenome (GOLD analysis project Ga0007882, IMG submission 71195) | Freshwater microbial communities from Crystal Bog, Wisconsin, USA - CBH12Aug09.1 | ecosystem: Environmental > Aquatic > Freshwater > Lake | place: Crystal Bog, Wisconsin, USA | collected... | reverse complement strand
AAGGTGCGGCATGGATCTTAATTTACATATTTCTTAAGCAACACAAGGTCAACTGGCCCGTCGCGCTCGGCCTCCGCAACGCAAACTTGAAAAAATCCCTGCTGCTCGCTGGCGGCGTGCTGGTGCTCGCTCTGCCGGTGGTATTGGGCTTGGAACAGATCTTTGCGATTGCTCTGGAACGCCTCGGCTGGGCGCCGGAAAATCAGCGCGCCGTGGACTTGCTCATAAATGCGGATTCCTGGTGGATGCGTAGCTATCTGGTGTTTTTCGCCGTGGGGCTTGCGCCCGCTGCGGAAGAATTTATTTTTCGCGGCGTGTTGTTTCCATTCCTCCAGCAATGCGGCTGGCCCAAGCTCGCCACCTACGGCGTCAGTTTTCTCTTTGCGCTCATCCATGTCAACGTCCCGACGTTCGTGCCGCTGTTCGTGCTGGCACTGGTGCTGACGTGGCTTTACGAAAAAACCGACTGCCTGCTGGCGCCCATCGCGGCGCACAGCCTGTTCAACACCGTCAATCTAGTCATCCTCTTCACGCAAAACCGATGAATGAATTTGAACTCATCGCGCGCCTGACGAAAGCGTTGCCGGCCAATGAAACCGTGGTCATCGGCGCGGGCGATGACTGCGCTGTGCTGGACCTGGGCGTGCCGGAAAAACTGATTCTGTTCAAGACCGACGCGGTGGTGGAGGGGGTTCATTTCACCAAGGAAACGCCGCCGGAAAAAATCGGGCGCAAGGCGCTCGCCCGCTGCCTGAGCGACATCGCAGCGATGGCCGGCACACCGACGGCGGTGCTGGTGACGATCGCGCTGCCGGAAAAGTTTGATGCGGAATTTATCGGCAAAATTTACGACGGGCTGAACGCGCTCGCGAAAAAAACCGGCGTGGCGGTGGTTGGCGGCGAGACGACGACAAACCCCGAACGCATTTTGATTTCCATCGCGCTGCTCGGCACGGTGCCACGCGGTAAACAAACTTTGCGCAGCGGCTCAAAAGTGGGCGACGCGATTTTTGTGACTGGCGAACTCGGCGGTTCGCTGGCCGGCAAGCATCTGGATTTCGAGCCGCGACTGGAAGAGGCGCGCTGGCTGGCGGAACATTTTTTCATTCACGCAATGCTGGATTTGAGCGACGGCTTGGCTGGCGATTTGCAACACATCGTCAACGCCAGCAAGGTGGGCGCGGAGATTTTAAAACCGGCACTGCCGGTTTCACGCGCGGCAAAATTGTGGGCAAAAAAAAGTTCCACCGCCAAACCGGCGGCGCTCGCGGCGCTGACGGACGGCGAGGATTTTGAACTGCTGTTCACCATCGCCAGCAAAAGCGCGGTGAAGCTGCTCGACGCGTGGAAGAAAAAATTCCCGGAAACCAGATTGAGCTGCATTGGAAAAATTGTCGCCGGCGAAGGTATTTTGCTCCGCGATAAATTCGGCTCGCATAAACTTAACGCGCATGGCTACGTTCATTTCGTATAGTCCGGCGGACACCGAGGGGCTTGGCGAGCAGTTTGGCCGCGCGGCGCAAACCGGCCTCGTTATTGCCTTGAGCGGCGATCTCGGCGCGGGCAAGACGCAGTTCGTGCGTGGGCTGGCGCGCGGGCTGAAAATTTCTTCGCGGGTTCATTCGCCGACCTTTACTTTGGTCAATGAATACAGCGGCGGGCGGCTGAAATTGTTCCACCTCGACCTGTATCGGCTCGAAACGGCGGAACAGATTTTTTCGGCGGGCATTGAGGAATACTTGTCGCCGGACGGCGTGAGCGTGATGGAATGGGCGGAGCGTATTGCCAATTGCCAATTGCCAATTGCCAATTTTAAAAATGTGAAGATTGAGATTGTTAGCGAGACAGAACGGAAAATTATTTATGACGATTTTGGCGCTTGAATTTTCCTCGGCGCGGCGGAGCGTGGCGCTGGCGCGCGGCGAAACGGTTTTGGCCGAAGCTGCCGTGCAGACGGATGCGCGCGGCACCGATGCGTTTGGCCTCATCGAAAAAGTTTTGGCCGAGGCAAAAATTTCGCGCACGGAAATTGAAGCCATCGCGGTCGGCATTGGGCCGGGCAGCTACACGGGCATCCGCGCGGCGATTGCGGTGGCGCAGGGCTGGCAGTTAGCGACCGGCGTGAAACTGCTGGGCGTGAGCAGTGCGGACGCCATTGCGGCGCAGGCGCAGACGGAACAGAATTTCGGACGCGTGAACGTGGTGATTGATGCGCAGCGCGGGGAATTTTATCTGGCCGGTTGGGAGCTTTCGGCAACGGAGCGCACGGCGGTTTCGCCGCTTAAAATTGTCACCTTGGCCGAGGTTGAGGCGCGCCAAGCGGCGGGAGAAATTTGCGTGGGGCCGGAAATGGCGCGGGCTTGGTTTCCCTCGGCGGCGATGCTGGCACGGTTGGCGGCGGGGCGGACGGATTTTGTGGCGGGAGAAAAATTGGAACCAATTTATTTGCGGGAAACCACTTTTATCAAAGCGCCGGCGGCGACGCGCACTTTGGGCTAAAATTATTTCCGCCGGCGAATCATCAGCCAGCCTGCGGCCAAGCCACCACCAAGAATTGTCCAAGTCTGCGGTTCCGGCACCGTGACGACCGTCAAACCCCAACTGACCAAGGTGGATTGTCCGCCGCCGGAAAGATCGGCGATGAACAGCGTCCAGACCCCGTTCGGATTTAAGCCGTCATAACCTGCCAGCGTATTGCCCGTCGGCGTCAAATTGAAAAGGCTGGGAGCCGAAAGCGGGTCAATCGTCCGGCTGTCCGGTGCCCAAATGCCGGTAAGTTGTCCGCCGCTCAAATCGCCCGGATAACCACCAGCCGACTGATAGTTGTGAATGTTGTTGGCCGAACTACTGTCCAGCGTGATGTTGAAACCGGCTTCGCTGTAGCCAAAATAATTGGTGGAACTCATGCCCACACGGTTCAGCAAAACCACCAGCGAACCTTGCGGTGAAACCAAGTAGGCATACAAATCGCCGGTGAAACCGCCGGTGATATTGAGATTGACGGTGAGATTGGTGGTGGAGCCGCTCATGCCGCTCACGGTAAGTGGGGACGCCACGCCCACGGGATTCGCGTCTGGAATCGGGGCATTATTTGTGACACTGAACGTCGCATTCGTCAGGTCAGCGCGGCTGGTCAGCGCGACCAGTATCAGCATCAGGATTCCAAACTGTTTTTTCATTATCACTCAACCGAGCGCGGTTTCTTTCCGCCGCTCTGTCCCAAAAATTACGGTTCTGAAAATTTCAATGTGTCTATTGGAATTTTCATAGACAATCTAAAGCGTTGCCATCGGTAATGCAACCCTCTTTCTGCGTCAAACGTGTGACATTTTGACTGGTTTATTGGCTGGGCCGTTTTTCCAACAGCAGGGCCAACCAGCCCGTCAGTAGGCTCAAGCCGCCCACCGGCGTGACGGCTCCCAGCCAATGTCGGTTGGTCACCGCCAGCAGATACAGCGAGCCGGAGAAAATCACGATGCCCGCCAGAAAACTCCACCACGCCACCGTCGGCAAAGTTTTTCGTTCCGCGAGCAGGAACAGCATTACCGCGTGGATAAAATGGTAGAGCACCGCTTTTTCCCAGATCGCTGGCGTGCCGTTCTGCGCCAGCAAATCTTTCAGCCCGTGCGCGCCAAAAGCACCGAGCGCCACGGCGAGCAAACCACCCGTCGCCGCGATCCGCGAGGCGGTGACCGAAGTCATTTTGTTGGCACTTCAGATTTTTCCGCCGCCGCTTCCGCGCGTTTTTCTAATTCGCGTTCGAGAAAAGTGTCTTCCGGCGCGGTCTGCCACGCGGTCAACCACAGGCTGCCGAGCAACTGGCCGCTCTTCACCAGTTGCCCCTCCAGAAACGCGCGCCCTTCCGCACCGCGATTTTCCTTGTTCGACAACTTGCCGTCGCGATCCAATTTGTAGAGCGGCTCGACCAGTTGATTGGCGGCCACGATGAAATTGATCGAGGTTTTGAAAATGCCATTCGGATCATCCGCCGCCGGAATTTTCGCTGCCGGCTGAATTTTTTGGGCCAGCTTCTTTTCGTCAATGCCGCCAGTCTTGTTGAAAAATCCGCCATCAATCCAGCTGTGAAAACCAAACGACGTCGTGTAACGGTTGGTGTTCTCGCCCACCCAGCCGTGATGGTGCATCGTCGTATGCAGCGGCTGGCTGGCATCGCCGACAAAATGCCCCATCACGCCCATCACATAAACAATGTCCTGCTTGGCATTCGCAATTTCTTCGGGCGTGCCGCCGAATTTTTCCAGCGCCGCGAGCGTGGCAAAACCGGACTGCAATTTTTCGTAGTTCTCCGTGATGGCCCACGGCAGAAAACCGCTCAATTCCCGCGTGTGGTCGGAATCTTTCGCCGGGTCAATCGCTGGAAATCTTTCGGGATGCGCCGCCCGCGCCTTCACGATTTCCGCCACGAAATCATACCGCAACGGCGGCAGCGTTGCCGGCGTCAGCCCGTAAAGTTTCAAATCTTCCAAATCAATGTAATGATCCGGCCCGCTCGCGTGGCCTAGCGCCAGGCCCGTGCCGTTTTTCAGGCTCGTTTCATTGCGCCAGCGATCCGCCTCGCCGGCGAGAAACGCGATTCGCGTGCGGGTTTCCGGTGCCAGCACAAACGCCGGGAAATTCGTCGGCAGCGACGCCATCGCCAGTTCATTCACCGCATGATGGCCTTCGTAGTCCCACGCCAAGGTATTGAAAACCAGCGCACCAAACAGGATTATCACAAAAAAAAGCTTTTGATTCATAAGTATGTTCGGAGAAGCGTAGCGGAAAAACCTGCGCTTTCAAAACAGTTTCCACCGCCCGGATGCACCAGCAGCCACACAATTTCACCTCAAAGACTGATGGTTCCCTTAATAGTTCGGTGAGGCGGTTAATCACACATCCTTTCGCATAATTGTTTAGCCCTTGACTTGAAAACTGAAAAGAATTTCAATCCGGCTAAACACGGGCAGAAATTAACAAACCAAACCGTGCGGGAATCATCAAATCAACTGGCTTATGAAACTATCCTCCAAAATTCAAATGTTCGCGCTGCTTGCGTTTGCGACCACCGCGTTGGCTCAAGACCAAACCACGGGTTTATCCGCCACCGCCGATGGCGGGCGGACGGAACTTAAAAAAGCCGCCGCGACGGAAGATGTGCAAGCCGACCTTGAATCGCCTGACGGCGTGAGCCTTGAACTGCTGCCCGCCGGCGGTTGGCGGCTCTACGGACGCGGCAGCGGCACTTACGATTTCAATGATGCCGATGAAATCCGTGGCGCAACGCAGGATGCGACCTTGCGGGCCAAAGCGGCCATCGCCAAGTTTCTCAAGGAATCCATTCATAGCACCGAAGTGATAAACAACATCTCCACCAAGCTCAAACAACTCACGGCCAAGACGGGGGCTGGAACCCATGCGGAGATTTCAAAAACCGACGTGCAGACCCGCGTTGAATCCGTAGTGGCAATAGCCGATCAGGTGTTGCGGGGCTTGGTGGTCATTGAATCCAAAAAGAAACCGATGGGCAATGGCGGCACCGTCACCGTGACTGTGGGTGTCAGCTCCAAAACCGAAGCCGTCAGCAATGCGATTCGTGAAGGCCGGCCGGTTTCTGGATCAGCCGCCGCCAATGACGGGACGGACACCAATGCCGTAGGCACGCTCGGCACGCCGAATCTGCCGGAGACCAAGAAAGCCAAGACGGATTTTTGATTCTTAAAACAATTCCGGCAAATGGCTTTCAGGGTTGGCATCGTCATGAATGGTTTGGGAAGAAAGGTTTTCTCAACCGCGCTACTTGGCCTTTTATCCCTGTGTCTGGTGCTTACGGCCCAAGCGCAGTCTACCGAAAAGGTGGATTTCCATTGCGAGACCGATTTCTGTTCGGTCGTTGAAACCAACGATGTGCTGCTGGTCGCGGGGATTGATGTCACCAAGGCGGCGAACGGCAAGACCTATATGCTGGCGCTGGGCACGGCCATCAATCAGGCCAAAGAAACGCCCGGAATCCAAGCCAAGCTGGACACCCGGAAAGTGGCCGAGGCCAAGGCCCGCAAACAAGCAGCCGAGTTTTTGCAAACGGATGTCCAGACCGAAACCAAGCTGACCGAGATAAGGGCTTCCGAAAAAGTCATCACCAACGACGGCCTCAAACAGCAGCTCACCAAGATTCTAAAAACCCGCGAGGAGATTATCATTCAAAAATCCCAAGCCGCCTTGGGCGGTTCCAAGGTGGTGGCCACTTGGTTCAGCGATGACAATTCGCTTTTTAATGCAGTAGTCGCGATTGAAGTGAACACAAAAGAAAAACAACCATGAAAAAAACATCCCTATCTATAATTCTGTTGCTGGCATTGCTGGCAGCTATTTCCAACGCCTATGCCCAGTCTGGCCCGCCACCCATGCAGGAGGTTGAAGCCACCGGCCAGGCCGCCGATGCGGACGCGGCGTTCAAGCAAGCCGTGAACGATGCCGTGCGGCAAGTGGTGGGCACCCTGGTATCTGCCGAGAACGTGGTCAACAATGAGCGCGTCATCAAGGATCAGGTGTTGACCTTGAGCGACGGCTTTGTGGAAAAAGTCCTGAACCAAGATAAAACCAAGCTGGACGACGGCACTTGGCAGGTAAAACTAAAGTGCATCGTCAGAAAAGGCCAGTTGTATGGCCGATTGCAGGAGGTAAAAGTTCCGACGGTAAAATTCGAGGGCGTATCGCTTTTTGCGGATGTTGTTTCGCAACAAACGGTGGAGAAGGATTCGGCAGCGCTATTAGCTGAAGCATTTCTGGGATGGAATGGCAGTATGTATGAGGCGGTTTCTCTTTCTTCAAAGCCAGAGATAATCGAAAAAAGTGAGGAAACTATAACGCGAATCAATAATGTGGAGGTCAAGACGAATGAGGCAACTGTGCAAATTCGTATGTCGTGCCGTGTAACACTTAACCGAGCCGTCTATGAGAAGCAGTTTCTAGCAAAGCTGACAAACGTTTTAGAAACACTTGCCATGGAAAAAGAAGCTGGAAATATAAATCCAAGAAATGATTTTAAAATGTTTAAATCACACTTCCAGCAACATTGGCATGACCACCAAAAAGTAATTTGCATTGATGGGGCAACTGATAACTATGTCGTCAAGGATGATGCCCTTCGTAGCATTCTTCGTAGCGCAAATATATCATTTTTCAATAGTGAGAGTGATACCGGGTCTAGCCTCCATATCTTTGCCGTATTTCGCGACTCCGCAGGTGGCTGTTTACTTATACGAGATATCAATGGGGGCAAGTTAAATAGAGTTATGGCTGAAGGCACTACTTACTTTATTGTCTCCCCAAGCCCCGGCAATTCAGATGCCAGAGATTTCAATTTTGATGCCAGTATCCCAATGAAATACCTATCGAGAATCACCAAGATTGAATTACACGTCGCTACGGCGCTGGACGGATATTTAACCAGTAATAAGCTTCCGCTCGAAGCTAATGGTGGGTTTGTATATCGCGATAATAAAAATACTGGCTGGCTTTGGAAATTTGTGAAGGCAAGTGATAAACGGAATTTTGGAAACGAATTCTTTTATATTCCTACGCTTCAAATGGGCGATAGCCAATCCGAAGAATTTAACACAAAAACAAAATGAGCCAACTAGCATTTGAGACAAAAGCAAAGGGCAATTCACTTTTATGGTTACAACATTAAAACTCGATTCCTACAAATTTAGATGCAACTGCGGAAAGCTCCACATGGGAGAGACGCGGATGCTTGATTTTGATTGCGTCGAAGAAGAAGAACGCGAAATGGGAAGTGAACGCGCCTACGAAGCTATGGCATTATACGATTGTGAGTGCGGCCAAACGATCGAGATTACTTTTGAGGTATGGGAATACCCCGAGGGTGCATATAATTGCCAGGATTGTAGCTGCTCTGGTGGCGAGGTGACGGTCAAACCAAAAGTGCGTGTGCATATTGAAAGTTAAGTTTTATGGCTAATAAAAACACGGCGGATATTCAGAAGTTTCTTAAGTCGTTCGATAAAAGATTGGAAAACATAGAATCACAAATGATAGAACGCCGCGCGGAATTTTATGCGTTGCAACTATGCCTTCTTGACATAACAAAAACAGACAAAATAAAGTTTTTAACTTCATTTGAAACTTACAAATCAGTTGTTCACCAAATCCTCCTCGAAAGAATCGAAGATTTCAGTCCGCTATTTGCTACAATGATGGATAAGCGTGGCGGCCCGAATCAGACAAAATGATGTCCTTTTGTTTATGAACGACTTTTTATTTGATCCAGAAAACATTGATGATTTCAACGCTGATTATGTTGTGCTTTGTCATGAACTGGGGCACGTCATCACATGGTTTTGCTATGGGGAGGAAATTGGATGTCTAAAATGCTGTCGTTGCACGGATAATCTTATTGAGGCACGGGTGACTCTGCCTCCAAATGCAAAGCTCGACGAATTATTGCACACACCAAAGTATGCAATGAAATTTGCCGAGCGTTTGCTTGCCGGTGAAATTTCCGCCCGTCACGCTCTTGGCAAACGAACCGATCAAATTTGTTCAAAAGGTCTGCCTGTTGGCGATGGGCCAGATCAACTCGCCAAGGCCATAGCCCAAACAAATCCCAATAGTAACCTTGCCAAAGAGGATGTTTTTAAGGTGCTTCAATTCGCAATAAACCATGGACAGTCAGGCTGGTATGCTTGGATTGTCGAGCGAATGAGTCGTGCTCGTGATGTGGTCAATCAGAATTGGGCTGCAATTGACCAGATCGCCCGGAGATTGGAGCCGCGCCTCCCGGCAATTGGAAAAACCCAAGTTTGGACGAAAGATGAACTGCTTGCTGAAATGAAAAAGTGCGGTATTCATTCATGCAACTACGGCAGTAACGCATCAACGCAGGGTTGAACTTTTGTGGCTAAAGGCTCTGAAAATAACAAAAATAGGCCCTTTTGACATTTTAGGCGAATTTTAGGCGCTTTGGTCGTCATTCTGGCCGCTTGGGTCGTGATAATAACGGATACAATCAGCAGCTTAACCGTTCCGCTCGTTATCATAACGGTTAAGGTCATAAAATTAACCGTTTAGCTTAAGGGCGTAACGGTTCCAATCGTTTGCCAAACCGCTAGGCTCGTCATCAAAACGGGTTCGGTAGGTCGGCTAATGGCTAGGCTAGTCGGGTTAAGGGTTGGGGTGAGAACATTAGCCGTTTGGAAGATAAGGTTAAGCGTTCCGATTACTTTTCAAAACATTGGGTTCTGGGGTTGACGGCCATTTTAATCGGCGTAAAAAGATGGACGTTAGCCATGGGCGGGGGAGACCGGAGGTTTCCGCGTCGTGGCAAAAATAAAACGCAAAGGGTAAATAATATGGCAAGAGCAAAACGAACATCGCCAGCCTTGGACGCAGCCAAAGACCGCGCCAACTCACTGGCCACGGTGGACAAGACGATGGACTTCGGCAACGGAGCCTCACTGTCGGCATTGAACACGGCGAACACCGACCTGCAAACGCAACTGGATAATTACAACCAGATGCTTTCAGATCTGGATGACGCGCTGAACAAATTGGAGGACGCAGAAACCACGGTGACCGACCTCGGCACGCGGTTGCTCGCGGGAGTGAAGGTGAAATACGGCCCGGACAGTTCGGAATACGAAAAGGCCGGCGGCACCCGTTCCAGCGAAATTAAACGCAGCCCCCGCACCAAACCGGCAGCGGCGACGGCAAAGTAAATTGTTCGTCAAACAGAAACGTGACGGCTAGTGCCGTCGCGTTTTTTTATTTGCAGCCCTCGTTAAAAATTTCGGCCCAAACCTCACCCTGCGTCTTTGAAAAATCCATGTTCAACCGCGCGCATTCGTGTTTTAATGCCACCGTGAAAATCATCACCGACGAACGCTGCACCGGCTATGCCCGCGCCGGCCATCCGGAGCAGCCCCGGCGCGTCGCGACCACCGTCGCGCGCCTCCAAGGCCAGACGGAACTGCCTCTCACGTGGGTGGCTCCGAGCGAAAATGTCCCGGACGAAATCATCTTGCGCGCCCACGCGCCCGAAGTCCTGACCCGCCTCGCCGTGCCGGAAGACTTTGACGAAGATACGCCGTTCCACGAAAACATCGCCACCTACGCTCGCGCCTCGGTGGCCGCGTCGCTCGACGCGTTGAAATTCGCCCGCAACGGCGAAACGGTTTTCAGCCTCATGCGCCCGCCCGGCCACCATGCCCTGCGGAAAAAATCCATGGGCTTCTGCTACTTCAACAACGTCGCCATCACCGCGCTGGAAGCCCGCGCCACCGGCGCCAAGCGCGTCGCGGTCTTTGATTTCGACGTGCATCACGGCAACGGCACCGAGGACATTTTGCTGAACCAAGCCGGCGTGGAATTTTTTTCCGTCCACGAGCATCCGTCCTATCCGCACACCGGCGCGGAAAATGCCGGCCACAACTGCTTCAACTATCCTGTCACGCCCGGCACGCCGCGCCTGACCTACCGCGCCAAACTTGCAAACGCGCTCGACGACCTGCGCAGTTTCCGGCCCGACCTCATCGCCGTGTCCGCCGGCTTCGACGCCTACGTTCGCGACCCGCTGGCGGAAGGCACGCTGCTGCCGGAAGATTTTCACTGGCTCGGCCAGACGTTGCGCAGCTTGAACGTGCCGTTCTTCAGCCTGCTCGAAGGCGGTTACAGCAAGGATTTGCCGGATCTGATTTTTGCGTATCTCAAGGGCATCGAGGGAAAATAAATTTTCATGACCGTCCTCGAAGCGATTCAGAAAAGCACGGAATTCCTCGCCAAAAAAGGTGTCGAATCGCCGCGCCTGCAAACCGAGCTGCTCCTCGCGCACCAGCTCAAAATGCCGCGCATGAAATTGTATCTCAATTTCGATCGCGTGCTGACCGCGCCGGAAACCGACGGCCTCCGTGAACTCATCAAGCGCCGCGCCGCGCGCGAACCGCTCCAGCATATCACCGGCTCGGCCAATTTTTGCGGCCACGAAATCGCCGTAAATAAAAATGCGCTCGTGCCGCGCCCGGAAACCGAACTGCTTGCCGAACTCGGCTGGAAATTTCTAAACGAACTCAAAACTCAAAACTCACAATTCAAAACTGCGTTGGACTTCGGCACCGGCACCGGCTGCATCGCCATCGCCATTGCGGCGAAATGTCCGACGGCGAAAATCACTGCGCTTGATATTTCTGCCGATGCGCTGGCGCTGGCAAAACAAAATGCCGAACAAAACAAAGTCGCCGAACGGATTGAATTTCTTCTCGGCGACGGTTTTGCCGCGCTGCCGGTGAAAACTCAATTCGATTTGCTCATCAGCAATCCGCCTTACATCGCCTCCGCCGAAATCGCGACGCTGGAACCGGAGGTGAAAGATTTTGACCCACGCGGCGCGCTTGATGGCGGTGCGGACGGTTTAGATTTTTATCGTCGGCTCGCGGCGGAGGCGAAGCCGTTCCTAAAACCGGACTGTAAAATCATGGTCGAGTTTGGCGACGGCCAAGCGGACGACCTAAAAAAAATCTTCGCGGCGGAAAAGTGGATTGTCGAAGCCGTGCAGGAAGATTACAGTCACCGCGCCCGGATTCTGGTCGCGCGGTTTTGATTTTTTACCACAGATTTTCACAGATGAAACACAGATTTTTCAAAGAGTTTCGCCGCGAAGTTTTTATCTGTGCCAATCTGTGGCTGAATAAAAAATAATTTCATGGAAAGTTTTCTCATCAAAGGCGGCGTGCCGTTGCGCGGCACCGTGGAAATCAGCGGCAGTAAAAACGCCGCGCTGCCCATCATGGCAGCGGCGCTGCTCACCGACGAACCGTGCGTCATCCGCCGCGTGCCGGACTTGAGCGACACGCGCTTCATGGTGCAAATTTTGCAATCGCTCGGCGCGGAAGTGACGTTTGAAAACGGCACCGTCACCGTTCACGCCAAAAAAGTTCGCGGTTACGCGGACTACGAACTCGTCCGCAAAATGCGCGGCTCGATTTGCATCGCCGGGCCGTTGCTGGCGCGGCTGCGCAAAGCGCGGATTTCCTTGCCCGGCGGCTGCATCATCGGCGCCCGGCCAATTAACCTGCACCTAAAAGGCTTTGAAGCGCTCGGTGCGAAAATCAAAATCGAAGGCGGCTATGTGGATGCGACGGCGAAAAAACTTTCCGGCAGCTCGCTGTTCCTCGGCGGTCGCGCTGGCCCAACGGTTCTGGGCACGGCGAACGTGATGATGGCCGCGACACTGGCCGCCGGCGTGACGGTCATCGAAAGTGCGGCGTGCGAGCCGGAGGTTGTGGACTTGGCGGATTTTCTCACCGCGATGGGCGCGAAAATTTCCGGCGCGGGCAGCCCAACCATCACCATCACCGGCGTGAAAAAACTCCATGGCGCAGAGCATGAAGTGATTCCCGACCGCATCGAAGCGGCGACGTTCCTCATCGCCGCCGCCGCGACGAACGGCGAAGTGGTCTTGCGCGGCGCGCGGGCCGACCATTTGCGCGCGGTGATTGACAAGCTGGACGAGGCCGGCGTTTCCGTGACGCGGCGTGGCAAAAATCTCGTCGCGCGGCGCGGCGGCAAGCTCAAGCCGGTAGACATCACGACGCTGCCGTATGCGGGTTTTCCCACGGACGTGCAGGCGCAGATGATGGCGCTGCTGGCGCTGGTGCCGGGCATCAGCATCATCACCGAGCGGATTTTTGAATCGCGCTTCATGCACGTCAGCGAGCTGGCGCGGCTGGGTGCGGACATCGAGATCGAGGGGCCGAGCGCGATTGTGAAGGGCGGCCGGCCGTTGAGCGGCGCGCCGGTGATGGCGAGCGATTTGCGTGCGAGCGCGGCGCTGGTCATCGCGGGGCTGGCGGCGAAAGGCGCGACGCAGGTGAACCGCATTTATCATCTGGATCGCGGCTACGAACGGATGGATGAAAAATTGCGGAAGCTCGGCGCGCGGATTGAGCGCGTGGAGGAAAAGTGATGGTGTCTAGTGATTTCATGTAAAGTAGCAATTCATTACTTAAACCGAATTGTCCAGCCATATTCAGCCAACATCTTTGGACGGGTTTGGCGTCCAGTTTATTATCCGGCCATCAATTCGGTTGGCGAGTCAGTAACCGGCGCGAGCGGGACAACGAAACCCGCCGCTCGTCCGAACTATGATCAAGCCTTGTCACCATAGCCGTTGGATATTTTATTTGGCGGTTGCCATTTTTATCGCATTTTTTGTTCTGGTAGGCAGAAGTTTTGTAGGAGATGCGACGTATCTCAATCCCGGTTTCAACTTTTCAGTCAGCGCTTCCTTACGTCGGCTCCTACAATGTTTTTAGCAGAGCAGCGTGTGCACGTTGTAATAGCCGCCGAGGATGAGATGCTCCGATTCGCCAGCGAGGCATGATTTGGGCAGCAGTCCGCTGAAGAAAACAATCTTGGCGAACGGCACTTTTACTTTCCATGCGCTGGAGCCAAATTCCCACGCCACTTCAGAATCGGAGGTGAACGAACTCAAATTATTCAACTGCACCAACGCGGTGCGCTTTGCACCATTTTCTGCTTGCTGGCGAACGGTGTATTCCTCGGAATCGTGCGTGCCGCGATAGAGCGTTTTCCACCGTTCGTCTGGAAAGCGGCGGCGCAATTCGTCCTGGCAAAAGGTGTAGAGCAAATCGAGTTGCATCAGCACGCCGATGGATTTGGCCGCGCCGCGCGTGCGGTCGAGCCTAAACGCCTCGCGCGCGGCGCGGTCGTCCGCGAGCCGGCCTTGGTGAAACGTCGCGAGCAAACCGAAGCGGCTTTCGGCCCACGATTTGAGCACGGCCCCAGCCGGCCCGTTGGAATCCGCGCCCCAGGCACGCAGCAAATGGACATAGCTGTAAGGCGACTTGGATTTGCCGTGCAGCTCAAATTTCTCGTTGAGGCTGAATTTGGCGCACAGATAATCGTGAAAAAACTGGCTGCGTTCAGCGGCGTCGGCGATTTGTTCCAAGCCGCGAAAAAGGCCGCGATCCGTCGTCCGCGCGCCATCAATTTCCACCGGCAGCGGATTCGCCTGAAACTCCTCCGAGCCGATGATCCATGGCGAAAGATTGCAGCGGTTCAACGAACACGACGAGCGCGAGAAATCCTCCGCGATGTTCGCGTGATACAGGTTTTCCGGCGGGCGCATGAAAAAATTGTGGAGGAATTGCGGCGTTATGTCAGCGGCAAAGACAGTTTCAACAGCTTCGGCACCTGCTCGCGGATGGCAGCATTGACCGCCGGATCAAGCTTGTTCAACCAGCGCACCGGAATGTTTTGCGCTCCGTAAAGTGCGCCGGCAAGCTGCCCGGCCAGCGTGCCGGTGGTGTCGGCGTCGCCGCCGCGATTAACGACGCGCACCAGGCAATCTTCAAAACTACCGGTGCTGAAAAATCCGTCGAACACCGTCTGCACCGTGTCCACGACATAGCCGCTGGTTTTGCCCGGCCACGGTTTGAAATGAAATCGCGGATGCTGCGCCACCAGTTCGGCGGCAATTCGGTCACAAGGTGCTTGTGCGCCTTCGAGCAGCAACCGCCGAGTCATGCGCGCCAACGTCGCAGTGGCGGCGTCGGAAATCGGATGATTGTGCGTGATGCGCGCCTGTTCGAGGCTGCGCTGAATGACCAGTTCTTCGCTCGCTAACGAAACAAAAACGGTCGGCAGATGGCGCATGGCCGCGCCGTTGCCACAATTATTTTCGCCAAAGGGCGCGCATAAATTTCCGGTGCAAATATAATTCGTGAGGCCGCGCCGGCAGGTGTTGCCGATGTCCACCGGCGGCTTGCGCATCCACGCCACGAACGCATCGGCGATGGCGCGTGGATTCCAGCCGCCGCTGGCAATAACGGCGGAGCCAAGCGCGAGCGCCATTTCGGTATCGTCAGTGACGTGGCCGGCTTTTAATTGCAGCCAGCCACCACCGATGATTTCTTTGTGGATTTTGTAGCGCGCGGCGATTTCGCTCGCAGTCAAGAATTCCACCGTTGCTCCGAGCGCATC
>Ga0007882_10001238_pt1 | contig 15050 bp, 10 predicted proteins | sample CryBogCBH12Aug01_FD_71195 | JGI IMG/M metagenome (GOLD analysis project Ga0007882, IMG submission 71195) | Freshwater microbial communities from Crystal Bog, Wisconsin, USA - CBH12Aug09.1 | ecosystem: Environmental > Aquatic > Freshwater > Lake | place: Crystal Bog, Wisconsin, USA | collected... | reverse complement strand
GACACCCTGAATACGTCCCCGACACGTCCTAGACCCCACCAGACGACGGGAAACGGGTAAATTGAGGGTCTATCGGGACGATCATGACGGTTAAATAGGTATTTCAAAACGTATTTCAGGTTGACTACGGTATGTAAGACACTCTTAAAATTACTTCTTGTAAAACTAATATATCTGATACAATAGACGGTGACAGTTGAAACAACCAACAACGAATTATAGAAAGGCAAATATGAACCTCAAAAACGATTCAGCAGCGGACGGGATGATGGAGAAAGTGATTTCATTCGTTCGCCAGTATGTCCATTTGAAGCGCGAAGGATTCTTGGACGGTGATCCGTCGTGGCCGGACTTGACGGAAGACATGCCCAATGGTCAACCGATTATTGATATGCTGGTTGATCACCACGACCGGCAACTGGAGGCCCGCTTCAGCCAGACGCGCCTGAACCGCAAAGCCGTTGCCCCGCGGCATATGCAGGTCGAGAACGACGCAATCCGGCTGATGGGATTTCAAGGAATCAAGAAATTCGGTGCCGGTGGGAAAGGTTTCCACATCGAAGCTGGCCGAACGCAACAAACGTCGGAGGGCGATGCGCACGGATTCCTCATCGTCCACGACGGCAATCAAAGGACGGGCTTTACTCACAGGATTAGACACTACCAAAGAGAAAGCCGAGAGGTATTGGACTTTGGGCCAATAGGGGCGGACAGCGAATTAGTAATCAGTGATCAGTGACCGGCGACGACTGAGCACTGAATGCTGATTGCTTTTTTCCGATACCGGCGCGCTCGGCGAGGTGAACCAGCTCCGCCACGGAATCCACTTTCATTTTTTCCATCACGCGAGCACGGTGGACTTTGATGGTCTTCTCGACGGTGCCAAGCTCGGCGGCGGTCTGCTTGTTGAGCTGGCCAGCGATAACGTGGTTCATCACTTCACGCTCGCGCGGCGTGAGCGTGGCGAGGCGCTGCTGGACCTCGTTGACTTCTGCCCGCGCCTGCCGCTGGACGCGGTCTTTCTCAATGGCAGCATGAATGGCTTGGATTAGATCATCATCATTCACCGGCTTGGTAAGGAAATCCACCGCGCCGCGTTTCATCGCCTGCACGCTCATGGGAATGTCCCCGTGGCCGGTGAGAAATATAATCGGCAGTTCGTGCCCCATGCCAATCAGTGCTTGCTGAAGTTCCAAGCCATTCAGTCCCGGCATGGCCACATCCAGGACCAGACAGCCGGGCAGGCGGGGATTATGGCGTTCCAAAAATTCGCGCGGCGAGGAAAAGGTGGCGACGGGCAGGCGCACTGAACGCAGCAACCGCGCGAGACTCTTTAGCACGGCGGGGTCATCGTCCACGACGAAAACGGTTGGGGAAGTTGGTGTCATGGATTCTGTTTCCGAGCCACCGGCAAGGTAAAATGAAACGCCGCGCCGCGCCCGGCGTTGTTGGTGGCCCATAATTTTCCGCCATGCGCCGCGATGATGGTGCGGCACACGGCCAGACCCAGGCCCAAGCCATGTGCCTTGGTGGTGTAAAACGCTTCAAACACCTGTTCGAGTTTTTCCGGGGCAATGCCCGCGCCGCAATCGGACACCGAGATTTGCACTTGGTCGTTTCCTTCCAGCTCGGTACGAATTGTGAGCTGGCGATGGCTTGGCGCCGCGCCTGTCATCGCATCACAGCCATTCATGACCAGATTGAGCAACACCTGCTGGAGTTGCACCCGGTCGCCGTGCAATCCAATCGCTCCGGCACCGGTGGCCCACCCAAGGGACGATAAAAATGGGTCACCACAAATGTCGCCGGCATGCCCAGTTCCCATTGCCAGAGCACCCCAACATCCAGTCCGAGAAAGTCGCAGACTTTTTGCAATGAGTCGTTAATTTCGTGGTCAATCTTGCCGGCCGGAATGCCGATGAACTTCGCCGAGAGATCGGCCACGAGCGTCATTAACTGCAGGCGCTCTTCCAATTCCGAACTTAGTCTGGCGTCTTCCGGCGTCATCGAGGTTTGACCATCATTGGCTACCGTGAACTTATCTGGGTGAAAACGAAAATAAAAGACCATTGTCTCCACGACATCATCTACGGAGGCCACAACGGTCGAATGTGCCGCGTGATTATACCTGTTGTAACCGAAGAGAAGTTGATAGTCGCCCAATTCCATCTCACGCTTCCATTTTTTATTATGGAAGCGGGCACTGTCAGTAAAAGTGTCAGCAACTTTTTGGGGTGGGTTATGCTGGATAGTGACGGATTATGCTTAAATACTGGGGATTTTCAGTTATTTTACCTCTGAAATATAGCAATTTGGGCAAGAATCCCACCCCTTCCGCCATAACCGTTTCCTCGACTTTTCGAGGATTTCAGGGGTTCAAAAGGGGGAAAACCGGTCAACTGTCAGTGAATTTGCCCGTAACGCGACAGGTGCTGGGAAAACTTCCCACTCCTACCACCTACGCGCTGGCGGAAAACTGGGATGCGGATGCGCTGTTGCTTTTGCAATTGAAATAATTCCCTTAGATTTATTTTCGGACGGTTTTACAGGTAGTGCGTTTCCATTTGCAAAATTGTTTCCGATCTTAGTTACTTCAACCCACCTTCGCCACTTCCAAGCCTAGCAACTGGCCAAGCTTATTAAGCTTTTCAGCGATATGGCCTACCCCGACCGCGCAATGATGCGCCGGGCCGTGGGCGTTCCAGTCATTCACAAACGCCCGAGCACCGATGCGAAATTTGTAGCGCGAGTTGGTGTTGCCAATTTCCAAAATCGGGCCGGAAACGCTTTCCGCTTCCGCAACAAGCAATTTGAGTTTGCCGTCCCGCGTCTCAACCACGGAAAGCAACGTCACCGGCCCGTGTTTAACCGACATTTCCACCGAGAGGCCTCGCCCGACTTTGCCGTGATACACTTTGAGCGGCCGCACCTTGGTTTTTCCTTCGGCAATTTTTATATGCCCCGGCCCGTCGTGGCCCATCAGCACCACGTCGTCCTTGAAATCCATGGCATAGTATTCCGTGAACGAACCGCCCGCGCCAAAACTGTCCATGATTTTCATGGCCTGCGCGTTTTTGACTTCGTATTCGCCGGCGACGGGAATCCCACGCGCGGTCAGCAGCGAATTGCCCAGAATGATCGAGCTTATGGTGTCCTCGTTTTCCGCGTTCCCTGTGCCGCTGTAAAAATATGCCAGCGAACCAAGATCGTGCTCCTTCACCAAACGGTCGAGGGCCACGGAGGTTTTGGCCGCGCGGGCGAGTTCCGCCGGCGAGCAATCGGCCTGCACAGCAAATATTTTTTTAAAATACGCCACGCGCTCTTTGATTTGCTTTACTGAAACATCGCGGCGCAAGGCGGCAAGTTCATCCACTTCCAAAATTTGAATATGCCCGCCGAAAGTCGCACATTGCAAAGTCGTGTCGGACGCGATGTCCAGCATTCCGCCATAATAATGCCCCATCAAACCGAGCCGATTGTGAAACATCGTGTGCGCCACGCGCGCGGCCTCAATCCACGCGTCCACTTCACGCCAGCAAACCAGATCGTCGTGCAACGTGCCGGTGACTTGGTGAAAATCCACGCCGGCGCGATTGAAAACATTCGCGATTTCCGGCACAGGACACGCGGCGCAATGCGCCAACCATTCACCGGTCATCGCCGTGCGATCAGCCATCTGGTTGAAACGGGCGTAGTCAATGGCCGGTTCCGGTGACAGATTCAATATGACCACCGGCACTTTGACGCGCTGCACGACGGGCAGCACGGTCGACGAGAGCGCGTAAGTCGTGACGTGCAAAAATATCAAATCCACGTCTGCGACGCGAAATTGATGTCCTGCCTCCAACGCCTTCGCCGGAGTGTCAATCAGACCGAGGTTCACGACTTCCACACCGGGGCGCGCGAGTTTTTTTTCCACCACGCGCACATAGCCTTCGAGGCGCGGTTTTAGTCCCGCGAATTGCGGCCAGTAAGTGTCAAGCCCGATGCCGAACAATCCGATTTTCAAATTGCGTTTCATGTGCGATCCATCATTTGATTCTTTCCTGAAATAATGCCACCGGCCCAAGCAAACCCGCCGGCTCCAGCGGCGTCTTGGCCGTGAGTTTGCGGATGTTGGTGCAGGTAAGACGCCGTTCCTTGGGCAACCCGGCGTCGCCAATGATGCGGTTCGGCCAGAAATTCACGACTTCAATTTGCAATCTATTTTCACCGGGCTGAATCGCGCTCGAAATGTCCACGCGAAACGGTGGACACCAGACGACACCACAACTTTTGCCATTCACTTTGACTTCCGCGAGTTCGCGGACGGCGCCCAAATCCAGAAATAGTTTTGAGTTTTGAGTTTTGAGTTTTGATCCATCCACGGCGAACATTTTTTCATACGTCGCCGTGCCGGAATAAAACTTGATGCCCGGTTCGTCGCGCGTCGTCCAGTCCATGAGCGAATCAAATTGCGCTGTTTCCGGCCCGCCCCATTTCGGGTCGAAGTGAACCGTCCACGCGCCGGAAAATTCCTGAACGGGCTGCAATGCAGGCGTGTTCGCTTTGGCAACCGACGAATGCGCGGACCCTTGCTCGCGGAAAATCACGAACCACGAGCCGCACGGATTGAAATCCAGCGGCATAATCGTGCGACCGTCTTTTTCCTCATAAGCTTCGGCGTATTGGTGTTCACCAGTGACGGCGTTCCACAATTCCGGCGCTTTGCCGCTGACGCGAAACGTGCAGACGGTGGAAGCGGCGTTCGTGGCGCGGTTGGCGACAAAATATATTTCCGCGCCGCCGTCCGTGCGGTGGATAAAATCAAAGTCGCCGCCGGCTGATTGAATTTCACAGTCGGGCAAAATGCCGTCGGCCAGCAGGACTTCGCGCGCGGTTTTGTCCGTGATGACGCGGCCTTTCAATTTTTTCCCGTCCCACAATGCGCCGGCAATCTTTCGCACTTTGGCGTCTTGATCTGAAAAGTTTTGCAGCGTTTCCGCGCGCGTTGGTTTCGAGCCAATAACCGTCGCGCCGGCGTTCACGAGTTCGGCAATCTTTTTCAGCACCGGCACGGAGATTTGGTCGCGGTCAGGCAAGACTAGAACGCGATAGCTCATGCCGTCGGGCAAAACAGTTTTTCCATCGAGCACACTAGCGCGTTCGATGAGCGCCTCGGCAGTGATGACGTCGTAATCGTAACCGGGCTGGATTTTTGCGGGGTCGGACTTTTTGAGCTGGGAAAAATTCGGGACGTGATCGCCGTAGTAATACAAAACGTCGGCGACGAAATTTCCCTGTTGCAGTAAAAATTGGCAGCGGTCAATGTAGCTGAAAAAGGGCGCAGATTTTTCCCACCATGTCACCTTGGAATTGAGGTGCGTGCCGGCGAAATATTGCTGGCCGGGAATTCCCGTTTCATCCGGCGAGCAGACAAACGCGTGCCAAACAAGGCGGTTCATGCCTTCGCAGAGCGCCTTGTCGAACGCGGGCTTGAGATTGTCCCAGATTTTTTCCTGCCAATGCGGGCCGATGGTCGTGAAGCCCTCGTCCTGGGTGATGCGATGGCCGTAGGTATGCGCGGCGCTCGCGGGCTGCTTCACAAAAAAGCGGTTCGCGTCGCCAATACGATGCTCCCACGACCACGCCCAGAATTCGCTCATCGGCACATCGTCCCAGCCGAGGCAGCGCTGCGCGTCAATCGGCACCGCATGCGGCCCGCCGCTTTCGGGATGAATGCCGATGCCGTGTGCGTGGGCCTGATCGCGAAACAGCCGGTAGTGATTGTCAATCGCGAGGTCGCCGAGCGTCCGGCGGTAGTCGAACAAAAAACGGTCGCTCTCCGCGCGGGAATTCACGATGCGTCCGGCCAGCACCGGCAGCCACGGAAACATATTGTAGCCGTTGCGTTTTTTGAATTCCTTGAGAAAAGTCGGCGTCCAGTTCGCCAGTTCGATTTCCCAACTGTCCGTGTGTAAGAATTTCAATGCTTTTCCAGCCAGCAGACCAGCGTCTTGAATCAAGGGTTCGACCACGGCGCTCCAATAATTTTGGAAGGCGGTCGCGGAATAAACATCAATCGCAAAACCGCCGCCATTTTGGCTCGCCGTCGATACGTAGGCATGATCGCCAATCGTATAACCGAACCGGAGGATTTGCCACTCACCCGCGGGCGCATCCCATTTCAAAATTCCGGCGGAAACTTTCCTGGTTAAGTCAACCACGTCCGCCGCATTCGCATCTTGCTCGCCGGGCCGGCCTGGATTTTCCGCAAACAGCGGCGTGGAATCCGGCGTGGAAAAGGGTTGCAGCGATGCCTGCAACGCCTTTTGTTTCCAATTTTTCAGCGGCGTGGGCGGCGTGGAATTTTTGATTTTGTAGGCGACAATGACTGCATCGTGATAATAATCTTCGCGCGATTTCGGTTCCGGTAATTTGATTTCAAGGTTTGTGCCCCCGAAAATTTTCGTTTCCGACCAGACATATTTTTTTGCCGCGTCATCCTTGGTCACGGTCGGGCCGCCGAGATTCCAGCCGCTTTGGATGTTCAGGCTGATTTCCAAGCCAATACGATTGGCCTCGTTCAACGTGTGTTTGTAGAGCGCACGCCAGGCGGGCGAAAAAAAATCCGGCCCGTGCGGCACCGGTACGTTGTCCCGCTGCTCGGCGCCGTTCGCGTCAATCAGCACCGCGCCGCCAAATCCTTTCGCCTTCATTTCTTCGAGGTCATGGGTGATGGAATTGGACGTGACGTTGCCGTTGAGCCACCACCAGTAGGCGCGCAGCTGCGCTTCGTTGGGCGGATTTTGCCAGCCGGAATCCAGCGACATTGCTTTGGCGGATAATTCGGCGGCTATTAGGCAGCAGGAAAATATTAGGTTGCAAACTTTCATCTCAATCAAATCTCAATCAAGATCGTTAATATTTGGCGGGTGGAAATCCATGACCTCCAAATCTTTGGTGATACCTTAATTCAAAATATTAGAATTCATCCAAAAACAGCAAGCTTGCAGCCACGCCGCTTGCGGAACTCACCCTCCATCCAGTTCTCTGTGCAAACCGGCATGGGCAGCGTGAATGGCACACGCCCTGGCTTGATCGGTTCGTTATGGATAGCGAGCCGGTTCCGACAATCAAAAAGCAGGCTGAGATTGGAATAGAAGCACACGGGAGCATGGTCGTGATCATTTTGCTTCGGGTAACGAATTACCCACTTCCAGGCATACGACCGAAGCAATTTTATCCGGCGCTTGCGCCGGCAAAGAAATGGTCACGCCAGCGTCGGTCTGGCTCACGCCCAAGATCTTTTTATCAGCAAGCAAATAAGCCTTGGTGACTTTGCTTTGGATTCTGGGCAGATCAAAATTTTGATTGGTCGGCCACTTGAAAATTTCCAAGTAGATTTTCCCCGGCTTGGTCGTGCAGCGCCAGTCGTTGGCGGATGACACCATGGTGTCGCGCCCATAACCATCCTTGGCTTTGACCGGCTTTCCCAGCTCCGCTCCGAAGCAGGTGGCGGAAGTTCCATAAATGGCCTCGCTGTTGACTTGCATCCATTTTCCGATCCCGGCCAGCCGGTCAAGGCTTGCCTGCGGGATAAGCCCTTCGCTGGTTGGCCCCACGTTAAGCAAATAATTCCCGCCTTTGCTGGCGACGTCGCACAAGTTGCGAATCAGCATTTCCGTGGATTTCCAATTGTTGTCATCTTTCTTAAAACCCCACGTATCATTCAGGGTCATGCAGGTTTCCCAATATTGTTCTACCAATCCCTTGGCGGGAATCTTTTGTTCCGGAGTCTCCGTATCACCCTTAACGCCACCGCCCAGCCGGTTATTCATGATGACATTGGGTCGGAGGGCATGAACGGCATCAAATAATTTTTGCGCACGTTCGGGATTCATGTCGCGGGGCGTATCCCACCAGATGATGTCGGGAAATTCTCCGTAGTTGGAACAAAGCTCCTTCACCTGGGGCACGGCGATTTTGTCAATATACTCGTCCATGTTGGTCTTCATGCCAGAATCCCAGCGGGGCGGAGCATTGGTACCCATGCTGCCGAGGCCCACGGCACCGCCATTGTTCCAATCCTGCGCTTGCGAATAATAGAATCCGAGTCTCATGCCGTATTTGCGGCAGGCGGCGGCGAGGTCCTGAAGTGGGTCTTTGCCGTAGGGCGAAGCAGCGCAAATGTTCCACTTGCTGGCTTGGGAGCGAAACATGGCAAAGCCATCGTGGTGCTTGGTGGTGATCACGATGTATTTCACCCCAGCATCCTTCGCGGCTTTAACCCAGTCATCGGCGATAAATTTTTCGGGGTTGAAATCTTTGGCGAACTGCTGGTATTCAGCCATCGGAATTTTGGCATTAAACATAATCCACTCACCAATTTTGGGCACGGGCTTGCCCTGATAATAGCCGGCAGGAACGGAATAAACGCCCCAGTGAATAAACATACCGAACCGGGCCTGCTGCCACCACGCCATGCGCGCGTCGCGCTGTTCCTTGGTTTCCACTTTGTCGGTCTGGTTGGTTTGCGCGTTGCTGCTCGGCGTCATGACCGCGAAGATGAAGGCGAGGGCGAGCAGGAATGTTTTTAATTTCATATGAAATATTGGGGTGGTGACCAGGCATTTAAACAAGAACGGCGCGGACAGTAAAGTCCGCGCCGCGTGAGCCGGCTGAAATTTTTTCTGTTTTGCGACCACACCAGATTATTCGTGCAGCGAATGAGGGTGGTTGCCTCCTGAACCTCCATTGAGCAAAGCACCCTGCTTGCGATGATGACATCGTGCCCAGAGCCTCCGCCGATGGCAGTCCGACCTTAACTCTCTAGCAGATGAACTCGATCAGCCGCATACAGATATCTTGTCTTCCTCCCCGCCATCCTCGACCGCGCCTTCAAGGCCAACCGGCTTGACAGAATCGTCTGTAAAACCATCCGTGCGGCTAATTTGATCCGCTCGGCATTCATCCCACCGACCCGCGCAGCAAATACCGCTGCTATTTCCCGGCCGATGTTATCCCCGCTTAAACTCTTATGTTTTTCACAACTGTCAGTAAGCTGTCAGTGAAAGTGGAAGGGGTGAAGATTTCAACCCCTTCCAATATTCAGGGAAAACTGTCAGTGAAAGTGTCAGTAAATTTGCTAACAGTTCAAAATTAAATATTTCGACCAGTAGTGACAAAGAGTGCTTGAATACTGGGAATATTCAACAATATAATCTTTAAATAACCAATTTCGGGCACGAATTCCATTCCTTCCGCCATATTGATTCTGCGCAATAGAATCAATTGGTTTGTTGGATTGGAGAGCTCGGAAAAGGCTGTTGGTATAACGCGCAGGTATAACAGATGCAAGTCTCTCAAAGGGAATCTAAAACGGTTTAAGGCAGCAAATTATATCCAGAACAGTAGTCGGCGTCTGAAGTCCCTCCCAAATAGATACACCCACACTACACCAGAGGTGTGCTAACGACCAGTTCATGAGACTAATTTAAGCAGGAAAGCGGTTATGGCGGGCGGGTACAAACGTTTAAATTAAACTCGACACGCCAACCAAAGCACGCGTGATGCCAGTGAAAATTAAACGCTGAAACAGCTTCACGGCTACAAACAAAAACAAAAGCTCGCCTACATCAGACTGAACCGCCAAACGCCTTGGCTGACACCCCAATAAAGGAGTGCCCTTTTTTTATTGGAACGAAGATTGCAGATGTTTAAATACTAACAAGTTTTTTGCCAGATACTGATGGTATAGAGCTTAAGCTGGTTTACGCCAGCGCCGGAAGCCGAACAGCAAGCCGCCAAGTGCGGCCAAGGCAAATGCGCTTGGTTCGGGGACGGGGGTAGTGGAGAATTGGATGTTGTCTAATTCTGCATAGCTCAGGCTTGGTGGCATGGTGAACAGCAATTGACCAGTTTGCCCGGCGTAAGCTGATATATCCGCCGAATAAATCGAGTAGTTGGCCGTGCTTCCAGTGGCAGAAAAACTTAGTGGCTGTTCATTGAAAGTTATTTGCAGACCGCCGATGACTCCCCAGAAGCTGATTGACTGTGCCCAACTGGGTATTTGACCGGTTTGACCAAGCGAAATGGAATACAGAGCAGTTGAATAGTTGGCAGATTGAAACAGGGCAAAGTAAGTGCCCTGAATAGATGGAACATAATAAGGTGGGTTTGAGTCGTAAATACTGATTGAGCCGCCGGTCAATGAAAAGTCATCGTAAACAATATAACTAGCCGATACTGCCCATCCAGGAAAGGCATTTGTCGGCGATATATTTCCATAACTAACATCTCTAATCCGGGCTCGTTCAAAATCCATATTAACAAATCCTTGGGAAGAGCCGATTTGAAAAAGGAGCAGACAACTAAATATTAAAAGATTTTTAGTTTTCATAACATTTCTACCTAGTCACAAAAGGATCGCCAACAATTTGCAAATATGGAGTGTTTTTAGAGTTCCAGGCGCAAATAGCAAAGTTTTTACCTGATGCCCATAATCCAAAATATATCGCATTGTCGGTTGCATTTGCGCGAGGCTCATCCGTGTAAGAAACCGCACCTACAGGCGTATTCGAGTAGTTTGTCCCGCCAAACGCATTGCTGGAAAACCATTTTGTAATAGTGCCAAAAATCACCTCATACCTATGTCCATTAAATGATTCCTCAGTTCTGATAAGCCACCAACCACTATTGCCCGACCAAATGACAACGCCATTGGTTGCATAATCACCTCCCAAAGAACTATGCATACCCCAGCAAATATATCCAGCCACGTTTGTAGCACTGGTCAGGTGAGGTAGAGAATTTGCAACTTCAACACCGTTTAAATATTGAATGTTGGCTGATGGCACTCCTGCGTTAGTGAGGCCGAATATTGTTGCACTAACAATGGAGCCATTAAAAGGGGAAACATAGTTGCTGTCACGGACATTATCTACAACGTAGTTTGTATTGCCATATTCCCGCGCGCTGGCACTGATGACTAGGCTGCCTGGTGAGGAAGAATTGGTTCCAAAGTATTCCACTTTTTTGATGTAAGCAATGCAAGCATTGGTGTCTCCCATGTTGAGGTGGGTGACAAACGGCTGCCAGTTGTTGGTGATGGATAGTATTTGAACGCTGACGCTGGGAAATTCGGTGAGACCATCTTCAGGATAAAAGCCGCCCGCTGGAAACGAAGTAACTGGATAGACTCGACTTGGCACGTCCTGCATGAGCACTACATATTGCGGCTTCTTTGTCGGGTTGGCCGCCAGCCAGCCAGACACTGGAACCAAAATGCGGTTGGTCAAATCCGTCGGCGTAATTGTCTCATCGTAGCCCGGCGAAACCGGGTTGGTGTAGCCAATCCCCAGGACGTTTACCCCGCTAACGCCGGGTCGATGTGCGAGGTAGTAGTTGAGAACCGTCGCGCTGTCCTGCGAGTTGGTGTTGTAGATCAGCAGCAAATCATTCGTTATGTTGATGGCATTGGGCATTGTCACGTGCCACGATACGCTGGCCGTGCCTGCGATGTTGCTCGCCATAAGCGAATATACTCCGATGTTGTTATCATTGGCAAAGAAGGAGTAGGAATTGCTGGTTGCGACGCCGATATTTGTGCCGTTCAACTGCCACCGGTAGGAGATGGGAAAACCGTTCGTCTGCCCAGGCGCGAAAGCCGTCGCCGAGAAACCAACGTAATTGCCGTAAATGCAAACGATGTTCGTCGGCTGCGACTGATAAGTGATGACTGGCGGCGTCACGACGGCAATCAACGCATTGGAACTGACGACGGCTCCGAAATCATTGGCAACCACACAGGCGTAATCGCCATCCTCGGACGGCTGCACATTGGCCATCGTCAGCACCGCGTTGGTGGCTCCAGTCAGATTCACGCCATTGAATTGCCATTGATAGCTGGGGGTAAAATTGCTTAACACCTGCACGCTCAATGTGAGGTTGGTTCCTGCGGTGACGAATTGGCTGGCCGGTTGACCCACGATCAGAGCCGTCAACAACCCACCACGAAGGGCGAGCGCGTGGTTCCAGCCGGCGGCGATAGACATCAAATGGGACAAGGAATAATTGGGCGTCGCAATGGAATTGCCTAAAATCCACGCGGTGCCGCTGCCATCCAGAGCCAGTCCAGGCAAATAACCGTTGGCCATGGATACGACACTGGTTGTTATTTGCCCCGAATCTATTTCACTGTCCCCCGGCAAATCAATGATATTACCATCGGCCTTGAGCACCAACAAGTCACGCGGGCCACCCGCGATGGCAATTGCATTGGTCAGGCTGGCGGGAACATACCAGGCGATGGAACTCGTGGGCGCGCTAAAAGACCCCGCCCACATGGCTACCGTCCCGTTGGTCAACAGCGCCGCCGAATAGTTCCACCCGGCCGCAACCGCTTTTGCGGGAGGCAGGTTGGTTGGCACCACCACCCAGGCGGCATTGGTGAAATATCCCCACGATAGCACCTTGCCGTCGGCTCGCAGCGCCACGTCATGATTCCGCCCGGCGGCGATGGCGACCACATTGGAAACTCCAATGGGGACCACTGCGGCGTTGGAAACGACATCGTTAGTGAATACGAAGGCAGAATTCCAACTTCCCCACGCCTGAACATTCCCACTGAAGTCCAGCGCCAAGCCGTGACAGCTTCCGGCCGCAACCGCCATGATATTGGTCAGGTTGCCAGGAATATTGGTCTGGCCGTATCTGCCATCGCCCCAGGCCACTATTCCACCATCCGCTTTCAGCGCCAAACTGAAACCACTGGTTGGAGTTGCGATTATGTAAGGCCAAAATGTAAAGACCCCACCAATATATGAATATCCCAACATGAGGGTAAGATAAGCGTCACCGTTTCCGGCCACGGCCACGGCGGTTGTCAGATTCAAGGGAATGTCGCATTGGCCGAATGAATTGTCGCCCCAAGCCAAAACCTGGCTAAATCCCATCTGGTTGGGATCTTGCCCATGCTGGTAATCGTAGAGCAATGGTCGAAAATAATTGTCCAAGTTGGTAGCCGTCACATTGATTGTGCCAAAATATTTCCAAGCCCACCAGTCCGGTATGCCATCACTGTCGCTGTCTTTCGTACTCCAGTCCTCCGCCCGGAAAAACAATATCGGTCGATCCGAGTTCTTCAAACTAAACGACTCGAAATTCGGGTCTTTAGGCCAAAGCACGGTTTCCACGTTCCACGACGAAAGCAAATTCGTTTTTGTCCAAATGGCATAAACCCGATTGGTGGCATTGTGAAGGTTCAATAAAGAAATGCCGTTGGATACGTTCGTGATTTCCAGCCATAGCAAATTCTTGTCAAACGTGAAGGTGGAAAAGTTGCCGTAATCGCCGCCATTCGTGCCGCCGCCACCTTCGCCGGGTGAGGGCACGCCCAAGGACATCATCATGTTGCGCTCAAATTGGGTTTGCTGGATTTGCTCGATGAGGTCGGCAACGGCATTGCCCAGTCGATCCACCGCGCTAACGGTCTGGCTGCTGGTCGTGGCCTGAGGCAGGTTCAAGATCCACGTATTCACGGCGACTTGGCCGCCGGTGTCATCCACCAAGAACTGGTTGTCAGTGATGGCGTAGATGGGCACGACCCGATCTTGTGGCGGACACGGTAACGGGGCCATGACCCCAGATGGTTCCACCCACCAATACGTTCCGCCTCTTGGGAGGTCGGCGTAGGCCACGGGCTCCAAGCCCATGGCGTCGGCGGTGATTTGGACGATGGAATCCTGCGCGGGCGTGAGCGTGCCTTGGATGAGGCTGTTCAACTGGGCGCGAGCGGCTAGACAGATGACAATAGCAACAATGAGACCCAACGCTGATGTTTTGACCCATGTTTTCATTAGTGCCATTTCCTTAAACGAGTTGTATCGTTTTTAGCATGGCCTTATCATCCGTCAACGGATATTTTACATTCTCTAATGCAGTATAATTTCGGCTGCAATTGATTGTTGGGGCTGCTTATGCGGAAACACGAAAAACCTGGAGACGGAACCAAAATCAGGCCGGCAAAGTCTGATTGAGCCTCACGTTCTTCCATCCCCTCACTCCACTTCGCTCATCAATTCTCAAATCGTTCCTCAATCTAACGCCAAACTGCTCCTGAACTATCGGGACGATTATGGCCTTAAATTCACTGCGCTTCACGGGTTCAAGGTTCTGCTGCTTCGCCAATCTTAAGAAAACGGCATAAGCATCAGCCAAAAGCAACACATTCCCAGGTTCAGCGGTCAGCAAGTTCTCTACAAATCTGCGGGCTACTCGTTCCTGAATTTCCTAGCCTTTGATTCGTTGATGTGAAGATGTGGGGTAAAAAAACGAAGAATCAGCGGCTAAAATCGATTTGGCCCTTTGAACGACGGCTTTGGCTGTTTTATCACCTCTCCATTCATGAAACAGGTTTAATCTATGCACTGATTGTGGCATGTCTTGGCAGCTTTTCATCATCAAAGCCCTGTATTGATTCATGGGTTTTTCAGCTGTCGTGTTTTTGCATATCGAGTCTGAATCTTTGAAAAACCAGGCCATTTCTGGCTCATAATACACTACATGATAGCCAAGATCACAACGCCCAGACAATACAGCACCAAAGAAGTCGAGGTTAATGGAGATGGGCGAGACTTGATTTATGTAGATAGAGTGAGGTTCTACTAGTTCAAGGAATGGGGACCCGTGCTTTTCGTAGGCCAAGGGATAGCTATGCCACCGCTGGTCGAAAGCCGCCCGCTGGTATCAGGCAAAACTTCCCCTTGACAATTTTATAGTCTGCCTCACGCTGAATGAAGCCTCTCTAATTTAATAAGGAGCGATTCCTAATGAAATTTCCTTCAAAAAAATCGCCCATGCCCTTAATCCGGCAGATGCTGGCGTTGTGCGGCTTGATCATTTTGCTGGCAATACCCACAGCCGTTCGAGCGCAATACAATTACACTACCAATAATGGGGCCATCACCATCACCGGTTACACCGGCTCGGGCGGGGCTGTCGCTATTCCCGACTACATCAACAGCCTGCCGGTGATCGGAATCGGCACCAACGCATTCTTTGCCACCGCC
>Ga0007882_10001237_pt1 | contig 15054 bp, 17 predicted proteins | sample CryBogCBH12Aug01_FD_71195 | JGI IMG/M metagenome (GOLD analysis project Ga0007882, IMG submission 71195) | Freshwater microbial communities from Crystal Bog, Wisconsin, USA - CBH12Aug09.1 | ecosystem: Environmental > Aquatic > Freshwater > Lake | place: Crystal Bog, Wisconsin, USA | collected... | reverse complement strand
TTTTGAGATATAGCATCTACTGTTGATTGTGATCGTTCAGGCAATGGTATTGTTTTACCACCAGATATTGAACTTCTTACATCACTTTTTGGAGCTTCTAAAAGAAGTTGTGCTTCTTTCTTAATGTTATTTATTTCTTCTTGTTTAAATATAGCTTTAGCACCTGTGACTTTCTCAAAGAAAGTAGTTATTTCATCAGGAGGTAATTTTGTTAATAATGAAGCAAGTCTTGTTTTAAATGCTGGAGTAGCTGATGCTTTATCTATTACAACTCCACCAAGAGCTCCTAATATTGCACCAATACTTCCACCTTTTGCTAATCCTGCGGTTATTCCAGCAATCAATGCTGAATTTCTAGCACCAAATGAAATTAAGTCACTTCTTTTCTGAATTGCATCTCTATGAGTTGTAGCATTTTCAGCTGATAAAAGATTTCCATAATCTTCTGAAGCTTTTTTATATTGAGCAAATTCTTCTGGTGATAATTGTTTACTCATTTCTGAATCCATCAATTCTCTAGTTGAACCATAAGTTTGTTTTAATGCTTTATTAACTAATTTATCATCAGAAGCATTACCTGTCCATTTAGTTATATCTCCAATAAGACCTTTTAATTCTTGAGCATCTTTTATTCCATTTCCTGTTTTTCTAGATTGAATAAAATTAGTTAAATCTGATTTTACTCCTTGTAGTCTTTCAATTAAAGCTTTATTAGTTTCTGGTGCTTTGTTAGCTTCTTTTATAGCACTATCAATAGGACTAACAGTTTTAGACAAATCTAAAGTAACAGGTTTTATTTTATCAATATAGTTACCAATACTTGCACCAATTTCTTTTCTTTTAGTATTTATATTTGTTAATAATTCATCAAAAGTATTTGCTTTAATTCCTAAATCTGCAACTGTCTTTCCTGGATTTTTACCATAAGCGAAATCTTTTCCTAAAGGTTTGATAAGTGAGTTTATAATTCTTCCTGGTAAATTTTCTCCTGTATATTTTACTAATGATCCTACAGCAGGGAATAACATATTAATTCCTGCATTTTCTGCATAGTCTGATAAAGATTGAACTTTATTTTCTGTTAGATTTTGTCCTGCAGTATATGCTAATCCTTCAGCACCTGCTCTTGCTAATTTTGGTAGCAATTTACCCCCAAATTTAGTAGCAGTGAGACCTTCTGCTGCTGCTCCTGCTTCTCCTGTAGGAACTGCTAATTGTGCTAATTCTCCACCAGCAAATCCAAGTTTTTCAGGATTAGTTTTTGGAGTTAGATTTTCTTCAGTTAATCCTAATTTATTTTGAGTACTTTTAGTCTGTGCTTGTTCTTTTTGTAATTGATTTGAGTAATCAAAACCTTTTCCTTTAATTAGATCAGCAGTAGCCCCACTAACAGCGTTTAATCTTTCTCTTGGATAAGATGTAATATCACCTGAAGACTTAATAGTATTTCCTAATGATTGTAATCCACCTTTTAGCGTTCCTATTACACCTTGACTTGTTTTTTGTAACGCAGGAATAAAACTACCCATTATGGAGTTATCAGTTGTTGAAGTATTAACTAATGGTTTGGCTTGTTGTAATTGAGGAGAATTACCAGAATTAGTATTTCCTGTATTTAATTGTTTTAAAATTGTTATGGCCATAATTTTATAAATGAGTTAAATTAGAAACATCGTCTGTGCTTGGATTTCCAGCAACTATATTTCCTGTATTATTATCAATATATAATTCTTGTCCTTGCTGTAATTGTGATGAGTATTGTTTTATAACATCGTCATAATTTAATCCGTGTGAAGATAAAGTTTTTTCTACGAAATCATTTGCTGACATATTACCTCTTGGAGTAAATGAAGATTGATTTTGTCTATCTGACATTCCACCTGTTGCTCCACTCATTAAAGCAGTAATAGCATCTTTTGCTCCACCTTTTCTATTTGTTAAATCAGGTACTACGACATTGTTGTAGAAATCTTGAACTGTATTTATATTTTGTCCTTTAGATAATAATGCTCCTACTTCATTTCTAGCACTATCAGATACTGCAGCTCCACCTGTCTGTCCTGAGATAACTTTCGCATACTCATTTAAGGTTAATTGTAATTGTCCTACATAATTATTTACATCAGAATTACCTGAAACATTAATCTGTCCTGTTCTTACCCAATCATTAATTAATGGTACTGGATTACTATATGAAGTATCTGAAACTTTTTGTCCTAGAGAAATAAGAAGTTTGAAGTTTCTGTCAGCTGTACCCTCATTTGATAATAATTGTCCATAAGTACCCATTAATTTAGTTAGAGCTGTACTATTTGATTTATAAGCAAGATTGGCTGTATTAGCATCTATACCTAAATCATTTAAGATCGCTGTACCTTTTTGTTTAATAGCTGAAGCCGTATCTACAGAAACTGCTTTAGTTGAACGGCCTGTACCTGTTGGTAATTTTCCATCTTGGAAAGCCCAAATCAAGGCATCTTGATATAGAGATCCAACTGTTTCGGTTGTACCTGGAACTTTAATATTAGTATTAGATGGTATATCTTTATCTGCATTACCTACAAAAGATTTTACATATTCTGGTGATTTATAGTAAACAGGAGAAGGTTGTGAAGGAGAACCTGAAGCTGATGAGTCAATAGTTTTTCCAGTACTTGATACATAACTTCCATTATCAGATAATTTAGTTACTGTTTGTTCTGTACCATTTACATTAATAACTTTAACAGCTTGTCCATTTACATTTCCATAAGCATCATAAGTATTAACTTTCATCGCTTTCTTTCCTGATTGGTCTAATTTCTGTACAAACTGTTGCTCTTGATCTGTCACTTTCTTTTTATTTAAATCTAATTGCTCTTGTTTAAATTGATTTGCTTGATTTAGTTGTTCTTGCTTTAATGCAGATTGATAATTTTGATTAGCAATATTTTGTTCTCCAACTAATTGACTTCTTTGGTTCAACAAGTCTTTTCTTTCAGCTAACAAAGGAGCATTTTCTGCTAAAACAATAGAACGTAATTGACTTTCATCAACAATTCCACCAGAACGAGCAATTTCATCACGTTTATTTTGCATAGCACTATCAATACTCTTATTTAAGTCATTAATACGTCCTGTGACGTCTAAAACAGCCTTCTGTGCGGTTGTATATTGGTCTTTATATGTTTGTGTATCTGAAGCAGGTTGTGTGGTATCTTGAGCAGTATTTTGAGCTTGAGTAGGTTGATTAACTGCACCAGCAATACTACCTGGTATTTGAGTTGAAGTATCTGTAATTCCTGCTTGAGGATTAACATTTGGTTTATTAAATCTTTCAGCTGCGATATTTTCTCCTTGAGTGTTCGCAGGTTGAGTATTTGGAGTAATAGAGCCAGAAATTGATGGAGTATCTGTTTGTGGTGGATTTTTCAATGCATTCATTAATGCGATATTTTGATCTGCAGTCCCTGTATAATTTGAAATACCATATTTAGAAGCTAAACTGGCACGATTAGTCATAGACTCGTCTTGTCCTGTATGTTTTAAATAATCAACAACTGATTGGTCTGGTTTCAGAGTGGAATAATAATTTTTAAGATTAGCAAGAGTTTGAATAGGAGCAGTTGAGAATTTTTTTGTCTCATAATCAGTAGCAGGTCTACCTACAGCAGATTGGACTAGGTCATTTACATTATTTTCAGTTAGAGCCATATATTTATTATGTTTATTATAACATGTTTTATTATTCAGTTATTAATTTAATTCCACGGATACAAGGTCTCCATGTAGAATTTACTGTAGTTATCTTAATCATTACTTGATCTCCAGTAAATCCTTGACAATCAAGTCTTGTTCTCTTTGCATTTAATTTGGATGTTGATGTGATTGGTGTTAAAGGTATAGTATCACTACCTGAAATAAAATCTTCTCCTTGTCCATAAATTGTCACATTAATTGCATCTGTTCCACCTTGTGGTGGTGTATCATAAATAATATCTATTGCTTGTAAATTTTTAACAGGAATCCATTGAGATTTGTATTCTATTTGTTGATAATTGCCTGAAGCTGGAAGATAATATAATGCTGTATTTGGTAGAAGATATGTATCAGCAAAAATATTACCATCATATCCAACAGTTTTACAGTTAAAATTGTATCCTGTAGAATGTATAAATTCGATATTGCCTGTTTCTTCTTTTCCATAGATCAATAAAGGATTATTTATATCACTTGTAGAATTTAATTGAATACCTAAATAGTTTTTAAAATCAAATAATGAATTTATAATAGGAGCATATATTCCAGTATTGATATTAGAATATTGTGTAGTAAATACTTTAGTTAATTTTGTACCATTTAAATAATAGATACAAGTTTTACCGCTAGCAACTTTTACGGCAACATATAAGACACTATCTACCACTTTCATATCAATAAATTGTCCTGGTACTTTCACAGAATAATTATATCTTGATGATATCCCATCCCATAAGAAAATATAGTTTTGAGGATAACCGTTAATTACTCCACCTGCAGATACTTGGCCTCCAGCAATAGCCAAGTATTTATTATTTAAATTTCTCATTTGTATTACACCAAAGCCATTGCCTAAATCTATACCATTAGAAACTACAAAAGAAGTCACATCTAGTTTTTTTATAAGACCTCCTTGAGTATATGATGATGTTCCGTCTCTTAAAGCAATAAAATCTAAAAATGGTTCCATTATATGTACTCCTATTCCTGATATTAATCCTGTACCTGATATTGCAGACCAACTATTATTAGGTAAAGCCATTTTATAAACTGAATTTACACCATCAGTCATAAATAAATATCCACCACCAATAGCTAAATAACATCCAGCATTATTTTGTGAATTACCAGAAGGATAACCTAAACTAGTGACTCCTGAAGTAGTAATTCCATAAACTTTTGATGTATCTGTCACTGCATAAACACTAAAAGTTGCTGAAGTTGAGGGTATCATATGCACAATATTTCCATCTAAACCACTAGCGATTTGAGACCAATTTAAACTAGCAGATAAAGGTGCGACTTGCTCTTCTTGAGTACCATCTTGTAAATAATAAACAGGATTTGCTCCTGCAATCAAATAATTCTGATTTTTATCAGAGTATTGAGGCACCTGTGGGTTCATCTGTGCAAAATTTGTTATGTTTATTTCCTTTGACATATTTTTATTTATTATTTTTATAATTCGTTGATAGTTTTGTCGTATTTTTTCCAATTAACACCCAATTCTTTCGCTATGAGTTTCTCAATTTTAGTTGCAAAAGCATGTTCTTTTCTATATGGAGCTCTTTTATCAAATCCAGGCTCTTGATCATCTCTCCATTTACCTTGTAGTCTTTCTTCTTCAAACATTTTGTCGAATTTAGTAATACTAGCTTCTGATATACCTCTTTTTTGAGTTAATCTCCATTCTATTAACTCGTGAATCATTATTAAAAATTCATAATCTATGTTTGTTTTAGATACTGTGAATATCCACTCTTTTCCACTTTTAAAGTAGTCCCCAACCGTTTCGTATCTTTGAGATTTGTGTGGTATTGAATCTAATATAATTGTAGGTAAATGTTTTTGCATATTTTTATGACATCGAATTTTGTCCAAAGGGATAACACCAGCCTCCTTGTGCGTCTTGTCCCTCTATAACACTTATCTCATCAGGTATTCTATTTGAAGCATAACTTGCTACATCTTTTAATCTCTTTGCAAATAGTGTTTTACATTTTTCTGAAGCATCTGAATTTCCTAATCTTTTATGGACATCAATTAATGCTCCTTGAGTAATTGCATCATGGAAACTTGGAAATATCTTTGGAGTATCTGTATCATTTACTAATTTATCTTGTGTCGCAATATAATACATTTTAATACCTCTTTTTACAGGATACATTGTAGTATCTGTCACTAAAGGATTTAATACAAAATAAGTTCCGAATATTAAAGCGGTTGGTTGTGTGAAGACATAAGCAGGATTTGAAATGGAATCAGGATCAATAATATTTGCTCTCTCGTATTCTGTGACCAAAGGACTTGTAATATCTTTTGGCTGTAATGCTACCCATAAAGATTTAAATTTTTCATATGCAGGAGCAGTTCCACTTGTACCGTCAGGATAAGAATATGCTCCATCAGAAATAACTAAATCTGTAGTTGCTACACACATATAAAAGTTTTCATTTACACTTTTTATAACATCTTGAAGTTGTGCATAATATTTATTTATAATTCTATTTAAATCACCATCAGAAATTGAAGCAGAATTACATTTACCTAAAAAGTAGATGTCTTCTTTAATTCCTGCGAGTGTTGAACTATTTGTATCACTATATTGAAGTCCTGTGTATTGCATAATTTTAATTCATTAAAAGATACGCTATTATCGACGTATCAGTATTACTTGTACTATTAATAATCATTGAGCCATTACTAGCCACATACGAAAGAAATCCTTGTGTACCATTGGCTTGTGATACAGACAATAAAACTATTGATGTAGGCGAAATTCTTGCGTCTGTGACCGATACAGTGCCGGCTACGAGTGTTGCAAGTCCTGTAGGGAATTGTTCTTTAATTAAATCTATTGTGTCTTGAGATAATGGAAAAGTTAATTGTCCTGATGTTTCTTGTAAATCACTTATAGATTGTGATTGATCATCAATAGATGATTGCATATCACTCATAGAAGAATCTAGATTATCAGAATAATCCTGTAAAGATGTATCATTTTCATCTAACCTTGAGTTTATTTCATCTATTTGCGATTGTAGATCTTCCATAATTTTATCTTCCTATTATTGTTGAACTTATTGCTGTTCCTAATAATACTGTATTTGTTCCTTGAGTTAGAGAAAGATTACCAGAGTCATTTATGTAGTATGATTTTCCTAAAACTAGACTTGATAAACCTCCTATTGTTAAAGGATAATTAAAATTTACTGTTCCTCCTGCACTTACTGCATTTGTTGAAACTCCTACAAAGTTATTTTTATTTCCATCAAAGCTATTCTGACTTGGAAGTGAGTTTGCATTATATAACTCATAACCAAAAGTATTTGCTGGAGTTAATAAAAATGCTGTAGTTCCTGAACCACCTGTTAGATTTGGTGTCACTCCTGAAGTTTGTATAACTCCACTATCTCCAAAAATATCATTAACATGAGAATTTGTATTTGTTTGGTAAGACCATTGATAATCATAATCTGAAACATAAGCATATGATTTATCTAGTATAGCTTCACTATCACTTAATACTTGTAAAATATAATAAGTATTAGTTGAATGTTTAATCTTAGTTCCAGTTTGCATTCTTGTAGTTGCATAACTTAGACCTGATATTTTATTTCCATCAACTACAATTTGATAACCACCTCCACCTATTGTTGCTGAATTTGTTGTTGAAAATATTAATGAACCTGCTGTAGCAATAGAAGTTGAACCTGAAGTGAATGTTGTAGGTGCTACCTGATTAACATTATAATAAGATTGTGCAGATAAAATTAAAACTGTATAAAGGTTCCAAGTTCCTGAAATTGTAATAGTTTGACTACCTGAATTTGGATTTAGAATATACCAGTTATTACTTCCTAAACTAACAACTGTTCCTGCTGTTGAAGATACTGTGACTATTGTTGGTGCTCCATTAGGATATGAACCATGTAATGAAAAGAATAAAATTCTATTAGAATTTGAACCTATTGTAATAGTATTAGTTATTGAAAATGTTCCACCTGAACCACCTGCTGAAATAGTAGCTGTTGCATAATTATCATAACCAATAGAATTTCTAGCACTCCAATATGCTAAATATCCACCTACTGAAATAGATTCTCCTGCTGTGGCTGTAAAACTACTAGGCAAAACTGATGCAAGATATACGTTATCAACTAATTTATTTGTAGGACTTACAGGAGTGCCAGACAAACCAACATCTGTGAAAGGAACATACGTTGAAGCAGCAGTTGAACTTAAAAGATAAGCTGTCAAAGTGGTTGCTAAAGAACTATTAGTGACCCCATTAGCAATCTGTTGAGCCAATTTATATTCGATAGAATTAGTATCTGTGCTACCATTAATACCAAGTTTTGTTTTAAGAGCTACAATAGAATCATTTTGGAAGCTTTCTAAACCTGCATGATCAAATACAGCTGTATCATCTAAAGCTGTTGGATCTGCTGGTGTTTGTATATTTGTTGGATATGTATTTGCTGGATAAGACATAAATTTAATTAATTAGATGTTTGAAGTATCCATACTGGTGTATAAATACCTCCAAATTGAGTTGTTAAATGATTAAAAGTAAGACCAGATTTATTAAATGGTGTTCCTAATCCTACTTGACCGTTAATTTGTAAATTCCAAGTTGTCATGATTTTATTGTGCTATTAAGCACTATAAGAGAGCTATAAAGCTCCCTTAAGTGACTAATAACCCATTGTTTTCTTAACTGAACCCATTACTTTTGTTTTTGAAGGCATTGAACGAGAAATTTTCATCTTTTTCATTGGAACTTCTTTTTTAGAAACTTTCGCTTCTACTTTTACAGGTTTCATTGAACCTAATTTTGTTTGTTTATTTTGTTGCATAATTTTAATAGCCATATAGTGCTTTTCTTTTTGCTAATAACTCATCTTGAAATGATTTAGAGCAGTGTAACCATTCATGATGAGGAAGAAGACCATAGTCTTTTGAATAACCTTTTTTACCCTCAAAATCTTGTCCATGAGCTAAAAACAAAGCTTCTTTCTGAAAATCATTCTTCATACGCACAGAAACATTCTTATTAGTTAATTTCTGTACAGTTTCATAATATTCTTCTTGGATACGATATAAATCGTCAGCTTGCTCTTGTGTTACTTTAAGAGTACCAACATATAGCTTTCCATTTACTCTAATACCACCATCTGTCATTTTTGGATCAATCTTGATTACTACTAAATCATCTTTTTTAGTTTTGACTTGTGGTTCATCAGGAATGTTCTCATCTAAATCAGTTTCTACAACTGGAATATCTTTTTTAAGTGGTGCCATATTATTTCTTTGAAATTTTATCTGATAATTTTTGAGCATCTCTTGCAGTTTCTTTTGATGCTTTTACTTGTTCCATTTCTGCTCTTACAGCATCATCATACTTCTTCATTTTTTCTCTTCTTTTATCAGCAAATTCTGCTAATGTATCTTTATCATTTATATTTCTTTCCTCTACTTTACGGAAAGCTTTATTAAATGTTAAATCAATACTTTCAATTTGGTCAGTAATTTCTTTTTCTGATAAAGTTTTATCTTCAGAATATATTACTGATGTAACACTTATACTTTCACCTGCTCCAAACTGTCTCATTGCTGAGAATCTAAATTCGTTTTGTTTTTTTTCCATATTTTTATTTTTATTTGTTTTCTACTTACTTTTCGTAATTAGAATTATTATGTTTTTGTAATGAGCCGTTATTGGCTCTATAAGTAACCCCGAAAGGTTACCTAAGAACAAACAACTAAGCATTTGAAGTTGAAAGTGTAGCACCAACTTCTCCTCTAACAAGTCTATTATTATCAAGGATAGCTGCTGTACCTTCCCATTTCCAACCTACTGTTGAACGTTGCTCCAAAGGATCTGAAGTATCTTGTACTCCACCTGTATGGATGTATGTCTTTAAACCACCAGAGAACTCTGAAACTGCATAAGCGTCTCTACCGTAACATAGTACGCCGTAGATATTAGCACTTCCTGAACCTGCTCCAATGTATGTTGGAGACATAGTTGTAGAAATAATGCGTGCTCCCATCCAATAACCTAATTCACCTGTGAATAAGTCTCCACGGAACTCATTTGAAGGAGTTGGTGAAGAATAATTTACAGCGTTAATAAATCCTGAATCTAATCTCAAATCGTTTATTACGTCAGGATGAGTAACAAGAGCATAAGCTCTTCCGATCATTGGCATAGAATCAAATTTCTTAACATTGTTTCTTTCAAGGAATCTCACATATCTTGTGATAAGTGTAGTTGTAAGCTTCATTGCTGAAGTTACAGATGTACGTGCAGAAACTGTACCGTCTCCATACACTACATTTGTTCCTGAAGCTACGACATTCATGATTGTTGTATCGATTGTTTCTGTTGCTTGGATACCAAGTACATCAGAAGCATCTTTAATCATAGAACGATCGTATAAGAACTCAGCAATGTCAGTAATAACTGTAAAATCTCCATATTGAGATAATACTGCTGTTACTGTATTCATTGTTAAGTTTGAACCTGCAGGAGTTGTACCTTCTGATAGAGGAGTAAGAGCTAATGCTAGTCTATTAAAGCCTCTGAAGATAACTGTCTTAGAATTGCTTCCTTTTGTTACAGGATGAACTTTTGCAGTTTTGTACCACATAAGGTTCTGTTTCAAAATTTCAATCAATTCTTTCTCGACGATTTTTTGTCCTACGTCGACAGCTGAAAATATTGTTGCCATAATTTATTTTGATTAATTTTTAATAATATTAAGACTATGCAAAGTAATTTGCGTAGTTATTTGAATAAGTAGCAGTTATTCCTGTTGCATCAAGATTTGTTGTACCAGGTACAAATAATGCTGATGATTCATTCTTAACGTATACATATCCGATTTCACATTGGTTTGTTCCTGAAGGTCTTGCAATGTCACCTGAATTTCCTTGTCTATGCTTTGGGAAAGGAGCACCTGCTAACCATGAGAAAGTAGGAGTTCCTGCCTCTGTATAAGGAAGAGTTGCGACTAAAGTGAAGAACTGACAAGAGTTTGTTGTTGCAGGTACCGTTCCATCATCGAATGCAAGAGAAGAAACTACTTGTGCTGTTCCATTTGGAAATGGTGCTACTAGTGTTGCTGTTGCAAGTGATGGAGCGTCTGCTGTTGTCACCGCTGGTGAAAATCTGCCATTAGCTTTAAAGTTAAAAGTATTGGCATATTTTACTAGAGGAGAAGCTGAACCATGTATTGCTAATCCAGGATTAGCTAAACATGAATTTGATGCATGTAAATCGTCCATAAATATTTATTTATTTAAATTAGTAAGTAAATCTCTTGAAGAGAATTAACGCATCGTTTCTAATTGATCGTACAATTCATCTTTAGAGAGTGTAGATATATCTACTTGTCCACGTTTCGGTGAAGAAGGAGTTTTCTCTACTGAAGTTACTTTATTCATTACAAGATCAGTTACTCTTTCGCTAATCAAACTTTTTATATTCTGATTAGGATTTCGTAAGAAAGTTTTTTTCAAATCATTTTTATAATCTGAAAGACCTTCAATCTTCTCGAATTTACTAAATTCTTGATCGAATCTAGCTTCATTATTAGCTTTTTCTATTGGAGATAATGTAGATGAAATTTCACCTTTCACTACCTTATAGAAATTTTCTAACAAATTACGAGAGTCTTCATCTTGTACTGCTTTAAGAAACTCGTCTACGTTTTTAAAATTTAGGGGATCTTTTTCTTTTGTTTCGTCATCTTCATCTTGGAGATCATTTTCTTTTTCCTTTTCAGGATGTTCTGCAAGTATTTTGACTTTCTCCGCTAAATCTCTAATGCGTTTTTGAGCACGAGGAGTTAGTTTTGATATTTCTTCTTCACTAAGCTCATCATTCTCGTTACTGTTTAGGTCTTCAGTAGTTTCAGTATCTACTGTAGGTTTCTGGTCGGACGCCCCCGAGGTTTCCTCTTCCTCTGATGCTAATGCATTTTTTAATTCTGCATACAAGTCATCTACATCGTTGTTTTGTGTTGTCATAATTATTATACCACGTTTTTTATTTAATTTTTAATTCCTCTATTTTTAACTTTCTTCTAAGAGGGTATCAACTTCGATTTGTAATATTTCATTTAGATTTTTAACATTTGTTGTACTTAATAGTGCAAGTAAAGTTATAATTTCAGGATCATCTTTAGTTAATTGTAAAATTTTACTACGCAGATTCTCTTTTATTTTCTTTTCTAAGAGTTTCCATCCTTTAGTTCTTTTCATCTCATCAATCTCTCCTATTTCTTTTTGTCTAAAGACTAAATTATCAATAATCATTCTTGATTCTTTATCTCCAAAATCATTTCTTTGTTGAACTAATTTATCTATGTTTGACATATATTTTTATTTAATGGTTCTAGGAACGTTTATTTGAGCTTCTTTTCCTGTTTGTGATAAAAGAGACGTTGCGTCTGTAGGAGCTTCACCTGAGGCATTTTCTGGCTTCTGAGAGGCTTCTGCAGGTGGCATTGGACTACCTTGTGGTTTATCTTCTTCTGAGAACCAAGATTCTATTTCATCAGGTTCAATATCAAATGATTTAGCAAGACTTCTTCTCATTGCTAATTGTCCTGGTACTTTAGGATCATCTTTAAAGGCTTCAAATAGATCCATCTTAGCTTTTTGTTTAATACCCTTATTCTGTACTGAATCTTCTGCAGGAATTGCTTTAGCAACTAATTTTACATCCTTAAAGTTATCTTTAGTGACATCTTCTATAGTTAAATTTTTATATCCGAATATTTTTACTCTTCTAGGCTTAGTTAATTTATCAGCAGTTAAGTCAGCCATTAATTGATAAAGTTCTTTACAAGCAGCAGCTGCATTTTTTCTCATAACAACTACTTTGTTTTCTACTTCTGCATTCAATTTAGCTTGTTGAGTAACTGATATTTTTCCAGATTTTGGAGAAATGTTTGGACTTAAGCCAGACGCACTATCAGCAAAACCTTTTACTGCTTGCATTGTGCCTAAAGCGGAAGATATTTCAGGAACTTGAAATTCCATTATCTTAGAAGAAAGACTTTCACCTGGTGCTACTTGAATAGATGTCACACCTAAAGGACGTGGGACAATAGAAGATTGCTTTAATCCTGATGACGAAGCAACGAACTTCATATTAAAGTTTCTATAAGTATTATTATCAATAACTTGATTAATATTTACATCCACTGCTAGATTAGGATCTCTATAAATATCTGCTACTCCTGGACACCAGAAAGTAATTCCACGAGGATATGTTCCCCAAGAAACATAATTTGGTCTTTTTAAACCTAATTTACTAGACTCTATAGCTCTCAAGACATACATATCATTTGCAATAGTTAAATGATGTAATACCCCTTTAATATATGTGACCCATTCTGTTATTTCTGCTACTTTAGACCCATATTGAGTAACATTAGATAGGCCCATATTTGCTGTACGAATATTCTTAGCTGAAGCTTCTGTAGAGCTATCTACTTGAGTTTCATTTAAAACTTTATTAGTCTTTAATTTTTCTATCTCTTCTGTGTCATATTTCATTTCATCTGCTTCTGCTTCTATTTCATCGAATGTCTTATATATAAATTGTTGTCCTTGATATAGAGCAGTCTTAGTATTCTTTGCTATAGGAGATATTAGATAAGATAAAGTATCTACAAGCTCTACAGTTTGTTTATCATTTCCAGGTATGACCTTATAAATAGTTCTTCCATATATACCAGCTTCTGTTTTAGACATTTCATACAACAATTCCCAATCTGAATCATTTAAGTCTTCATCGACTACGTGTTTCATTATGTCGCTAGCATTCTCGTCTCCCTCTGGTATTGTATCTATTTCCAATTCAGGAGCAGAACCTAGTTTAGATCCCATATTCTGCACACCTTCAAAAACTATAGGAACGTGCAAATTAGAACGTGTTAATAACGTCCTTTGTGTGACTCCATTATATGCTTCTTCATTCTTAATCCAATTATTAATCTTAGTTTGTCTTACTTTGATTGCATAATCTTTCTCCCTTAGATATTGTTTTAATATCTCTTTTTTGTTTTTTACAACATTTTTATAACCTTTTTTAGGCTCTTTTTCTTCTGTTTGTGGTTGATCTGCTTGTTGTGTTTTTTTAGACATGAAAATGTATTAGTTTTTAAACTTTACATCTTTACGTCTTTCGTTAAAGATTATCTTTTAATTAATTATAAACCTTATGTTGTTTTTGTCAATATTATCTTCTGTGAACGATGTATTAAGTAATGATCTAATTTACCCATTTGATCTTTTATTACTTCTACACGTTCAAAAGGTTTTAACTCTCTAAGTATATTGATAATCTCTTTTTCATTCGAAGTTAATTCCATATAGATATTATAACATAAAATAAAAGCACCCATTACAGATGCTTTATTCTTTTTAATCGTTTTAAAAGTGCGATGGCTTGTAGTTTATCTTTCTTTCCAAAGATATTACACCAATCAGGACCCATTCCATACCATAAGGAGAAACTTTCCATTCCTAGAATAACATTGTCAATAGAAAGAATATCAAAACATTTAAACCAAGATTCCCACCGTCTATCTTTTAAACGAATACCATGCATCTTTTTCATAATTAAACATTTTACTATTCAAATTATAGCATAAAAGAAAAATACCATTGGTCGATGAATGGTATTTTTCTAACTAATATGTGTGTCTTTTATGATAGATAATAAAAGAGGTAATTTAATTTAAACTTATATGAAATATTATACAGGAAATCTTAAAAACCTGTATAACTCTCTTAGTATAACACATTTTTATCTTAAATATCCTGTCCTTTGGTCTATTCCCATATACTCTCTTGCTTGCTCTACTACTGTTAAATCTTTTTGAGGTGGATTAACTATTTGCTCTTGATAAGCCAATGCATCAACAATGTCATCGTGTGTTCCTTTTGGAAAACGTAATTGTTCTTGTTCTAGGTTATCACATTCGCCTTGCATATGATAAATCTTTCCTGCTTCATATCTAGGTAATAAACCTCTCACTCTTAATTCTTTATTTACTCCATGATGTTTGAGTGGATATACAATAGGATATATATCTCTTCTTGTCATTTCTAACTTTAAGAATGGATACACAGCATCATAATAAGTTGTTTCTTCTACTCCTATACCATCAGGATGATATTTATTCCACAAATCAAAGATATGGTCTACAAGCTTTGTTGAGTTCATTCTATCGTGATTAGCTTTGATATACCAATTGTTATCAATATCAACTCTATTGATAACTGTTCCTGTAT
>Ga0007882_10001236_pt1 | contig 15056 bp, 15 predicted proteins | sample CryBogCBH12Aug01_FD_71195 | JGI IMG/M metagenome (GOLD analysis project Ga0007882, IMG submission 71195) | Freshwater microbial communities from Crystal Bog, Wisconsin, USA - CBH12Aug09.1 | ecosystem: Environmental > Aquatic > Freshwater > Lake | place: Crystal Bog, Wisconsin, USA | collected... | reverse complement strand
AATCGTTGCTGCAAGACTCTCCGATCAGGAAATGAAAGCAGTTGCAGATTACATGGCCGGCTTGCGTTAATAGTTAGCAGCTCCAAAACAAAAACCCCGCTGAACTGAGCGGGGTTTTTTTATTGCCTAAAATTTAATGCTTTCTAGGTATGGTTGTCGTGTAATTGTGGAAAAAATTTAGCTAAATACGTTTCCCCTTCTTGTTCTATAGTTAGCCGCAGCCTCATATCAGGGGTTAATTTTTCATTTGGGCAGAGAATATTGCTTATTAATTGAGGACCCTCATCAAGTTTAATAATAGCTACGTTATAGGGCACTTTATTTTGGAAGGCAGGGTGATGTGCTGTGTTGTAAACGACCCAAGATATTAGCTTTCCCTGCCCCGATGATTTCGTAAATTTAAAATTAGAGGAGAGGCAATGAGGGCAAAAGTCACTGGCTGGTAACCAGCGATGACCGTTTTGACATTCTTGGAATAATAATTCACCATTTTTCAAGCCATCCCAAAACGGTTTATTTATTTCGGTGATATTTGGATGTGGAAGTTCGGTCATGTATTAAGCGCCCAGTATGAGTGTGCCATGCGTGTGCATCGTGCCACCTTGGTTACTGATTAAGCAATTTTTTGCGTTTGCTACCTGTAGGTTAGCGGTCCCACGCATTTGTTTGACGCCCTCTAGAATAAGTTGCAAGCCCGGCATACCTGTTTCTGAAAGCAAACCACCGCTAGTATTAAATGGTAATCCACCATCTATTTCTAAGTATCCATTTGCAGCCCATGCTCCAAATTGCCCTTTTTGACAAAAACCATAATCCTCTAGAGTCATCATTGCAGCAATTGTGAAGCAGTCATAGATTTGTACAACATCAATATCTTTTGCTTGTAATCCAGCCATGGCAAAAGCAGTTTTTCCTGAAACAACAGCTTCCGTCGAGGTTAGTGTTTGGCGATTCGTTAATTCAGCCGAGGTTTGGCCTTGACCTAAGCCTAAGATGGGGACTGCATAATCAATACCAAGATCACGTGCTTTTACGGCGCTCATAATTACAACTGCGGCGGCACCATCTGAAACTAAACAGCAGTCGTCACGACGCAACGGTTCTATTTGCATTGGTGATTGCAAGTAACTGTCAATAGTAATTTCTTTGCGCAACTGAGCATTGGGATTTGCCGCCCCATGACGTCTTGCGGCTTTAGCAATTAATCCAAAATCTTGCGCTTTGGTGCCAAATTCAATCATGTGGCGCTGCTGAATGATGGCGTACCCAGCCGCGGTAGAAAACCAACCATATATAGAATCATCCCCGCGCGGTCTAGAGTAATGTTCACGATTTCCAGTTTTTGGATTGTCGGCGTAGCAAACTAGAGCTATCTCACATTGACCCGCTTCGATGGAGTTGATTGCATTGCAAATGAGCGCAATATTCGCAGCGCCACCTTGATCCCATGCGCCCCCAATCTTCGGGCGCATTCCCATTGCCGCCGCTAATTTTTGCCCATACATAAATTCTCGTGCAGATGTTGGAGTTTTAACCAACAAGGCATCAACCAAATCCTTTTCGATTCCAGCGTCATCCAAGGCATTTTTACAGGCCTCAACATTGAGGCTAATTGTGGTTCGTCCAGGTAGCTTTCCGAACGCAGTTTGACCAATTCCCGCAATGACGTATTTGCCAGACATTTGAGTGAGATTTGTCATGATCTAGTACTTAGCTTGACGTAAATCGGGGCTCGCGTTTTTCACTAAAGGCGGTACGGCCTTCTTTTGCATCCTCGGTGGTTGTTAGCATGCGATTCATGAGTTGCTCCATGCGCAGACCTTCAGATAAAGATAGTTCACGAGCACGCAGGGCAAGCTCTTTAGCAGCCTGTACGGCGAGCGGAGCATTTTTAGCAATTTTTTGTCCTAAGGCATACGCGGTTGCCATGAGATCACCTGCTGGTACCACTTGATTTACAAGACCCCAGCGTTCTGCTTTAGTGGCATTAATCGACTCACCGGTGAGCAGCATTTCCATGCCGATTGTTCTGGGGAGTTGTTCAATGACGCGCTGAGTGCCACCATTGGCTGGAATGATGCCGCGCTTCACCTCAGAAAGTCCGAAGGTGGCATGTTCAGCGGCCACCCGAATATCAGTGGCAAGTAATAGAGTCATTCCACCCCCAAGACAATAGCCGTTTACAGCTGCGATTACGGGCTTCCACATTTCCAGTCCACGATTAAGCAACATTCCCTTTTGTGTTTGCCAAAATTCAGCAATGTCACCAGGATTCCCAATAAAACTTTTTAAGTCGGCTCCGGTACTAAATGATTTTTCCCCTGCCCCTGTAATAAGGACAACGCGAACTTGCTTATCATCTCGTGTTTCTGCCCATGCATTGGCTAACTGGGAGTAGTGTTCAGCATCAAAAGCATTGAGCTTCTCTGGTCGATTGAGTGTAATGAGTGCAACTCCATCAGGGTGTTTTATGAGGTCGATTGACATATTTGACTTAAAGTAAGTTGACGGATTTAACTAACGTTTGGTATTTCTACTAGTGCTGCCACCATCGATATTGAGAACAGTTCCGCTGGTATAGGAACATAGATGTGATGCAAGAAAGACAACAGTAGGTGCAATTTCAGATGTTTTTGCAGCTCTTGATAGAGGCATATCCTTTTGGAATTCTTGCCAACGATTCTCATCGCCAAATTGAATGGCGGCTTTTCTGCGGGCTAAAAATTCCAACCTTTCAGTGCTTACTGGACCAGGATTAATGCCTAAGATTCGGACCCCTGAATCGATACTTGTAGAGCCAAGTGCTTTAGTTAAAGCAATCAGACCAGCATTCCCAACTGCGCCAGCGATGTATCCAGCATCAAGCCTCTCCCCGCCAATGCCGATAATGTTGATAATGACGCCATGACCACGTGCTTTCATGATCTTTAGAAATTCCCTGGTGTTATTGATATACCCAAATACTTTTAAATCCCAAGCTTCACGCCATTTTTCATCATCAATCTCTTCAATGGTGCCAGCCGGAATACTGCCCGCATTATTAACAAGTACATCGACGATCGGAAAGGTTGCTGCTAGAAATAGGGAGGCCCCCTTTTTAGATAGATCAAGCTCTAAAGTTTCAACCTTAACCCCATACTGAGACTCAAGATAATTTTTTGCTTCTAGTAAGTCTTGATTTGATCGTGATACGAGCCCAAGACTACAGCCTTCAGAAGCAAATTGTCTGGCAATTTCTAAGCCGATACCTTTAGACCCGCCTGTGATCAGTACTTTTTTTCCGCTGAGGTCTAAATCCATGGTTTATCCATTTTTGGGTAATTAACTTTGTGAATGTATTTTCTATTAAACCATATTATGGTATCTTATTGATACGTTGTGCTAATATTTGGCACAAGTCAATTTATTTGTGCATATAAATTAATGAGGTGTTGAATGAATGGGGCATGGGAACTACCAAGTGAATTAATCATGATTCAGGATACGGTTCGTCGGTTCATGCGTCAGGAAGTGAAGCCGCTGGAAGATCAGCTACAGCATGATGCATACGAATTGCCAGAAGGGGTTCTATTACCTCTTCAAGAAAAAGCACGAGGCTTAGGTTTGTGGTGCTTTAGAACACCTGAGGAATTTGGTGGCGCTGGCCTTTCCTTGCTGGGCCAAGCAGTAGTAGCCGAAGAGACAGCTAAATGCAGAATGGGTGCCTATGTGCCGGGCTGTGGAGCGTTTGGAGCAGATCCGCCAAATGCAGTATTTTTGGGCAGCACTTTTCAGGTTGAAAAGTATGCAATCCCAGCAATTAAAAGAGGCAAAAAAATATTTGTAGCAATTTCAGAAGCTAGCGGAGGTTCTGATCCAGCTCGCTCTATTCAAACGAGGGCAGAGTTAGCAGGTGATCATTACATTTTGAATGGTTCCAAAATGTGGATTACAGGGGCAGATGGAGCGGATTGGGGTTTAGTGTTTGCGCGCACAGGCCAGTCTGGTGACCGCGGGGGAATATCTTGTTTCATTGTAGATGGCGATTCAGTTGGGATGACAATGAAGCCAATTAAGGTCATACGCTCTTATGCGCCATATGAAGTGTATTTTAAGGATGTAAAAGTACCAGTTGAAAATCGTTTAGGGGAAGAGGGTCAAGGTTTTATGCTGTGTGAAAAGTGGCTGGTTGAGGGGCGGATTCCGTATGCGGCCGGCACCATTGGAATTGCACAGGCGGCGCTAGATATTGCTATAGATTGGGCCAAACAACGCAAGGCGTTTAATTCTTTTTTAGCAGATAAGCAAGCTATTCAGTGGATGATTGCAGATTCAGAAATTGAATTGCGTGCCGCCCGTCTATTGGTATATCAAGCAGCTTGGAACGGTGATTTAGGAAAAAATTTAAAGGTGGAATCTTCAATTGCAAAATTAGTTGCTACAGAAACTGCGGGACGAGTTGTAGATAGATGTATGCAGATTTTAGGAGGGCTAGGGGTAGCGACCGAATTGCCGCTTGAGCGCTGGTATCGTGAGCTTCGTATTAAGCGTATTGGAGAGGGGCCTTCTGAAGTTCAGAGAATGGTTGTTGCGCGGCATCTCCTAGGCGCTTCCGGAAAAAGTTAATTTAACGAAGAGCGATATTGGTCAATGAATGAGGCGCGTGATTTACCTTTAAAGGGCATTGTTGTAGCGGATTTAACGCAGATTTATAACGGGCCTTATGCGACATATTTGATGGCGATGGCTGGAGCGCGCGTGATTAAGATTGAGCCCCCTGGGGGCGAACATTTGCGCAAACGGGGTGCAAACAGTGGCGCAGCAATGCCATTTGCCATGTTAAATGGCAATAAAGAATCTGTAAGTATTGATTTAAAAGCACCTGAAGGTAAGGCCCTGTTTTTAAAGCTCGTCGAGCGGGTAGATGTGGTCGTTGAAAATTTTGCACCAGGTGTCTTAGATAGACTTGGAGTCGGTAAATATGTTTTGTTTGAACACAACCCAAGATTGATTTATGCCTCCGGCTCAGGGTATGGAAATGATGGCTTGTATCGAAATTTCCCCGCAATGGATTTAACAGTCCAGGCGATGTCAGGGGTTATGAGTGTGACGGGTGAGGCTAATGGTCCTCCGATGAAGGTAGGTCCAGCAATTTGTGATTTTTTTGGTGGAACGCATTTGTATGGCGCCATTGTTACCGCCTTATTTGAGCGTGAGCGTTCAGGCAGGGGGCGCTCAGTAGAGGTTTCCATGATGGAGTCAGTTTATGCATCTTTAAGCTCCAATTTAGGACTCTATTTTTCTTCGAATGGCGATGCCCCTATGCGGACGGGAAATCGCCATGGCGGACTGTCTTTATGTCCATATAACGTGTACCCAACAAAAGATGGGTACATCGCCATTATTTGTAATCACCAGCACCATTGGGAAAGTTTAATCTCGGTGATGAACCGTGAGGATTTAAAAAAGGATGAGCGAATGGTCAGCATGACAGCCAGGGTGGAACATATGAAAGTTATCGATGATTTAATTGCTAAATGGACCGAACAATTTTCTAAGCAAGTTTTATTCGAGATGTTGATTGCGCATAGAGTCCCTTGTGCGCCGGTACGTAATTTACAAGAAGTAGTCAATGATCCGCATATGCATGCTAGGGGGATGCTAGAAGAAATTCAGCATCCCGAATTTGGTGAGATGACTGTGGCCAGAAGTCCATTGCGCTTCGATGACTCACCCAATATTCCGCTGGAGCCAAGTCAACGCCTAGGCGAGAGCAATAAGATTATTTTCAGTGATTGGCTTGGCATGCCTATAGCAGAAATCGAATCTCTTGCTAATAAGGGAGTAATTTAAAAATGAATTGCTTGACTCGTAGTTTTAACAATAAGAAATAGACTATGGATTCAACCACGGTTAAGGCTTTACGAATCATTGAAGCACTCTCAGCAAGTGATGACGAAAGAGGTGTTTCTGAGCTTAGTCGTCAGGTCAGGCTAACTAAAAGCAATACTTTTCGGATCCTTTCAACTCTTGTGGATCAAGGCTACGTTCAATCCAATCCTGAGACGAGTCGATATTTTTTGACGCTAAAGATTTGGGAGCAAGGAACAAGAGTTATGGATCGAAATCCGATCCGTCGAGTAGCTCGACCTCATTTGCAAGCCTTATTTGCGAAAATAAACGAAACAATTTTAGTCTCGGTATTGGATTTGCCAAATGTTTTATATATTGAAAAAATAGAATCCGACAATCCAGTGCGAGCTTCAGCTCGCGTAGGTCAGCGCGCTCCAGCACTCAGGGCGGCTTCGGGGAAATCAATACTTGCTTTTTATCCAAATGAAACTATCGAACAATACGCTACGCAAGGCATTGGTAACAAGACTGATGTAATGCAGTTCCAAAATGAGTTGAGTCAAATCCGAGAGCGCGGCTATGCTATTTCAATTAGCGGGTCACGTCCTGGGGTAAACAGCATAGCTGCGCCTATTTGGGGCGGTCAAATGGTACCCAGCGGCGCGCTATCAGTATCGGGTCCTGCAGAGCGTTGTACCCTAAAGTATTTGCAGGGCATTTCTTCTGTCATCGTTAATGCATCTACCCTGATTTCTGAGAGTCTAGGGGTCTCTTCGCCAACGATTGGGAATTTTGCTTTCGTTGATTAATCTTGGCGCGGCTCTGATGCTCGATAGTTGATATTGGAGCTATCAAGAGGAGTTAGTTGGCTGAGGTCAATATTTTCTTCTTTCAAAACCCTGCGAGCAATCTTCCAAATTTCTGCACCTGTAGGAATGCCACAATATAAGGAGATGTGCAGCATGATTTCGCGCAATTGGATTAGCGGAACTTTCGTACGAAGCAAAGCATTTCTGAAGTGATGCTCAAATTCGCCCCAATGCCCTTCTGCAGCTAACATTCCCATGGTCACCATGCTTAATGTCTCGCGAGGCACAATACCTCTAGCCCATGTCGTACTCCAGCTTGTATTAGTTGCATGAATTTGCCAATACTTATCCCACTCGGTCATGTTCTCCATGTTTACTTTGAACCATTCATCGCCAGCCACTTCAGCGCGTGCATTCATGCCGGCTGGTGAAAAATCTTTTAATTTTTCATTTTGATTACTCATAGCATCCTCATTAGTTAGCGTTTATTTTTAGTGGCGACAGTTTTTGCCGGAATGGCTTTATATGGTTTCGGAACTAGATGGTCGCCGAAGTGGTCGGCATTGGGATGCGATTCCTGCATGTCCCAAACGAATAAATCACTCCGGTAAAGAATTAAGCAAGAATAAATTAGTACGCCTTTATTGTCTTCTCGCCAACGACGTATTCTGACTAAGGGGGCCGCGATTGAGCACTTCAATAGGTTGGCTGAATATTGAGTGGCATGTGTAACGGTCAGCTCTTGACGTGAGGCCTCAATATCTACTTTGCCATATTCACGCAAGAGGAAGGATAGTTTTGCATTTTGATCGGCATTCTTTGGAAAGCGCTCATAAATTTCTTTTTCTAAATAGATATCCATGAGGGCAAATGGAGTCCCGCGAAAATTATGTAATTTGTGAACATGAATATATTTCTTGGCTGTCTGATAGTTTTGTTCTAACTCAGCAGGGAGTTTCGAGACTGTTTTTTTCCAAATGATGTCAATTGAGTGATCTGGTGCCAATACCCGGGGATCATTAATGGCTGCCCTTAAATCTGGGTGCTGTGTTCTGGCCTCTGGGTTTTTTAAAACATGAGTGCCGCGCCCTCGCGCACTTGAAAGCAAGCCTTCAGCAACTAATGTTTGAATCGCCTTACTCGCGGTGATTTGAGCTACGCCATATGATTGCGCGATAGCGTCTATTTTAGGAAGTTGGTCGCCTGGGTTCCATTCGCCCTCTAGGATTCGTGAGCGGATTGAGGCAGCAACCCGTACATAGAGTGAAATGCCTGATGTCGCACTGTTGCCATGAATTTCTTGATGACTATTGCTGAGTTGATTATTCATCAGGCTTAGCTCCGGAGACTCTCACTACTTCTGCCCATCGGCCAATTTCCTCTTTTACAAAAGGACCAAATTCGGCTCTAGAGCTACCAACTGAGGTAACGCCAATGTCATTTAGCTTATTGATAACTTCCGGCATTTTCATAACGTATTGAACTTCACTTGATAGTTGGTCAAGTATAGGGGCGGGAGTTTTTGCTGGAGCAAAAAGCCCCTGCCAGGCGGTAACTGTCATACCTGGAATGTATTCATTGAGGGTTGGAACGGTGGGCGCAAACTTTGATCTTTCAGCGCTGGTAACCGCCAGAGCTTTCAATCTACCGTTTTTTACTTGTGCTAATGCGGTAGGAAGATTATCGAAGGCAACCTGAATTTGTCCGCCAATGAGATCGATAATCATGGGCCCGCTCCCTTTGTATGGAATATGAATCATCGAGGTGCCGGTTTTCATCATAAAAAGCTCTGCGGTCATATGGCCTGATGTGCCTGATCCACCAGGTGATCCAAAGGCATATTTTCCTGGGTTTGCTTTAAGAAGTGCAATGAGTTCTGGAACGTTATTGGCAGGCACGCTTGGATGCACAGCAAGCATGAGGGGTTGAGAGGTAACTAAGGAAATTGGCGCAAAGTCTTTGCTGATGCTGTACCGTAAGTTTTTATATAAGGATGCATTAATAGCAAATGCACTAATAGTCCCCATGATGATGGTGTAGCCATCAGGCGGCGCATTGGCTACTAGCTCAGATCCAATTGATTGGGAGGCGCCCGGTTTATTTTCAACTATCACAGGCTGACCTAAGCGTTCGCTGAGTTTGGCGCCAACTATCCTAGCGGCAACATCAGTTACACCTCCTGGCGCAAGGGGTACGATGATGCGAATGGGCTTATTCGGGTAAGGATCAACGGCGAGAGCAGATAAAGAGCAGGGAATGGTAAAAAGTAAAAAAAATAATTTCAGAACTTTTGACATAGATGGAAAGCCCCCAGTTGATGAGTCTGCAAAACTACTATTGTTAGTGTAATCTATAAAAACCTTATATATCTATATTTAGTGTTATTATAAATTTGCTTTCAGAAGTAAGGTAATGCCGTAAATATGATGAGTTCTTTTTTGCAAGATAGGATGGACTGATAATGCTATACGAATTACGTGAATATGAGTCAATGCCAGGGATGTTGCCCGTATTACTAAAGAGGTTTCAAGACAGTGTTATTCCGCTTTGGGAAAAGCACGGTATTGTTCCCCTTGGGTTTTGGACTACCTTGATCGGTGCTTCTGCGAATGTTAGTGTGCGTTACATGATCGTCTGGGAATCGCTGGCAGAGCGCGAAAAAAAGTGGTCAGCGTTTGTGGTGGACCCAGAGTGGATCGCCATAAGGGATAAGTCAGAAGAGAACGGCCCATATGTGGCCAGATTCACGAATTCAATTCTAACCCCCACTGCTTTTTCAAAAATGAAATAAGCCACTTTTTAAATATGAAATCAGTTGTTGAATTTCCACATTTATTTGAGCCAATCTCTATTGGCAATATGCTGGTCAAAAACCGTTTGGTCATGCCAGCAATGGGAACGGGCTTTGCTACACCAGAGGGTTTGATTACACAGCAATCGCTTGATTACTATGAAGCTCGCGCCAAAGGCGGGTATGGCATGGTGATTGTTGAAACAGCCAGCGTTGATTTTCCAAGAGGTATTTATGCATCCAATAGGCTTGTTGTTGATAACGATGCTGTCCTGCCTGGATTAACTGCGCTAGCCAATATTATTAAAAGTAACGGCGCTAAGGCGGTCATGCAGCTCAATCATGCTGGCCGTTTAGGGAAGTCTCGCGTAACTGGCATCCAACCTGTTGCCCCCTCCGCTATTCCAGCCCCTGGCGGTGAAATGCCGAGAGCTTTAGAGACACATGAGATACCCAGAATTGTCGAACTCTTTGCATTGGCTGCCTTAAGGGCGAAGCGTGCTGGGTTTGATGGGGTTGAATTACATGCAGCCCATGGTTATTTATTGGCGACATTTAGTTCGCCACATTCTAATAAGCGGACTGATCAATATGGCGGTAGTGTCGAGAATCGTGGGAGACTATTGGTTGAGGTCTTAACTGCAATTAGAAAATTAGTAGGCGAAGAATTTCCTGTGTGGGGTCGCATTAACGGTCAGGAATTTGGTGATGATAATGTCCTTTCATTGGAGGATGGGCAAAACATTGCACGAATGATTGATGGTCTTGCCAATGCAATTAGCGTATCTGCAAGAGGCTACGGCTTAAGCTCATTGGTCAATTACCCTGATGATCCTGGCGCTTTATTTCCAATTGCTGCGGCCATCAAAAGCGTTGTATCAGTACCAATCATCGCTGTAGGAAGAATGAATGCTGAGGTTGGGGAGAGGCTAATTTCAGAAGGCAAAATAGATATGATGGCTTTAGGTCGACAATCTATCGCTGATCCTGAAACCCCCAATAAAATTAAAACCGGTAATTTGGTTGATATTCGACCTTGTATCGCCTGTTTTTATTGCTCAGATGCTGGTTTAAAAATGGATAAGGCAATTGGTTGTCAGGTAAATGCCGCCATTGGTAAGGAAAAAGAATACGCAATTCGACCAGCTAACAAATTCAAAAAAATTGTAGTGGTTGGTAGTGGGCCTGCCGGATTAGAGGCTTCCAGAGTTCTAGCGTTAAGAGGTCATGATGTCACCATATTTGAAAAAGATAACTACCTTGGTGGACAACTTTATCTCGCCACCTTGCCGCCCGAAAAGGAAAGATTGGCGCCTTTAGTGCGGTATTTTGAACATCAATTGGTGCGGTTAAAAGTCACAATCAAATTGGGTTCAGAGGCGAATATCCAGTCGATTCGAGATCTTAAGCCTGATGTAGTGGTTGTAGCAACTGGCTCAAATGCCACCATTCCTCCAATTCCTGGTGTTAATTTACCTAAGGTTTTTACGCCTAAAGAAATATTGAATGGCGCAACCAATTTGAAAGGCAAGCGAGTCGTGGTAGTCGGCGCTGGCTCAACTGGATGTGAAACAGCGGACTATATCTACGAGCAGGGAGCTGAGATTACCGTTATTGAAATGTCTGCAGGAATTGCTCTAGAGGCAGGTGGAAGTGATCGAACTCGTATGATGAATCGTTTAAATACTCTACCGATTCAATTCCTGACGTCTACCCGTTGTCTGGAGATTACAAATGAAGGGGTAAGAATTGCGGATGCAGGTAATGCAGAATCATTGTTGTCTGCCGATATCGTGGTGCTAGCAGTAGGTGTAAGGCCCAACAATCAATTATTTCAAGCTATTCATGCAGAGGGAATTGAAGTGCATATGGCTGGAGATTGTTGGCATTCAGGACAAATTGCTCGAGCTGTTGCTGATGGTGCTCGTATTGGACATTTGTTATAAAGTGCATTCAATTGCAGCATGGAGATCTATCATGAGTATTGAAAAATTTCGTTTCAAATGCCTGGTTTTTTTTACTGTGCTCCTAGCATCTGCGCTACTTCAGGCGGCTGAATATCCTCAGAAGCAAATTAATTTTATAGTGCCATATGGCCCAGGTAGCGCGATAGATTTGGTTGCTCGCTCATTAGCAGTTGGCGCTGAAAAAAGCCTAGGTCAAACAATTATTGTGGAAAATAAAGTGGGGGCGGGAGGGGCAGTAGGTACGCAATATGTCATGAATAAGCCTGCTGACGGTTACACCATCGAGCTGGTTTCAGTAAATCCCTTTGTCATTTCTTCCTTGACGAAGTCCCTGCCTGGTAATCCTCAAACTGATTTCAGTTATATCATTCGTACGACGGGCTACCTAATGGCTTTAGCAGTTCAGTCAGACTCGCAGTGGAAAAATATTAATGACTTTGTGCAGTATGCAAAGGCCAACCCAGACAAGATTACTTACAGCTCTTCTGGTTTGGTATCTACTGGTAATTTAAACATGGAGGAGTTTGCGTCTCTAGCCGGCATTAAGGTGACGCATATCCCCATGAAGAGTGGAAGTGAATCAAACACTGCATTGCTTGGGGGCCATGTTGATGCACTTGCTGACGCTGCTTGGGCACCGTTTGAAAAAGATGGAAAATTTAGAGCGCTGATGTTATTTGCGAATGAGCGTTCACCAAAATACCCTCAAATACCAGTCCCTAAAGATGTTGTTTCAGCCAATGTACAGCCTGGCTACTTATTGATTATTGGGCCAAAAGATATGCCAAAGCCAATCGTCAAAAAACTACATGATGCATTTAAGGCGGCGATGAACGATCAAACCTACCTTAATGTATTAGAAAAATTTAATTTAGAGAATTTATATCTAAATTCAGATGATACGAAAAAAGCAGTGATCGAGTCTATCGGACCATTGGGAAAAATGGTGACAAATTTAAAAATTGGCACTCAATAATTATTTTTTTAAAGTAGTTCTTTGCTTAGTTAAAACAGCAATTAATTTTTTGACATCTGTTTTGCTCAAGTCCTCTAAGGATGAAAGTGAGTCTGCAACAAATATCTTATCTTCCATTGGTAAAACTCTCCCAACAAACTTGTGGAATAAAGCTTTTACCTCGTCCAGCGAGAGTGGTTCTTTGAGGGTGCCAGTTGGGTAAGCTCGTTCACTAACGAATTTTTTACCATTGACCAATAGAATTTCGACCTTAGCTGGGGTTTCAACAGGTAGTCGCGCCTTCCACTCTGGGTGAATGACGACCTTGACCTTATTCCAAGCTTGAATTGTTTTTGGATCGTTCAAGCGTGCTTCGGCAATATGTTTGTAATTGACATCTCGGTCCATTGCGGCTGAGCTTAAGGTGTGCTGATAGCTAAATTGCAAGTCGCCAATCGTCTTTGGGTTTGGGCGATTGCAAACCTCCATGGCACCGGCTGCGACGTGCACATTAATGCACTTGATATCAGAGAACTGGATAGCTTCTTTGCGGATGATTTCTAATAGGCCGTCGATATAGCGATGGGTATAAAGGCAGCAAGGGTATTTTTTTAGCCAAATTTCTTGAAATTGCCAATATTTACCAATTTTGCTTGTTATATCTTTCTCACTAACTTTTTCTGCGCCCAATAAGTTACTAAGGTATTTCACAATGTCAGGATTGCTAGTTAAGCCTAAAGCTGCTGATTGGGCTGCAATAAGTCCATGTACGGTTTGCATTGAGGTTTCAAAATAATGGGCATCGGTACCAAAATTCACATAAGCTGTGGCAATTCCGGACATGGATAGACCAAATGCAGCCATCGTTTCAGCTTGATTGAGCCTCATTACTTTTGCTGCTAATGCTGCTGGGCCAATTGAAGGCGGAACAATTGAAAGCCCTAAATATCCTTGAGGGGTAAATTGACAGGTTCTAGCCATTACTTCTAAGCCAATTGCTGAGGCTTCAATCATCTGTGCGCCAGATAAATTATATTTTTGAGCCAGCGGAAAGAGCATTGGAAAGGTGGTGATATCCCAGGAGGTTCCTGTGCTTAAGCGGTCATCTTCCAGTTCAGATTGGTGGGCAAAAAATGCATCAGCAAAGACGGACTTCCATAGCGAGGCAGAAAAGTCGTGGCCAATCACGCCAAAGTTATTCCCATCAGGATCTTTTTTGACAAAACCTGCGATTTTCTTACCTGCCGGCATCGCGGAGCCGGCAAGCATGCCAGCTACCGTTTTTAAAGCTAGCTGTTTTGTGAAGTTGATCGCACCAGGTGAAATTTCTTTAATGGTGGTGTTAACTGTAAAGTTCGCTAGTTTTTTGGCGGCATCAGTACTCATTTTGACCTCGGTTGCAGGTGTAGTAAAAACGTAGAACAGCTTAAAAACACTATAACACGCTATTTAAATATTCTACTCGCCCTTAATGCCTGCTGAGGCAATGAGATTACTCCAAATACCACGTTCCTTTTTGATAGCTAGCACCATATCTTCGGGTGTTCCTGGCAGCGGCTCAAAGCTTACCTCAAGCAGTTTCTCCCTAAAATCAGGTCGACTCAAAATAGTAGTTATTTCTTTATTCATACGCGCGACGATTGGGGGTGCTATTTTTGCTTGTCCAACTAGGCCAAACCAAGCGCTGGTAGCCATCGATGGATAGCCTGCTTCGGTTGCAGTGGGAACATCCGGGAGTTGGGGCCATCTTTTTGCTGCGATCACAACTAGAGGTTTTAATTTGCCTGCTCTAATTTGAGGTAGGAGTGGCGGGAGATTATCGATGGTAAATTGCACCTCGCCACTAAGCACTGCTTGCATAGCCAAAGCGTTGCCTTTGTAGGGAATATGCAAGGCGGCGTTACCTGATTTTGATTTATAAAGCTCGCTTAATAAGTACCCAGTGCTGCCCGTTGCCCCGGCATAAGAAGTTTTATCAGGATTGGCTTTTGCATAGTTGGTTAATTCTTGCAGCGTGTTCACGCCCAAGTTGGGATTGACAACAAGGACGTTGGGAGTCTGGGCTAATAGGCCTAGCGATACGAAATCCAGATCAGGATCGTAGCCTAGTTTGGTATAGGTGTATTGGTTTACGGCCATCATAGGCAAGGAAACAACTAAAAAAGTGTGATCATCTAATGGCGCTTTTGCAATGGAGATGGCCGCAACTACCCCATTCGCCCCAGCACGGTTTTCAACGATAACCGGCTGAGTTAAATTTTCGCCAAGCTTTTGGGCAAATATCCGGGTGAGAATATCGGTGGAGCCACCAGGGGGAAAGGGAATAATAATTTTGACTGGCCTAGTTGGCCAATTGCTTTGCGCAGAAGCACACAGGGGGCCAATGGATAAGAGAATTACAAGCAAGGTCCTAAGGAAGCGAGCTGAAGATTGAATCATGCATTTCCCCGACAATTAATAAAAAGGTGTTGAACTGCTTCTAAGACGTATTAGGTAATCAAACGATCATGTGCTAGCAGCTACAGTTCTTTGGGCGCCATACATTCAATTTCATTTTCTTACTTGGGTAGAACACTCTCATTAGCGAAAAGGTCTTTCATATTTTCGCGGGCCCGAATGACGTAAGCATTTTTTCCATCAACCATAATCTCTGCTGGCTTGGGTCTGGTGTTGTAGTTCGAGGCCATCACAAAGCCATAAGC
>Ga0007882_10001234_pt1 | contig 15062 bp, 12 predicted proteins | sample CryBogCBH12Aug01_FD_71195 | JGI IMG/M metagenome (GOLD analysis project Ga0007882, IMG submission 71195) | Freshwater microbial communities from Crystal Bog, Wisconsin, USA - CBH12Aug09.1 | ecosystem: Environmental > Aquatic > Freshwater > Lake | place: Crystal Bog, Wisconsin, USA | collected... | reverse complement strand
CCGTTGCCGTGGCGGTGGCCTTCGGCCTGCTTAACGGAGCCCTGGTGTCGGTGCTCGGCATGCCGGCCTTCGTCGTCACCCTCGGCAGTTTCGGCATCGCCCAGGGCGCCGCCCAACTGGTCTCGTCCGGCGATGTCATCAGCGGTATCGGCGACGCCCTGCCGGGCTTCTACGCCGCACGGCCGGCGGGTATCCCGGCGCCGGTGCTCTCAGCCGCCGCCCTATTCTGGCTGGCCCACCGGCTTTGCGCGAAAACCCGGCTGGGGCGCTATCTGCCGGCCATCGGCGGCAATCGCGAGGCCCTGGTTCTCTGCGGCGCCCCGGTGCATTTTTATCATATCGGCGTCTATGCCCTGGGCGGACTGTTCGTCGGCGCCGCCTCGCTGCTGCTGGTGGCGCGCATGGAAGCCGGTCACCCGACCGCCGCCATCGGCATGGAGTTCGACGCCATCGCCGCGGTGATCCTTGGCTGCCAGTCGCTGCGGCGCGGTGAAAACTGGCTGTTCGGCGCCTTGCTGGGGGTGTTGGTGGTCGGTGTCCTGCGCAACGGCCTCGACCTGCTGGCGGTGGCGACGCCGTTGCAGGGTGTCGCCGTCGGCCTGCTGGTCATCGTCACCATGCTGATCGACCGTTTGCGGGCTGGCCGATGAGACGGCTGGCAGCCCTCCTGTTGATCGGCATGGTGCTCGCGGTGGCCAGCGACGGCTTCCTGACCGCCGGCAATCTTTTCAATCTGGCGCGCCAGACCAGCTTTCTGTTCATCATCGCCTCCGGCGCCACCCTGGTCATCCTGGCCGGCGGCATCGATCTGTCGGTGGGGGCAAATCTCGGGTTGTCGGCGGCGGTGGCGGCCACCGTCATCAAGGCCACGGGGTCGGCGGCGCTGGGCATCCTGGCGGCGCCGGCCTTCGGGCTGCTGATCGGCCTGATCAACGGATGCCTGGTGGCGGTCCTGCGGGTGCCGGCCTTTATCGCCACCTATGGCATGCTGTGGGTGGTGCAGGGACTGACCTATCTTTACCTGCCCGGCGGCGCCATTTACGGCTTTCCCCCGGAGTTCCGCGCCATCGGCACCGGCAGTCTGCTGGGACTGCCGGTGCCGGTGCTGGTGATGGGGATCTTTCTCGCCATCGGCGGCCTGCTCCTGCATGCCACCACCTTCGGCCAGGACATCTACGCCATCGGCGCCAATCCCGAGGCCTCCCGCCTGTCGGGGATACCGCTGCGGCGCCGTCTGGTGGCGCTGTACGGCGTCAGCGGCGCCATGGCCGGGCTGGCGGCGGTGATCTATCTGGCCCGGGTCAATTCGGCCGAGGCCGGTATCGGCGAGCCGCTGCTGCTGCCGGCCATCGCCGCCGTCCTGGTCGGCGGAACCTCGCTGATGGGCGGTGTCGGCGGGGTCACCGGGACCCTGGTGGGGGCCGCCATCCTGACCCTGCTGGCCAATGGCATGAATCTGCTGACCATCGATGCCGCCTGGCAACCTCTGGCCACCGGTGTCATCGTCTTGCTGGCGGTGGCCGTCGACATGCTGTCGCGCCGCCGGTTGACCGTCCGATCGAGGTGAAAATGCGCCCCATTGTTCTGCTTGCCGCCGTCCTCTGCTGCCTTGCCGCCGCCGCCCGCGCCGATGGCCCGACGATCGCGGTTTTCACCAAGGACCTGACCAATCCCTTCTACGAGGCCTTCCGAAACGGTGCCGAGATGGCGGTGAAGGGCGCCGGCGGCCGCGCCGTCCAGTATGCGCCGAACCGGCCGGACAATATCGCCGAACAGATGAACCAGGTGGAGAACGCCATCGCCGCCCACCCGGACGCCATGATCCTGGTGCCGGTGGACGTCAAGGCCCTGGCGCCGGCGATCAACAAGGTCAATGCCGCCCGCATTCCGCTGGTCAACGCGGCGGAGCGGGCGCCGGCGGGGGAGTTCGTCTCCTATGTCGGTTCGGACGACTTCGCCATGGCCCGCGATACCGCCACCCTGCTGCTGAAGGCCATCGGCGGCCGTGGCAAGGTGATCATCCTTGAGGGCAACCGCGGTTCGGAAACCAACCGCCAGCGCATGGACGGCTTTCGCGAGGCGCTCAAGGCCTATCCCGATGTCGCCCTGTTGGCCGCGCAACCGGCCAATTACCAGCGCCTGCAGGCACTGCAGGTGACCGAGAACCTGCTGCAGGCCTTTGCCCAGGTCGACGGCATCCTGGCGGCCAATGATTCCATGGCCCTGGGAGCCATCGAGGCGCTGGCCGGGGCCAAGCGCAAGGCGGCGGTGATCGGCATCAACGCCACGCCCGAGGGGATCGGTGCCATCAAGCAGGGCAGCCTGCTGGCGTCGGGGGATTTCGACGGCTTCAAGATGGGCTGCGTGGCGGCCATGGCGGTCCTCCGCCATCTGCAGGGGCAGGTCGTGCCGAAAACCGTCGCCTTGCCGGTGACCGTGGTCGACAAAAGCAATTACCAGCCCTGGGACCGCCCGGCTGGCGACCGGACCTGCCCGGCCTGGGCGGAGATCGTGAAGTAGTCTTCACTCAGCTTCAGGCCGTGAACACGTCGCGGATTTCGAGAATTCAGGCCTTCGGCGCGATGCGCCGGACGCAGTCAGCATAGCTGGTCGGCCGGCGGCCGAGCAGGCTGGCGAGGACGAAGCTGTTGCCGCCCTTGAAGCCATAGGCATCGTAATGGCGGAACATCATGGCCCGGGCTTCCCGCTCGAAAGGCGACATGGCGCGAGCCTTGGCGTCGCCGGCCAGCCATTGCTCCGGCGTCTGGCTGCCGGCGGCGATCGGCCGGCCGAGAACCTCGGTCAGCACCACCGCCCGCTGATGGCGGTTGAGCATGCCGTCGGTGCACAACTCGAACGCCGCCCGCGTATAGCCGTCGCGGCTGAGCGCCAGCGCCGCCACCTCAGCGACATCGTCATAGTCGACATCGGCGACCGGCCTGTCGCAGGAGAAGGGCTCCTTATAGATGCCGGTGGCGAGGATGTCCTTCCATGACAGGCGAAGGTTCTGCACGAAGCGGGCCGGCTGCAGGATGGTGAACTCGAGGTCGCTGTCATGCAGCGCCACCTCGACCTCGCGCTTGGCTTCATGATGCAGCATGCGTCCGTCGCAGGAATGCAGCGCCGATTGCAGGACGAATTTGCTGACCCCGGCGCGCTCGGCGGCGGCGACCACGGCGCGGCCGATATGGGCCTCGTCGGCGATGAATTTCGGGCTGACATAGAAGGCGCCGGAGGTCCCGGCCAGGGCCGCCTCGACATCGTCGAGACGGCGCAGGTCGCCGGCCAGCACCTCGCTCGCCCCGGCCTGGCGGGCCAGCTCCCGGCTTTCCTCACGGTGAACGAAACCGCGTACCGTCACGCCGGCCCGGAACAGTGCCTGGGTGACTGCGGCGCCGCAGAGTCCGGCGGCTCCAAAGACGACAATCATCGCGTATAACTCCATTGCAGATCGTTCGATGTACCTACATTGACACAAATATCAAGTTTGAGGTAGGCTTCATTATCGAACGAATTTTAGAAATTTGGCGAGAGTGCTGATCATGTCCCTGTCCAAAGAGCAGAAACTGTTGCTGTTCCGCAATCTGGTGCGGGGTATGACCCTGGATCAGCTGATGATGCGCCTGATCCGCAGCGGTCGTCTGGTCGGTTTTTACCATGAAGGCGCGATCTCCATGGCGCCCGGTGTCGCCGCCGGCAGCTTCCTCAACAAGACCGACTGCCTGTGGCCGCATCTGCGCAGCCATGGCCTGGCCCATATGGTGTCCAAGGGCGTCGACGTGAAAACCTATTTCGCCGAGCATATGGGCCGGGTCGACGGCTGCTGTAAAGGCCGTTCGAGCTATCACTGTTCCTATCCGGACGACCATATCGCCGGCTGGTCGGGCAATATGGGCGCCAACTTCCCGATGAGCGTCGGCCATGGCTTCGCCGCCAAATACAAGAAGAGCGGCCAAGTGGTGATGAACTGTTCGGGCGACGGCTCCTATGGCGAGGGGCGCGCCCATGAGGCCATGCTGATGGCCGCCAACTGGAAGCTGCCGATCGTCTTCTGGTGCGAAAACAACCAGATGTCGCAGCATACCGCGCTCACCGACATTTTCCCCGGCGAGCGGATCTCGGCCCTGGCCGCCGGCTACGGCATTCCGGCCAAGGTGGTCGACGGGCATGATCTGTTCGCCTGCGGCGAGGCGGCCCTGGAGGCCATCGCTCATACCCGCGGCGGCAAGGGCCCGATGTTCGTCGAATGCGTTACCCATCGGGTGCATGAGCACAGCGTCGGCGCCGTCAACAAGGCCGGCGCCCGGGTTCGCGACCCCGAGCAGATGACTAAATGGCGCCAGGAATTCGATCCGCAGAAGCTGGCGGCGAAGCGGCTGCTGAAGGAAAAGCTGCTGACCCAGAAGGATATCGACCGGATCGTCGTCGAGGCCGGCCAGGAGGCCGACGCCATCGAGGACTTCTGCGAGAAGAGCCCGAAAGCGATGCCGCCGGTGGAAGAACTGATCAATCAAGTCTATGCGGTTTGATGGAAAGACGGAAAATCCAGTCATGAAAAATACACGGGAGATTTCGCTCAGCGAAGCGATCAAGGAAGCTTACATCGAGGAACTGCGCCGCGATGAAAGCGTCTATCTGCTGGGCATCAGCATCCAGGCCGGAACCTTTCCGCATACCACGGGCCTGATCGAGGAATTCGGAGCGGATCGGATCGTCGATACGCCGCTGGCCGAAACCGGCATGGTCGGCTGCGCCATGGGCTCGGCCCAGGAAGGGCTGCGGCCGGTTCTCGACTTCATGTATGCCGGATTTTCCTATTACTGCGGCTCGGAAGTGTTTCTGCAGGCCAGTCAGTACCATTTCCTGCACGGTAGCCAGCATCCCATGCCGATGGTGATGGTCGGCGCCTGCGGCGTCGGCCGCCGGGTCGCCAACGAACATGCGACCTTGCCCTATGGCGCGCTGATCCATCACCCGGGTATCAAGGTCTGCATGCCCTCGACCCCCTATGACGCCAAGGGGTTGATGAAGGCCGCGATCCGCGACAATAACCCTGTGTTCTTCCTGTGGCATGTCGGGCTGATGATGCAAAAGGGCCATGTGCCGACCGACGACTATGTCATTCCCTTGGGTCTGGCCGATGTCAAACGCGAAGGCTCGGACCTGACCATCCTGGCCAGCGGCCTGCAGGTTCACCATTCCCTGCAGGTGGCCGAGAAACTGGCCGGCGAGATCAGCATCGAGGTGGTCGACGCCCGCAGCTTCGAACCCTTTGACCGCGACACCCTGCTGAAGTCGATCGAGAAGACCTCGCGCCTGATCATCGTCGACGAGGACTTCGAACGCGGCGGTTTCGCCGCCGAGGTCACCGCCCAGATGATGGAGCATGGCTATGACCTGCTCGACGCGCCGGTGAAGCGGGTCTGCCATCCGCATATTCCGGTTCCCGGTGGTTATATGGAAGCCTACACCATGCCGACGCCCGACCGCATCGAAGCGGCCGTGCGCGACATCTGCCGCTGAGCGGGGGCTTATCATGATCCGCGATATGATCCTGCCCCAGCTTGCCATGGGCATGTCGGAGGGCACCCTGATCGACTGGGTGGTCGCCGAGGGCAAGAAAACCAGCCGCGACGAGACCCTGGTGGTCATCGAAACCGAGAAGGTGACCACGGAACTGCCGGCGCCCTATGCCGGCTATCTGCATATCGTGGTGGAAAAAGGCACGACGGTGCCGACCGAGACGGTCATCGCCCGCATCGCCGAAACCGAAGCCGAATACAAGCAGCTTACCGGTGGTGGCGCCGCGCCGGCGCCGGTTGCCGTTGCTGCCGCCGTTGCCGTCCAGGCGGCGCCGCAGCAGGCGGCCGCCGTTGCCGTTACCGGCAGGCGGATCCTGGTCTCCGGCCTGGCGAAAAAGATCGCCCAGCAGAACGGCCTCGATCTGTCCGCCATCCAGGGCAGCGGCCCCGGCGGGCGCATCGTCCGCAAGGATGTGCTGGAGGCCATGGCCCGTCCGGTTGCCGTCTCCACCGCGCGGGCCTTGCCGGTCGCCGGCATGCGCGAACGCCAGCGAATCGGCGTCACCGGCATGCGCAAGGTGATCGCCGAACGCATGGTCAAGTCGAAGACCACGGCGCCGCATGTCTACATGTTCTTCGAGGTCGACATCAGCAAGCTGGTGGCCGTCCGCGACACCATGCTGGCCCGCGAAAAGCAGTTGGGCGGGCGTATCTCGCAGATCGCCCTGCTGACCCGGGCGACGGCCCTGGCCATCCGCGAGGCGCCGATCCTCAACGCTCATCTGGTGGGCGACGAGATCGTCGTCTGGGACAATGTCAATGTCGGTATCGCCGTCGCCCTGCCGGGGCGCACGGACTGCGAATCGGGGCTGATCGTGCCGGTGGTGCGCAATGCCGAAAGCAAGGGCGTGCTGGCCATCGATCGCGAGATCCGCGAGATGGTGGCCCGCGCCCGGGCCGGGCAGGCGACGGCCGAGGATCTGGCCGACGGAACCATCACCCTCTCCAGCACCTCGGGCTTCGCTCCCGGCACCTGGCTGCTGTCGTCGCCGCTGATCAATCAGCCGCAGGTGGCCATCTTCCAGCCCGGCACGCCCATCGACAAGCCGGTGGTGGTGGACGGGCAGGTGGCGATCCGCACCATGCTGCCCTGCAGTCTCAGCTGGGATCATCGGGCCATGGACGGCGAGCCGGCGGGCCGCTTCGTGCGAGCGCTGTCCGATCTGCTCAGCAATCCCGAACTGATGCTGCTGTGAGCCCCGCCATGGACAAGGTTTACGACATCGCCGTCATCGGCGCCGGTCCGGGCGGCTATGTGGCGGCCATTCGCGCCGCCCAGCTGGGCCTGTCGGTCTGCGTGGTCGAAAAGGACACGCCCGGCGGCGTCTGCCTGAACTGGGGCTGCATCCCGTCGAAAAGCCTGATCCATCAGGCCGGCGAATACCTGGCGCTGAAGGAGATGGAAGCCCTGGGGGTGAAGATCGACCGCTCGGGCTTACAATATGCCAAGGTCCAGGGCAAATCGCGCGAGGTTGCCAAGACCCTGGCCGGCGGCGTCGCCTTTCTGCTGAAGAAGAACAAGGTCGAGCTGATTTCCGGCACCGCCACCATCGCCGGTCCCGGCAAGCTGTCCCTGGACGGCGGCAAGAGCGTCAGCGCCAAGAATATCATCGTCGCCACCGGATCGCGGCCGATGGATGTCCCGGGCTTCGCCATCGACGAGAAGACCGTGCTGTCCTCCACCGGCATCCTGGCGGCCACGACTTTGCCCAAGGACCTGGTCATTCTCGGCGCCGGCGCCATCGGCTGTGAATTCGCCTATGTGATGAACGCCTTCGGGGTCAAGGTGACGCTGGTCGAAATGGCGCCGCATATCCTGCCCTTCGAGGATTTCGAGGCGGCGGCGGTGGTCGATGCCGGGTTCCGCAAGGCCGGGATCACCATTCTCACCGGCAGTCGGGCGCTGTCGCTGAAGACCTCGGCGAAAGGCGCGGTGGTCAGCGTCGAGACCGCCGGCAAGACCACGGAGCTGTCCTGCGAAAAGGTCCTGGCGGCCTTCGGCCGGGTCCCCAATACCGGCGGATTGGGGCTGGAAAAGCTGGGGGTCAAGCTGAACAAGCGCGGCCAGATCGAAACCGTCGCCTATGGACAGACCAATGTCGCCGGCATCTTCGCCATCGGCGACGTCACCAATACCGCGGCGCTGGCCCATGTGGCGTCGAAGGAAGGCGAGATCGCCGTCGAATTCATCGCCGGCCATCCGCCGCGGGACAGCCGAATCAGTGCCGACCTGGTGCCGTCGGCGGTCTATTGCGAACCGCAGCTGGCCGGCTTCGGCCTGCGCGAGGACCAGGCCACCGAGCGGAAAATCGCCTTCAAGAAATCGGTGTTCCCTTTTCGCGGCGCCGGCAAAAGCGTCGCCGTCGGCAAGACCGAGGGGCTGGTCAAGATCCTGGCCGATCCGACCACCGGCGAGATCCTGGGCGGTCACATCGTCGGTGCCAATGCCACGGAAATGATTCACGAACTGATGCTGGCCAAGGCATCGGAACTGCTGGCCGAGGAGGTTGGCGGCATGATCCATGCGCATCCGACCCTGTCCGAGGCCCTGATGGAGGCGGCGCGCGGAATTGCCGGGCAGCCGATCCATATCTGACGCTGGTTAACGGCCGCTGGCCTTAAGAAATCCGCCGCCATTTCCTCCCAATTGGCGGTGTGACCCGGGTGCCGCAACATCTCCCTGACGGCACCCAACCCACACCACTGGCCGGGCGAGGCGATCTCGCCCGGCCATTTTTTTAAGTGCTAACGTTGTTCAGCCGATATGCTTGTCCCAGCGATGAATGATGGATTCGGCGAACAACCCGGCCTTGCTGAAGGGGTCGTTATCGTGCATTCGGACAACCTCATCCCGGTTGGCGGCTTCGACAATCATAAAACTGCCGAGATTGGTGTCGTTGCTGTCATCGACGCAAAGCGGGCCGGCCTGCACCAGACGCAGTGGCTGGTTGGCCAGATAGCTGCGGTGCTCGGCCCTTAGGCGTTCGCGTAGCTCGACCATTCCCGGCTTGTCCAGACAAAGTCGAATATAGAGCATCGGCAAATCCTCCTGACTTTCTTACGGCGATTTTTTTATTCGTCGGTCGGCAGCGGCGGGCGAGGGCGGTGGGCCAGTTCGCGGGCGGCGACGCGATCGGCGCCGATCAGGCAGAGAATATTGGCGGTGGCGATTTCCAGTATCCTGTCGGCGTCCTCCGCTGATCGGTTGCCGGAACAGATGGCGACACAGGTTGCCGCCGCCGCCCACAACGCCTGGTTCCAGGCCAGTTCGATGTCGGCGACGTCGTAGCGGCCGGCTTCCATGCCGCGGCGGATATCGACCATGCCGTAGCGGCCGAACATGCGGATCATGGTGTTGGCCAGGGTGTCGGGGCGACGCATCAGCCAGCGCCACTGGGCATCGGTGGTGGCGACATCCATCACCGTGCGGAATCCATAGGCGGTGGCCTGGCCGGGATCGGTGAAACCGTCGGTGACCCGGCGGATCCGCCGCCCCAGGCGGGTCATGATCCCCTCGATCACCGCGGTGACGATTTCGTCTTTTGAATTAAAGTAAGAATAAAACGTACCGAGGGCGACATCGGCCCGTTCGGCGATTTCCTGAACCGTAGCCGATTCAACGCCTTTTTCTTCCATTACTTCCTTGGCAGCGGTCAAAAGAGCGGCGCGATTTTGTCTTTTGCGTCGCTGGTTTCTTGTTTCTTTTTGTTCGTTCTCTATGACCATTGTATTTCCCTGTATTATTACCGGCTGCAGGGCGGATGATTTTGAGACTTGATAACACAATGACCGGGCCTTTGTAAGTGGCCTATTTTTATGAGGATATCTCTGCGTTGTTGAAACTTCATCAAAATTATAATAGCATTCATTTTTGAGCGAAATGAAGGCCGATAAGGCTGTGGTTGGAGGGAACCCGGGCGCTCCGGAAAGACAGGGATCAGTCGGTCTTCGTGCCGCGGGTCGGCAGGAAAACGGATGATTGTGTCGCCGGGCGATGCAGGTGCCTCAGCCTTCGCGCAGATTGTGCCAAGGAGGATGGGATGAAGCTTTCTATTATTCTTTTTGCGGCGGTACAGGTCCTCAGGTTGACGGCCATCCGCTTTCCCGCTTTTCGCGAGAGATTAAAAGAAAAGAATATGGTGGCGCAGCTAAAGCTGATGGATAATTCCGTCGGCCGCTACATCGAATTCCGCAATGGCAAGATCTCGAGTAAGCCTGTTATTCATCCCAATCCGGATGTAACCATCATGTTTAAGAGCGAATTCGTCGCTCTTAAAGTCTTGTCGCCGAAGAAGGACTTTCTGTTCAACATCGATGCGATGAAGAATTTCAAGATGGGCATGATCGGCCCGGATGAGCTGACCACCTGGCTGACCGATACCGTCAACATGGCCCAATCCGTCGCCTGGGAATATGGCGAGGATGTCGGCAACGGCGAGCGCCGTTACACCACCAACACCAATGGCGGTCCGCTGCATGCCTATGTCAAGGACGGCAGGATCGTCCGCTTCACCCCCATCGAATTCACCGACCAGGATGCCCGCGCCTGGACCATCAAGGCCCGCGGCAAGACCTTCGTGCCGCCGCATCAGACCAGCGCGGCGCCTTACGCCATCTGTTCGAAGTCGCTGATCTACTCGAAGGAGCGCCTGCTTTATCCGATGAAGCGGGTCGATTTCGACATCAATGGCGAGCGCAATACGCATAACCGCGGCATCTCCGGCTATGAACGGATCAGCTGGGACGAAGCCTTCGACATGGTGACCACCGAAATCAAGCGCCTGAAGCGCGACTTCGGGCCGGGCGCCATCGCGCTGTCGCACGGTTCGCACCATACCTGGGGCAATGTCGGCTATTACCTGAGCTCGCTTTACCGTTTCTGGAATTCCGTCGGCTTCACCAAGGTGATGCACAATCCCGACAGCTGGGAAGGCTGGTATTGGGGAGCCACCCATCACTGGGGCCACACCATGCGCCTCGGCGCCGGTGAACCCTTCGGTCATGTCGAGGATATCCTCAAGAACTGCGAGCAGATCGTCTTCTGGTCCAGCGACCCGGAAACCACCAACGGCGTCTACGCGGCGTTCGAAGGGACCATCCGCCGCCTGTGGGCCAAGCAGCTGGGGATCAAGTTCGTCCATATCGACCCCTTCTGGAACCACACCGCGGCACTGCTGGGCGGCAAATGGATCGCGCCCAGGCCGACCACCGACCCCGCACTGGCGCAGGGCATCTGCCATGTGTGGATCAGCGAAAACCTGTACGACAAGGAGTTCGTCAAGAACCGCACCACCGGTTTCGACGAATGGGCCGAATACATCATGGGGCGCAAGGACGGCACCCCCAAGACTCCCGAATGGGCGGCCGAGGAAACCGGCGTGCCGGCCCGTGACATCCGCGCCCTGGCTCGCGACTGGGCGAAGAAGAAGACCTATCTCGGCTGCGGCAGTTTCGGCAACGGCTTCGGCGGTGCCTGCCGCAATTCGACGGGCAGCCAGTTCGCCCGCATGATGGTCATGATGATGGCCATGCAAGGCATGGGCAAACCGGGGGTCAATTTCGGCAATATGCAGATCGGCACGCCGATCGACTTCAGCTTCTGGTTCCCCGGCTATGCCGACGGCGGCATCTCCGGCGACCTTCAGAATACCGGCTGTGCCCCCAACACCTATCAGCGCATTCCGCATATCATCACCATGAACCCCAGCAAGCAGATCATTCCGCGGCTGCAGCTTCCGGAAGCAATCCTCGACGGCAAGGCGGAAGGGTATTTCACCGATCCGACCTCGATCCAGGGCCAGTTCTTCAATTACGGCTATCCGGCGCCGGGTCATTCGAAGATCCAGATGCTGTACAAATACGGCGGGGCGTCGCTGGGCACCATGGCCGGTTCCAATCGCTGGATCCGCATGTACCAGTCGGAAAACCTTCCCTGCGTAGTCAGCCAGTCGATCTGGATGGAAGGCGAAACGCAGTATGCCGACATCATCCTGCCGGCCTGCACCAATTTCGAACGCTGGGATATCGGCGAGTGGTCGGGCTGCGGCGGCTACGGCCATCAGTTCCAGGCGCAGCTCAATCATCGGGTGATCGTGCTGCAGCACAAGCTGATCGAACCGCTGGGCGAATCCAAATCCGACTACGCCATCTACACCGGGCTGGCGCAGCGCCTTGGACTGTCCGCCGTCTTTACCGAAGGCATGTCCGAGATCGACTGGTGCAAGCGCATCTACGAAGGCTCGGACCTAGCCAATCACATCAGCTGGAAGCAGTTGATGAAGAAGGGCTATTACGTGGTGCCGCCGGAGAAGGAGGAGTTGCGGGCGCCGACCGCCTACAACTGGTTCAACGAGGGCCGCAAGAAGGATGTGCCGGAGCCGCATCCGCTGCCGGGCGACTATACCGGCACCTGGCTGGAAGGGTTGCAGCCGCAGTCCGGCAAGTTCGAATTCATTCCCAACAGCCTGCAGAAATTCGCCGATCCGGAACGTCCGGCGCTGAACACCTACATACCGGGCTGGGAAAGCCTGCATACCAAGGAACTGGTTGACCGTTATCCGGTACAGCTGTTGTCGCCGCATGTCCGCTACAGCTTCCATTCGCTGGGCGACGGCAAGGATTCGACCATCAACGACATCAAGGAACACCGGATCCTGATCGATGGCTTCTACTACTGGATCGCCCGCGTCAGCCACGAGGACGCCGCCGATCGCGGTATCAAGAACGGCGATCTGATCCGTCTGTTCAACGACCGCGGTTCGCTGATCTGCGCTGCGGAGGTCACCAGCCGCCTGTGCAAGGGTGTGGCCCATTCCTACGAGTCCTCAGCGGTCCATTCGCCGCTGGGACATCCGGGAACCTCGCCGGATCGTGGCGGCTGCGTCAACAGTCTGACGCCAAGCCGCTCGCAAAGCCTGAAGACCAGCAGCATGGGGCCGGCCTCCTGTCAGGTGCAGATCGAACTGTGGAATGCCCAATCCGCCGCCTGGGCCGATCGCGCCGCCGAATAGCCGTCGCCCGGAAGCATTTGGAATAAGGAGCCTGAGCAATGTCCTCCTGGAACATGATAGTCGACGTCGAGAAATGCGAGAACTGCCGCAACTGTTTCCTTGCCGTCAAAGACGAACACATCGGTAACGACTTTCCCGGCTATGCCGCGCCGCAGCCGCTGCATGGACATAACTGGGTCGACCTGGTCGTCAAGGAACGCGGCCATCACCCGATTGTGGATGCCCATTCCATGCCGGTGATGTGCAACCACTGCGACGACGCGCCCTGCATCAAGGCCTCGCAGAACGGCGCCATGTACAAGCGCCCCGACGGGGTGGTGATGCTTGATCCGGTCAAGGCCAAGGGGCAAAGGCAGCTGGTCGGGTCCTGTCCCTATGGCGCCATCTATTGGAACGACGAGCTGAACCTGCCGCAGAAATGGTGCTTTGACATTCATCTGATCGACCGCGGCTGGAAACGGACCCGCATCGAGCAAAGCTGCGCGACCGGTGCCCTGCAGTCGGTGAAGGTGTCGGATGCGGAAATGCGGCGCCTGGTTGCCGAGCAGAAATTGCGTGTATTGCTGCCCGAGGCCAAGACCATGCCGCGGGTCTACTACAAGAATCTGTATCTCATGGACCGCTGTTTCATCGGCGGCACCGTCATCAGCGCTGTCGACGGAGTGGAGGACTGCGTCGAAGGGGCGCGGGTCAGCCTGACCCAGGGCGGCAAAGTCATCGCCGAGTCGGTGACCGATGTCTTCGGTGAATTCAAATTTGACGACCTGGCGAAGGACAGTGGTGAATATTCTGTTTCTGTCAAGGCGCAGTCAAAAAAGGATCAAACTATTCCTGTTATTCTTAGTGAATCTAAGTATATCGGGTTGATTTCGATCTGATTCTTTCTTACTTCTGGGAGAATGTGTAATGTCGTTGCAAGATTTTATTCCGACGCCGGATTTCGCTGAATACAAAGAACGCTTCAAGGATCATTACAAGCTGGAGCGTCGCGAGGACGGGGTGATTTTGGCGCAGGCCCATACCCTCGGCGGGCCGGTGCAGCTGAGCGTGCAGAACCATCGCTCGGTCGGCCAGCTGTTCAAGACTCTCGGCGCCGATCCGAAGAACGAGATCATGATCTTCACCGGCACCGGCGACGACTTCATGATGGATTCCGATCCCCAGGGCTTTGCCCTGGAAGAGGAAAACGTCGCCGACTGGGCCTATGAACACGCCTACAAGGATGGCCGGATCAATTCCTTCGCCCTGGTCAACGACCTGGAGATCCCCACCATCGGCCTGATGAACGGTCCGGGCTTCCACTCGGAACTGGCGCTGATGTGCGACATCACGCTGATGGCCGAGGACGCCGTCATCTATGACCTGCACTATGATATCGGTTCGGTTCCCGGCGACGGCATCCACAGCTGCTTCCAGGAACTGCTGGGGGTCAAGCGCGCCGCCTATGCCCTGCTCACCGGCGAGGCGATCGACGCCAAGACGGCCCTGGAATACGGCATGATCAACGAGATCGTGCCGAAGGGAAAGCTGATCGAGCGGGCCTATGTCATCGCCGATCACATCATGACCCAGCCGCGCATCACCCGCCGGCTGACCACGCAGATTATCCGTCGCCCCTGGCGCCAGAGACTGACCGACGACCTCGACGGCGGCTTCGGCATCCAGATGTTTGCCCATGTGGCGAAGAAGAAGGCGGTGCATAGCCGCGAGCATATCGGCAAGCTTGGCGATTATGTGCGCCACGGCAAGAAGAATAATTTCGACTGAAACCGGCTCTACGGCTCGGTTCTGACGACAGTCGCCGGTCGCGGCTGTCGTCAGACGGTCGCTGGGGATCATTGGAAAAATACGATCGTTATTGACTGCGCATTCAAAATTGATATCATCATCAGAAATGGGGCCAAAGGCCTCGCGTTGGGGATGGAAAGAATCATGCGGCTATTACGGATTTGTTTCTGCCTTAAGTAAGTCCGAGCGCCGCCCGTTCAGTTTTCAAGCATTCTGAAGAAAAACAGCAAGTGGAAATCGTAATTTAGCTGATGACGTCCACAATAGTATAGGTTTTTCAATTCCGAGTATGGCACTGAGTTACTAGTAAGATAAAGGGGAGAACGATATGAAGAGTGTGTTGAATTCAAGGCTGGGCCAACGAAGCCGGCACCGTCTTTTAACGGGTGTTTGCGCCTCGGCGGTCGTCGCATTTGGATGTGTTCTGGGGGCTTCGGTTGCCCAGGCGATAGATTTTGATACGGGCAGCACGGATTACAAGATCCGCTGGGACAACACGTTCAAGTACAGCAGCTCGTTTCGCGTCCGCGACCCAGCGAAGAGCCTGACCAATGACGTCAACCTTGACGACGGCGACCGCAACTTCAAGCAGGGCTTCGTTTCGAACCGTTTCGACCTGCTGAGCGAGTTCGACGCCTCGTACAAGCGTTTCGGCGTCTCGGCCAGCGTCGCCGCCTGGTAT
>Ga0007882_10001230_pt1 | contig 15088 bp, 13 predicted proteins | sample CryBogCBH12Aug01_FD_71195 | JGI IMG/M metagenome (GOLD analysis project Ga0007882, IMG submission 71195) | Freshwater microbial communities from Crystal Bog, Wisconsin, USA - CBH12Aug09.1 | ecosystem: Environmental > Aquatic > Freshwater > Lake | place: Crystal Bog, Wisconsin, USA | collected... | reverse complement strand
CGTCGGCTGTCGCTACGCTCCAGCCTCCTCCAAGCCCGCAGGGCAGGCAGTGTTCGCCTTTGCTCGCACACCCGTCCGGGTTTGCTCGCACACTGTTCGCCTTTGCTTGCCGCGCGACACGAAATTCGCTTTCATCTGCGGCTGCCCCCTGCTTAACTGGCGCGGTGAAACTCAAAGTGGACACCGGCATCTGGAGCCGCCTCACCCAGGCGGTCGCGCTGCTCATCGCCGGCGCCGTGCTGCTGCTCGTGGCCCACGCCTATCTGCCGGTCATCCAGCAAAATGAACGCATGCGGCGGGATATCCTCCGCCTGGATGCCGAATTGCAAAAACAGGCGGAAATCTCCCGGCAACTCCACGCGGAAATGGACGCCCTGCGCAACGACCCCGCCACCATTGAGCGACTGGCCCGCGAAAAGCTCGGCTACGCCCGCGCCGATGAAACCGTCATCCGCTTTGAACCGCCCACCAACTCCCCCACCAGCCGCTGACCCCTCAACGACGTGAAGAAAACCCGGCCCCGCAACCAGCCCGTTAATGCCGGGTGGATTTTGTATGATGATGAATGCGGCATGTGTCGCTGGCTCGCCCGCCGGTGGGCCCGCCGCCTGCTGAAATACGGTTTATCCCTGGCTCCGCTCCAAGCCCCCTGGGTCAAACAGAAAACCGGCCTCAGCCAGTTGGTGTTGCGCACAGATTTACACCTCCTGCTGGACTCCGGCGAAATCATCCGGGGAGCCGATACTTACCGCTACGCCCTCCGACACATCCGCTGGGCCTGGCCGCTGCACGTTTTTGCCAATGTCCCGCTGGGCCGCCAGCTTTTTAACTGGGGCTACCGCAAGGTCGCCGACAATCGGCACCGCTTCTCCCGCACCTGCGAACGGCCGGCTGACCGGCGGTAGCGGGGACAGGGAAGATAGAAGGTTGAAGATGGAAGATGGAAAAACTGCGAGGCTGAGGTTCCCCTGATAATAGCCCAGCCATTTATGGCTGGGATTCGAGACCGGTCGTTTTCCCAAGTCCCGCTAGGGACGACAGATTCTTGCGGACAGCCATCTGCTAACTCTGCCGTCCCTTGCGGGACTTTTCATTTGCTAGCGCCTGACCCAGCCTTGAAAGGCTGGGCTATGGTCAAAGCCGTCCAGCCCGCAGGAGCCAACGGAGTCGCGCCAGCGTTTTGGAGTTCGTAAAGGTGTTTAGCCGGACGTCCAATCGTCAAACCGTCAGAATTTCCTTTTCCTTCGCGGCGAGGTGCTGGTCAATCTTGGCGACGTATTCATCGGTCAGCTTCTGCAAATCTTTTTCGGCCTGCTTCTGCTGGTCTTCCGTCACGCCGCTGTCCTTCCCGTGCTTTTTCAGCAAATCCATGGCGTCACGGCGCACATGGCGGACGGATACGCGGCTGTCTTCGGCCATCTTCTTGACGATTTTGACAAATTCCTGGCGCCGTTCCGTGCTCAATTCCGGGAAAGCCACGCGGATGATTTTGCCCTGCGTGACCGCCGAGAGGCCGAGGTTGGCCTTTTGAATGGCCTTTTCAATCGGCTGGATGGTGGCCATGTCCCACGGCTGAATCACCAACATGCGCGGTTCCGGGGTGGAGATGCCCGCCAGTTCGCGGATGCGCATCATGGAGCCATACACATCCACCGCTATGTTTTCCAGAAGGGCGGGCGAGGCCTTGCCCGTGCGCACGCCGGCAAACTCATTTTGCACGACCTGCTCGGTCTTGATCATTTTTTCTTCCGCTTCCAGCAAAATTTCATCGGGTGTCATATCCCGCAGCCTAACCAATCACCGCCGCTTGGTCGAATGAAAATTGGCCCCCCGGAGCGCAGAGCATCTGCTCTGCGTGTTCCATGAAAAACAATTTGAGGGTGGGCGGTTGGCTGTTTGACCACGACGGTTGCCAGGCGAGAACCTCGCGGAGCGATTGCTCCGCGCTCCGGGTCTGTCACTGGCCACGCCCGGCGGATTGCCCATCCGCGATACAACCGGCTACCCGTCGGCGCTACTTCTAAAACCGTTCCCAACTGCACCCCGACATCTGCCGTATCAGGGTGAGGTCACCTGGACGCGGTAGAACTGATGGTTGGTGCCCGCCACCGGGAGATTGCCGCGAATCATGATGACTTCATTGGTCGCCCCGCTACGGGCCAATTCAGTGGTATAGGCGGTGTTGGCGTTGGCATTGGTCGGGGTGTATTGGGAACCCGGCATCCAATGGGTCAAGTCGGGCGAATACTGCACCGTATAGGTGAGATTGCTGGCGGCGAGGCGGCGCTGGAAGGTCAGGGCGAAGTAATTACTGCCGCCAATGTTGGTCACACTGGCGCGGGTTTGGTAGCGGGATTTCCAGTAGGTCAGAAAATCCAGCAAGGCCTGGGGACTGTTGGTGGGCGCGGCATGGCCGGTCTGGTCATGGGTATTAACGCCGTGACAACTGGGGCAACTGCGAACTTCCCCCGGCTGAAAAGTGAGCCAGTAACGTTCCCGCACCACATTCGTGCCATTGGGATCCACCAGTTGCCAAGTGAGCGCACGGCGGGCGGGAACCAAGGCCGCCATCGAGCCATCGTTGCCAATCCGAACGCTGCCGGGCGGCGCATTGGAAAGCACGGCCAGATTGTCGGGCACGGGATCATGCAACTCGCGCGCCAGCACCCGGCGGCCGGGCCGCGGACTGTCCGGGTAACCGTAGTTGAGGCTGCGCAATTGGTCAGCCTGGAACAACTGGAGCCATTCCACCGAATAGATGGTGCCGGAATGGCCGATGGTCTGGTGCCCGGAAGTCGCCACCCGTAAGTTGAAAGGCTGCTGGAAATCCGCGTGATCGCGCGTGGTCACATCGCGGGTGACAATCAGGGCGAGGTTGTGGAGTTGGAGCCAGTTCTTGAACTGCACCGGATCCACGCCGGCGGCGGCAAATTGCGCGGCCTCGGGCGGCGGCATGGCGGGCACCCGGCGGGCCGGCCGCGTGCGGGCAACCACTTCCACGGGGTCAAATTCCCATAGCGCCTGGTTGGTCATGGTAATGAGCAAATCCGGATTCCACCACGTCACATTGTTGGTCAGACCCGGCGTGAGCAGCGGGCCGGGAACGTAATAGCCATTGCTGAAAACCATCTGCGTGAGGCGGTAGGCGTAATTTTCGGCCGGAAAATAATCGGTGCCAATGTTGCCGGCGCTGCCGGTGTAGTAGGTATGCGGAGCAATCAGGTAACCATCCGTGGTGCCCAGCGGAGTGCGATAAAATCCCGAGTGGCCCGGCGGCGGATTCGTGGGATCGGTCGCCGGCGAGGCGGTCACACGCGGCGTCAGGTAGGTGATGCGCATGAAATCGGCGGTGAGGTTGGTGTTCCCCGTGAGCGAAACAAGCTGGCCGCCGCTGTGGGTGGCAAATTCCAGGGCGTCAATGCCCAAGTAATTGCCGGGATGACCGGCATCCTCGCGCATCTGGGTAAAGTTGGAGATGGGGTTGGTGTTGTAATTGGCTCCAAAATAATAGAGGTCGGAGATGTTGGGGTCATTGGTGCGGTCTGCCCGGCCGTAGCTGCCGCCAAGCTCGTGTCGGCCCACGTGATTGAGCGTTTCCTCCTCGGTGCCATCCTCATTGATTTGCCAGGGAAAGAAGTGGTTGAACGTGTGGCCGATGAAAATGCCGCTGTCATAACGCGGGCCCGGAAACACTTCCACGCGGTTGGTGGTGGCCACGGAGGTGGCAGATTCATCCGACCAGTCAAACGTGCCATAAATGAGGTTCGTGGCGTCGTTGTCGGCATCGGCCTGTTGGTCGCGCTGCAAATGATCCCAGTTCACAAACAGCACGCGACCGGCACTATCCACGGTCACGGAAAAAGCGCCGCTGGGCGACTGTTCCAACAGGAACAGATTGCCGTTCGTCGGGTTTAGGCTCCAAATACCGGTGACGGTGGCCGCCTCCTCGTATTCATCGAGTTGGGGATACAATTGCGGAGAGCCGTCGCGGGGCCGGTCACTGGTGAACAGAATGCGGTCATCCGTGCCATAGGCGGGGGAAACGTTGTTAAAGTTCGTGGGCTGGTTGGGAACCTTGGTGATGATCGGGACAGCGTTGGAATCCAGAAAATTGGTGATTTCGTAGAGCTGCCAGAAGTTGGTCTGGGAAACGTCGTATTGCCGCCGCGGGGCGCCGATGACCATGCTGAACACCGCCTTGGTGCCATCCCAATATAAGCAGGGTTGACGGACAGCAATGCTGTTGGTGGTCTGCAATCCGGAGTGGCCATAACCCGCCGCGCGGGTAAGGTTACGCAGAGCGCCGTTGGGATAGCGGATATACAGGTCGCCGCCGCGGCCGCAGCTTTCCACCTCCGGCCGCTGGCTGCCGAAGAGCGAGGCAATGGTGGTGAAGTCTGGCGGCACCGGCACTTGGGTGACAAACAGGATGGGATTCGTCGGCCCGGATGACTGGGCCCGGACCGGCAGGGCCAGGAGCAGTCCCCCGAGTAACAGCACCAGGGCGCTGCGGAACAGTATAATAGAAGAATTCATACGTCCTTGAGTTTCGCTTATCATCTCGTTTTTGACAATACGCCACCCGGAGATTTTTTGAGGATTCTGTTGTAGCGGCTTCTAAAGGGAATCGCTAGCCACCCCAACGACAATCTTTGCCGACTTGGCCGTCAATCTTTGGCTACAGCGCACGTTATCGCCAATACCCCATTTTATGCCAGCCCGATAAAGTGATATCACTTCAAATTCGGAACAGTCAGCAGGGTTTATCATGATGCAAAATCAGGGGAACGGATTCCTTTCCACCGGCCTGATACCGGCGGCGGGAAGCTTGGGGAGCCTGACCGGAAATCGTTTCCGGTGGGTTCCGGGCGCATTGCTGTTGCTGGTGCTGGCCTTCGCCGCCTACTCACCGGTGCTGCCGGGCAATTTCATCATGGATGACCGGCGGCTGGTCGAAACCGATAACCCCCTGCTCACAGGTGAATTCACACCGCTAAACATCTGGTTTCAGACGGACTTCACACTGTCCACGTTGGGCTTCTGGCTGGAATGGCTAGTCTGGGGCGGCCAGCCGGGCGGCTATCATGCCGTCAACATTCTCCTACACGCCGTCAGCGCGGGTTTGCTGTGGCTATTGCTGCGTCAGCTCAAGGTTCCCGGCGCGTGGCTGGCGGGCGCGCTCTTGGCACTGCATCCGGTGGCCGTCACCTCGGTGGCGCGGATTGCGGAACTGAAAAATACGCTCTCGCTCCCGTTCTTCCTGCTCAGTGCCTGGGCCTATCTCCGGTATGAGGCAGTCGCGCTCTATCCGCAGCCCGACAGCGGGTCGCCCCGACGCGGGGCCGGCCCGTTCTGGTATCAACTGGCCTTTCTCGCCTTTCTGCTCGCCCTGCTGGGCAAGACCTCTACCGTGGTGCTGCCACCGCTATTGCTGGCCTGCGCCCTGTGGCAGCGCCGCCGCCTGGCGTGGCGGGATGCCTGGCACACCCTGCCCTTCTTTGCGCTGGCGGTCAGCTTTGGCCTCATGTCCGTCTAGTTTCAAACCCACCAGGCGCTGGCCGATGCGGGGCAGGTGCTGGCACCGACGAGTTTCCTAACCCGCCTCGCCGTTGCGGGCCGGGTGTTCTGGTTTTATCTGGGCAAGGCACTGGTGCCGGTGAATTTGAACTTGGTTTATCCCGTGTGGCGGACGGATACCGGCACGCTGGCGGCTTGGCTGCCTTTGCTGCTGGCGGTGGCGGGGTTGGCGCTGTGCTGGCGTTTTCGCCGGAGCTGGGGCCGCCCGGGGCTGCTGCTGTTCATTGGCTTCGGCCTCGCCCTGTTCCCCTCGCTGGGCCTGTTTGATGCCCAGTTTCTCACCCGCTGGCAGGTGTCCGACCATCTGCAATACCTCCCGCTCATCGTGCCCGTGGCCCTGCTGGCGGCGGTGGTGACGGGCGAGTCCGGGCGGCGGCATTTCCCCGCAGCGGCGCCACTGCTGCTCGCCTTCATGTTTGTTCTAACCTTCCAACGCGCGGCGGCCTTTGCCACGGAAGAAGCTTTGATGCGCGACACCCTCGCCAAAAACCCGGCGGCGGCGGATGCCCACAACGATCTGGGCAGCATTCTGGCCCGGCGCGGGGCGTTGCCGGCGGCGCAAGCCGAATTCGACGCCGCGTTTCAAGCCAATCCGGCGGACGCCAACATCCGCCTGAATCTCGCCCAAGCCATGGCTTTGCAGGGCCGGTTGGAGGAGGCAGAAGCGCACTATGCCGCCGCCCTGAAGCTCCACCCCGGCGAGCCGCAAATCCACCGGCAGTTTGCCCGGCTGCTGGCCGACGAGGGCAAGTTCCGCCAAGCCCTCGTGCACTGGCAGGCCGCCATCATTTTTCAAAAACGGGGCCAGCCCGATGCCGACACCCGGATTCAATTGGCAACGCTCTATCAGCAGACCGGCCATCCCCGGCGGGCGGCCGCGCAACTCCGTCTGGCACTGCAAGCCCGTCCCGATTCGGTGGAAATACTCAATAACCTAGCTTGGATTCTGGCCACGTCCCCGAACCCCCGGGCTCGCGACGGCACCGAGGCAGTGCATTATGCCGAACTGGCCTGCCAGCTTTCCAAGCACCAGTCCGCCACCCCCATGAGCACTTTGGCGGCGGCCTACGCGGAAGCCGGTCGCTTTCCGGAGGCGATGACCACGGCCGCCCGAGCGATGCAAATCCAAAACAGCACCGGGGATGCCCGGATGGCCGCCATCAACCGGCAACTGCTCGCCTATTACCAAGCCGGCCAACCCTTTCATGAATCCGGCGCGGCGGAAGCGGATGCGGACTGACCCATGAAGTGGTTTTAGAAACTCTGCCCGGAAGCCGAATTGACTGCCATTTGACCGCCCGCCGAACGGCAAAGACAATGCCATCCAGCACCAAAGGTGCGCCCCACTCCAAAGCCCAGCAACGCCCTGGGTCAAAACGCGCCCTGATTTCAAGCCCTGAATGGGCGATTCAGCCTGCGGCGGCAAGCGCAGCGCGACGCCGCAGATTAAAACGACACAGCCGGTTTAAGGTTTCGGTCGAGTGCCCCGAATTTGACAGAAGGAAACAAAGCTAACAAAGCGGCTTTCTTTGTTTCCTTGGTTTGCTTCTGTTCAAAAACGGACTAGGCCTGCCTGAAAAGGTACATACCCCTTCCCGGTTGATACCGGATAGGTCGCTTCCAATGGAGCGTGGCCAAGTCACAGATAGTGCGGTTTCAAACTGCAAGTGGTTTAAATCGTAGAGGCTCACTGACAAGAAAAGTCCGGGCACAAAAGGGTTTAACAGCGGTGAAGTGTGCGCCCCAACGTCAGACAACACCATTAAACATGACCTTTTGCGCCCGGTAAAAGCCGGCTCAATGGTAGGGTCCCCACTGCGCCGGATAATAATCTTCCTGCAGGGCAGTCACCGCCAAGTTCGGCAGTTCTACCCTGAAAAAACGGTGTGGTGACAGCGCACCTGCTGTCTCTTTGTGATTCGCTGACTCCTTGTGATCATACGTGATATAGACCACGCATTCATTCGGCCGGTCTTCCGCCACCATGCTCCACGAGGGTCGATCCTGCGGAAACAGCCGACGCGAATGCCGGCGCGCCACGCTGGTGACCGACCGGATGCGCCGCTGGCGACTGAAATATCCGGCAATGCCAGATATCAGATCCATACCCGCGTTACTGTGTGCCTCGGTTATGATGAGTTTACCCTAGCACACCCCAACGCGGTGAAAAATTGGCGAGACCCTGACTTCGGCATGTTCGATACCGCCCACTCCGGCTAAGAAATTTCTTTACCCACAACCACCATTCAACCATTCAACCATTCAACCATTCAACCATTCAACCATTCAACCATTCAACCATTCAACCATTCAACCATTCAACCATTCAACCATTCAACCATTCAACCGTTACATGGTTACATGGTTACACGGTTACCTGAACCAGGCTCACGGCGCCACCGCCTTATTCGCTGACCATGCCGGTCTGGAACCATTGCACGGCCTGATGAATCAGGGCGGTGCCGCTCTTCAAATTGAGCTTGTCCTTGATGTGGGCGCGATGGACATCCACGGTCTTGGGGCTGAGGCTGAGTTGCCGGGCGATTTCCTCCGTAGTGTGGCCTTGGCCGATGAGCTGAAACACCTCGAACTCCCGGTCTGTGAGGGTTTGCAACGGGGAATCGGTGTTCCGCGACTTGGGATTGGACACGCTGCGGAGCAGGCGCAGGGACATGTTCTCGCTGAGATAAACCCCACCATCGAGCACCCGCAAAATGGCGGTGATGAGATGGCTGGCACTCTCCTCCTTCATGATGTAGCCCGAGGCCCCGGCCCGCAAGGCGCGCTCGGCATAGACTTTCTCATCATGCATGGACACCATCAGCATCGGAATCTCGCCATGCACGGCCCGCACATCCTTGATAAATTCCAGACCGCCGCCATCCTTCATGGTGATGTCGGCCACAATGAGGTCAGGTTTGGCCGCCGCGATTTTGCCCATGGCCTCGCGGGGGCCGCCGGCCTCGGCCACTACTTCCAGGTCGGGCCGCTGGTTGATAAGCTGTAGCAGACCGGCCCGCACCAGCGGATGGTCATCCACCACCAGAATTCTCCGGCGGGGTTCGGCGTTAGCACTTGTGTTTTCTTCCATGATTGTGGCCTGTTTATGGTTCGCGTTGGGTGGAACAAATGACCCGGGTGCCGCTCTCCGGCCCGGACTCGATTTCCAGCTTCATGCCCATCAGTCCGGCCCGGTGACGCATGGCCCGCAGGCCCAACCCCGGTTTCCGGCCCGCAGTTTCCCTGAATCCCCGGCCGTTGTCAGCAACAACCAACTGCCAGCCGCCGGGTGCCGCCCGGATGGAAATCGTAATCCGGGCCGCCCCGCTGTGCTTCAACGCGTTGCTCACCGCCTCTTGCGCGATGCGATATAACTGCGCCGCCTGCTGGGCATCGGTTGGCGGCACCGGCCCTTCCTCCCGAAATTCACAGGCCACTTTTGCCATCGAGGTCGTGTCGGAGGCCAATTGATGCAGGGCATCCGCCAAGCCGGATTGTTCAAACGGCACCGGGGCCAGTCCGTGCGACAGCACCCGGATTTCCCGCACAATTTCATGCAGCGCCTCACCCATTTTTTCCAGGCCCACCGCCAGTTGCGGCGGCTGGCCGGCCAACCCAGCCTGGAGCGAGGCGTTGAACAGCGTCAACGCGGTGAGCTGCTGGCCCACCCCGTCATGCAGGTCGTGGCCGATCCGGCGCATCTCGTTGTCGCTCGCCTGGAGCAAATCCTCCTCCAGCCGCTTCCGCTCGGTGATGTCCATGTTCACACCGACCATGCGCAGTGGCTGGCCGCGTTCATCCAGTAACGCCTGCCACCGCCCAAACAGCCAGTGGATTGAGCCGTCCGGCCACACTACCCGCCATTCACCCTCCACCGCCCGGCCGGTTTCACGCGTCTGGCGCGTCCAAGCATCCACCCGCATCCGGTCATCCGGATGCACCCGCTTCATCCACTCCTCGCTGGGCCGGGTCAGGCACTCGTTGGGCAGCCCATACATTGCGGCCAATTCCGGCGAGCGAACGATACTCCCAGTACGAAAATCCCATTCAAAGGTGCCAATGTGGGCGGCCGACTGCGCCAACTGTAGCCGGGCTTGGTTTTCCCGCAGCGAAACCGTCCGCTCCTGCACCCGCCGTTCTAATTCTTCGTGCGACAGGCGCAGCGCGTGCTCCATGGCCCGCCGCCGCCGGTTCTCCTGCCACAACGCCGTGACCGCCAGGTATATCAACGCCACCCCGGCGACCCCGCCAGCCAGGTTCAACTGCGTGACATCCTTGACCGTCTCCATCAGGTCGCGCCGCTGCTCGTTCATCTGCCGGTTTTCCTCCGCTTCCAAGTGATGATGCACCAGCCGGATGCGGTCCAACCCCGCCTGCGCTTGGTCGCGAAACTCGGCCTCCGAATTGTGGGGGATGTCCTGCATCAGATCATCCAAATGTTCACGGTTTAGCTCGACAAACCGCTGGACGAGGACTCTCAGGTTGGCGTACTGGGCGCGCTCGTCGGGGTATTCTGCAACGAGTTCACGCAGGTTGTTTAGCACGTCCGGCAATGCGTTCGTGGCTTCACGGTAGGGAGCCAGCAAATCCTCCTCCCGGGTCAGCGCATAGCTGCGCTGGCCAATCACCAAATCCCGGACATCATCCTGCATATCATTGAGCAAGGCGATCACCCGTTGCGACCGCTGGGACAAGGTCACGGACTGCTCCTCCTGCAGGTTCACCTGCCACCACCGGATGCTCAATCCCGCCACCAATGCCAAGGCCACCACCAGCACCACCACCAAGGGCCAGGCTTTGAGCAGAAACCAATAGTTTTTGAGTTTTTCCACAGGCGGACACCCCGGAGCTAGGGGGAATCTAGCCGTCAACTTGGCAAAAAATAATCACACCGCAAAGGTAAAACTCATCCAGAATCGGGGTTTTGTGCCGCGACTAGCCCGCTGGCACCGGCTGGGGAGCGGGTTCAAATCCTCCCGCTTGGCAAACAAACTCAGGTTCGGTGTTTCGGTAGCCACGAATAAGAGTCAACCCGGGCTATTTTTACCAAAGTAACCCGTTTTTCAAAACCCAACCCCCAATTTGAAAATCCGCACATTTTTTTCTGGGGTTTCTGGCCGGAGAGAATATGTTCGGTGGACGATTGTGAACGTGAGTGTAAATGCAAAAAATTTCCCGCTCCGTCCGGCTTGGACGGAGATTGACCTCGGCCGCCTGCGCCGCAACCTCCAACTCATCCGCGCGGACCTGCCGCGCCCTGTCAAATGGCTGGCCGTAGTGAAGGATGAGGCCTATGGCCATGGCGCGCTGGATGTGGCCCGCGTGGCCCTGGAGGAGGGTGCCTGGGGCTTCGGCCTGAGCACCTTGGAGGAGGCCATGGCCCTGCGCGAGGCCGGCATTACCGCCCCCCTGCTGCTGCTCGGTGAACGACACGAGTCCGAGTTGGAATGGTGCGTGGCCCATCGCCTGACTGTGTGCGTGAACAACCTGCCCATTGTCCGCGCCCTGGCCCGGCTGGCCGCGCAATTTGGGCGGACGGTGCCGGTGCATGTGAAAATCCACACCGGCATGAGCCGCTATGGCGTCCGCTGGGACGAGGCCCTGCCGCTCCTCGAAGCCGTTGCCGCCGAGAAGCATCTGATGCTGGAAGGCGTCATGACCCATTTCGCCCAGTCAGATGAAACCGACAAGACCTTCGCCAATCTTCAGTTCGCCCGCTTCAACGAAGTCCTGCACGGGCTGGCGCAGCGGAAGATTGCCGTTCCGCTCCGGCACGTCTGCAACAGCGGCGGCTTTCTCGATTTGCCCCACGCCCACCTGGACATGGTTCGCACCGGCATTCTGATGCACGGCGTGTTTCCCTCGCAGGTCTGCCGCCGGATACCGGGCATCGAACCGGTCATGTCCGTGAAGGCCCGGATTGCCTCCATCCAAATACTCAAGCCCGGCGAAGTGGTCGGCTACGGGATGCGCTACACCGCCACGACCACGCGGCGCCTGGCCATTCTACCCATCGGCTACGGCGACGGCTACCCGCGCGTTCGCAACGAGGGCTGCGCACTCATCCACGGCCGCCGCGCCCCCCTGCTTGGCGGCATCGCCATGGATGCGTTGGCGGTGGACATCACCGAAATTCCCGAGGCGCAGATGTGGGACGAAGCCGTGCTCATGGGCCGCCAGGGGCGGGAGGAAATCACCGTACGCGACATCGCGAAACTCAAGAACTCCGTGACCTACGATGTGCTGACGAGCTGGCGTCTGCGTCTACGCCGGAAATCGGTGAATGAAACCGCCGCCCGACCGGCCGCGCCCCCGGCCGAACTGGTGCCCGCCTAGCGGCTCAACGGATTACCGCGATGAAGCTGCTTTTTTCCGAACAGAATTCCGATTACGGGCGCTACCAGTATTCCTACGCCATCTGGGCGGTGCCGGAACCGGGCGAGGCTCCGGCGCGGATTTTTGACGCCGGGTTCCTGCCCTCGTCGCGGCAACTCGACCGCTTCTACCTGTGCCGCCAGGTACGCGTGCGGCTGGCCAAATTCACGCCTTCCTCCGAGAACCGGCGCATCATGCGCAAGGGCACGGACATCCGGGTCACGCTCGTGCCCCGTGCGGAATTTGACTACACGCCGGCGCGGCGGGATTTTTTCAAGGCCTACGCCGATGCCCGGTTCGGCCGCGACGTGATGACGCATGAGCGGCTGGATTTGCTGTTTGGCGCGCCCATCATCACCCATCTGCTGGTGTTCAACGACGCCGTGACCGGCGCGGAAATCGGTGTGGCCACGCTGTATGTGGAGGGCACCGGGCTGGCGTATTATTACTACGCGTTTTACGACCTGAACTATTTCAACCGCAGCCTGGGCATGTTCATGATGACCTCGGCGGTGGAAATTTTTGCCGCGCGCGGCGTGGAGTTTGTCTATTTGGGCACCTGCTACTCCACACGCGCACTCTACAAGACACAGTTCGAGGGCGGGGAATTTTTCAACGGCTTCCGCTGGTCCGCCAATCTGGAGGAACTGAAGCACCTCATCCGCCGCGACGGCGAGAAAACCGAGCAGCACCTCCTGGAAAACGAGGCCTACCGACAGCAGTATTATCCCGAAGGCATTCCGGCCCTGGCAGCGGCCAGCCGGGTGAGAATTGCGTAAGCCATCCCGGCGGTAAGTCTCTGCAACAGCCTGTAGCGGCGGTCTATGACCGCCGGCGGAGCGCGGAGCATTGCTCCGCGAGTTTCACGCGCGTCGCCGGGGCCGGTGCGGAAACACGCAGAGCAATGCTCTGCGCTCCGGAGGGTGGATGCCTCGCTCCATGCGCGCCATATAACTGGTTGGTGGCTCGCTTGACAACCACTCTGTTTGGGGGATAATCCCACTATGAAGCTGATTGCCGATTCCCGTGGCCGGTTGGCCGCCATTGAAATGTTCCCGCCGGGTACGGTTTTCGACGCCTCCCGGCAGCCCGATGGCAGCATTCGTGTCATTGAACTGGTGGAAAAGGAAGTCCCTGTGGTGCCAGTCAAAATCAATCAGGATGGATCGTTTGAATGTCCCCGCCTGATGACGCGTGGACAAATTTGCCAGGCCATCCGGGCGGACCGGGAGGCCTAATGAAAACGTATTGGGACTCTTCAGCCTTGGTCGAGGCTGTGGTTAACCCGTCACTTTTGCACCGGCTGCAATCGGAGCGTGGCACCACCCGGCCACATGCGCTGGCGGAAATTTTTGCCGCCTTAACCGGCAATCCATACACCCGGATTGCCCCCGACCAAGCCGCCGCCATCATCGGGAGCCTTTCACGGTCGCTTGACTTCACCGAAATCACCGCCCCGGAAATTTTGCAGGCGCTGAAAACAGCACAACAGAAAGGGGTTCGCGGCGGTCGGGTGCATGATTACCTGCACGCCGTGGCGGCGGAAAAATCGGGAGCCGGGAATATCCTCACGCTGGATCAAAACGATTTTACCGGCATAACCCGCCTGCCGGTTGAACAGGCTTGAAGCATAATGATGCGACTGGGTTATTCCCTTTGCTATCCGATTATTGCCGACAAGGCGTCGCCGCCACGCCGCACCTGGCCATGTTTGAACATCCGGGCGGGTTTTTCGCTCCATGATGGTGCGCGCCTTGATTATCCGCTGGCCAATGGGCGCGAGGTTTTGCAGTATCGTGCGAAGTTCATGCGACAATTTTGGAACATTGCGGCGAATGCGTTCATGGAACTGGTCCGGCAGCCGGTTTTCCTGCTGCTGCTGACCGGCTCCGTGCTGTTTGAGATTTTTCTCGCCGTGCCGTATTACTTTGCCTTCGGCGACGAAATCAAACTGGTCAAGACCAGCGCGCTGGCGGTGATGCTGCTTACCGGCCTGTTCGGGGCGGTATTGAGCGCGTCGGCCTCGCTGGCGCGGGAAATCCGCAGCGGCACCGCCCTGGTGGTGCTCTCCAAACCGGTGGGCCGGGTGCAGTTTCTGCTGGCCAAATTTGCCGGTCTGGCCGGGGCGCTGGCCGTGCTGGCCTATGTCAACCTCGTGGGCGTGATTCTCGCCGGCTGGCTGGCGTTTGATGCCTACGGTTCCACGGATATACAGGCCATCAGCATCTTTGCCGGGGCCATCGCGCTGGCCTACCTGCTGGCCGGGTTCAGCAACTTTTTCCTGCGCCGGCCGTTCGTGAGCGACGCGGTGTTTGGGGTGGTCGTGATGGTGACGCTCGCGGCGTTTGTGATTCTGCAATTCACCCAGCAGAGCCAGAGTCTGGGCGTCCGGGCGGCGGTGGACTGGAGTCTGGTGCCGGCGGGCATCCTGATTTTGTTTGCGCTCTGGGTGCTGGCGGCGCTGGCGCTGGCCTGCTCCACGCGGCTGGACACCATTCCCACGCTGGCCATCTGTTCGGCGGTGTTTTTGCTGGGGCTGATGTCGGATTATTTCTTCGGCCGCCCGGCGGGCGAGGGCAAATGGTGGGCTTCCCTGCTTTACACGGTCGTCCCAAACTGGCAGATTTTCTGGCTCGCCGACGCCCTTGAAGCTGGCAAAAGCACGTTTCACTGGGCGTATGTCGGCAAGGCCTTCGCCTATGTGGTCGGTTACGCGGGGGCGGCGCTGGCGGTTGGCACGGCGCTGTTTGAAGACCGGGAATTGAACTGAACCGGCCGCCAAACCGCCGACCGTGGTGGGCAGTCAAAATCGTTACCTATTGATTTTTGTGGAACGCAACATCCAAAAGAACGGGTTGGTGAATCTCGCCGCCGCGCTGGCCGTTTTCCTGGCCGGCTTCGCCGTCACCGTCTTCGCCGGCACGCTGGCGGGCCAGGTGGCGTCCGTGTTTCTCGGCTTGGGCGTGCTGGTGGCCTTCGCGAGCTGGTTTCAGATGCGGCTGGAGGACAACGAACGTTCCGAGAAGCTGGAGTTGGAGGAACTGGCCCGCAGCCGGGGAGCCTCGCTGTTTGAACTGAAGGATGCCGGCAGTTTTCCCGCGCGCAACGCCCGGGTGCAATTTGAGAAATATCTGGT
>Ga0007882_10001227_pt1 | contig 15097 bp, 15 predicted proteins | sample CryBogCBH12Aug01_FD_71195 | JGI IMG/M metagenome (GOLD analysis project Ga0007882, IMG submission 71195) | Freshwater microbial communities from Crystal Bog, Wisconsin, USA - CBH12Aug09.1 | ecosystem: Environmental > Aquatic > Freshwater > Lake | place: Crystal Bog, Wisconsin, USA | collected... | reverse complement strand
CGACAATCGTTTCGGCAACACGTTGCCCACGAACCAGCCCTCGCTCCACGGCATGCCGCCGGAAGCGCAGGGCGACTACGCGGGATTCATGCGCCAGCAATTCACCGAACTGCTCACCCACTACGGGCCGGTGGATTTGCTCTGGTGCGATCAATATCGGGTGAAACTGAAGGCCAAAGAGTGGGCCGACCTCAAAGCGCTCATCCACCGGCTCCAGCCCAACTGCCTCGTCATCGCCAACAACTCCCACAAGTTGAGCGAAACGGACATCTATAGTTACGAATATCCAATTTACAAAAACGAAAAAGGCTATCCGCCGGTGACCAATGCCATTCCCTCCGAGGTGTGTGACACCATCGTCGATTGCGGCAACTGGTTCTGGCAACCGGGCGTGGACGCGCACCTCCGCAGCGCGGCGGACATCGTGGGCGTGCTGAAAAAGTGCAACGACCGTCAGGCCAACTATCTGCTGGATGTCGGACCGGACCGGACCGGGCGGATTGATGCGGCCGCGGTGAAACGGCTCCAGGAAATCGGCGAAATGCGCCGCGCGCAGGGCGAGTAAACGCTTCGCCCGCTCGCTGGCGCAAGTTGAGGTTTTTTATTGATCGAGGCCGGCGAGCAACGCTTGTAATTCCTGCCGGCGCGGTTCGAGGCCTTTGCGCACGGCAAATTGATTCAGCCAATAGACTCCCCAAAAAAGCAGGACACAAATCAGCGCGTAAGCCACCAAACCCACAAGAGAGGCGCCGACATGGTTTGAATGCATCAGGTCGCGGCCAACCGAAATTCCCAGCGGGACGGCGATGGGCAGCAAATACCACCACACCACATTTTTCAGCAACCAGATTTGGTGGCTGACCTGGGCCAGCGAAGCCTCAATGCATGACTTGAGGGTGTTGCTTGAAGCGGGCTGCCTCTGGTGTTGAATCAGGCGATCCGCCACCATGAACGCACCGACGCCGAGGCAGCCGGACGCGAGGAGATATAGAGTCCAATCGTGACTGCGAATCCCCTGATAGAGGAAAAAGGCGGCGAGCAAGCCGGCGACGCCGACTTCGCGGACATCCCGCCAGAAAATCGTCGCCCAGAATTGTTGCTGGTTGCGCCGGACTTCCATCAACAGCAGATTGGGGTTGATGGAGATTTTGGTTCCGGCAGCATGGTGCTGCCACGTTTTTTGGAAATCTTCAAAGTTCATGAGTTGCTCCCTTCAATAGTTCAGCAAGGTGTTTGCGGATCCGGTTGAGTTTGACGCCGACATGGTTTTCGGAAATGCCCAGCACCTCGCTCATTTCGCGATAGCTGAGGCCATCGAGCTGCATCAACGCCAGCGACGCGTCCAGTTTGGGCAGTTGATGAATGGCGGCGTAAAGGTGCTCGATCAGCTCATCATCCGGCGACGAAGCGTCCGGCACGAGGTTCAGGTTGAAGAAAGCTTCATGTTTGGTCCGCCGCCGTTTTTCATCACGTTTCCAAACGAGGGCGGTGTTGAAGGAAACCCGATAAATCCAGGTGCTGGCCCGGGCCTCGCCGCGGAAGGCCGGCAGGGATGTCCAGAGTTGCAGCAGGATTTCCTGCAACAGGTCTTGCGCATCCTCCGGCGTGGCCGTGAAGGCGCGGACGACCTTCCACATCAGCCCGGCGTGTTCAGTCAGCCAGCGGCGGAAGAGGGCTTCGTGTTCATTGACGTTCATTTTGGATGTTTAAAGAAATAGTGACCGGCCGACGGAATTTCTTACAGACAAACTACCAAAAAATGAATCCCGCATTTTGATCCGCCCCCAAGTCCGGGCGGACGGCCACCAACCACCTGCCCCACCGCGAAAGATTGTCGCCTTAAAGCCAAGTCGGCGGAGGGCCAACGCACTCCAGTCCGCGGGAGCTTTTCCGAGGTGGGATATTTGTTCAAACGCCAAGGCCAAACCATCAAGCTTCGGCAGAAGAGGCATATTCTTCGAAGGCGGTGTGCCGGCGCTCCGGACGGAGCTGGATCATTCACGCGGAATTATGCGACAAATATGCCGTCCCGGACGGGGCCCGGAGAATTTCATTCCGCCGGCCAAGCCACCCCCCAGCGCCCATGACAGACGATATTCAACAACCGGAAACAGCACGGCCGGTGAACGCTGCGGGAACCGGGAGGCGCCGGCGCTGGGGGAGAATGGCTTTGCATGGATTGCATTCAACTGGCCGGATGTGGCGGCGGCGGCCACGCGCCGGACCCGGCGGAGTGAGGAACGGCGGGCAAAAATCTGCGTTTTTCCGCTTTCACGGCTTGCAATTTTTCTTTTCACCGGCAAATTTCCCGCATCGAATTAAACTTTTAACTTGATCAAGGAGCCATGAGTAACGAAGCCAAACTGGAACTGGACGGAAAAAGCTACACCCTGCCGACATTGACCGGCAGCGAAAAGGAAAAGGCCGTGGACGTTTCGGCGCTGCGCGCGCACACGGGCTACATCACGATTGACGACGGCTACGGCAACACCGGGTCGTGCACGAGCAACATCACGTTCATCGACGGCGACCAGGGCATCCTGCGCTATCGCGGCATTCCCATCGAGGAGCTGGCGGAGAAATCGAATTTCATCGAGACGGCGTATCTGATCATTTACGGCGAGCTGCCGAACCGCGCGCAGCTGAAGGTGTTTTCCGACCTGCTGACGGATCACCAGTATCTGCATGAGGACATGAAGTATCATTTCGAGGGCTTTCACTCGGGGGCGCACCCGATGGCGATTTTGTCCTCGATGATCAATGCGGCGAGCTGCTTCGACGAAGGGCTGATGAACTGGAAATGGGGCAAGAACAAGCAGTTTGAAATTTATGTGGCCAAGCTGATTTCGCAGGTGCGCACAATTGCGGCGTATTCGTATCGCAAGTCGAAGGGGCTGCCGCTGATCTACCCGAAGCAGGATTACAAATACACGGCGAATTTCCTGCACATGATGTTTTCGATGCCGTATGAGGATTTTGAACTGAAGCCGGAAGTGGTCAAGGCGCTGGACTTGATTTTCCTGCTGCACGCGGATCACGAGCAGAACTGCTCCACGTCGACGGTGCGGATGGTGGCGTCGTCGCAGGCGAACCTGTTCGCGAGCTGCGCGGCGGGGGTGTGCGCGCTGTGGGGCCCGCTGCACGGCGGCGCGAACCAGGCGGTGCTGGAAATGCTCGACGAAATCCACCGCTCCGGCGACGACGGCTCGAAATTCATCACGGCGGCGAAGGACAAGAACAGCGGCAAGAAGCTCATGGGTTTCGGGCACCGCGTCTACAAGAACCACGACCCGCGGGCCACCATCATCAAAAAGGCGTGCGACGAGGTGCTGGGCAAGCTGCACATCACCGACCCGCTGCTGGACATCGCCAAGAAGCTGGAAGAGGCGGCATTGAAAGATGCCTACTTCGTGGAACGCAAACTTTATCCGAACGTGGATTTCTACAGCGGGATCATCATGCGGGCCATCGGCATTCCGGTGGAAATGTTCACGGTGATGTTTTCCATCGGCCGCATGCCCGGCTGGATTGCGAACTACAAGGAAATCATGGAGGAGCCGAAGAGCCGCATTTATCGTCCGCGCCAGATTTACACCGGCAAGACGATGAACCATTATATTCCGGTGGAGCAGCGGAAGTAAAACGGGGCGGCCGCCGGATTCCGTTGACACCGGAATTAAAGAAGGGCAGGTTTCGGTGAGTTTCCATGAGCAAAATACTGGTTATTGACGACGAATCCTGGCTCCGCGAGATGATCCGGATCGCGCTGGAACAGCAGGGTTTTGAAGTCATCGAGGCCGTGGATAGCGCCGACGGCGACGGCAAGGCCCGCGAATTACTCCCCGACCTGATCCTCTGCGACGTCAACATGGGCAAGGCCGACGCCGGCTACGTCACGCTGATGAAGCTGCGCGAAAACGCCGCCACCGCCGCGATCCCCTTCATCCTCATGACCGGCATGGCTGACTCCGCCGGGATGCGGCACGGCATGGAGCTCGGCGCGGACGACTACCTGCCGAAGCCGTTCAAGGTGGACGAGCTTTACGCCGCCGTGAACGCACGGCTCCGCAAAATCAAAACGGTGCGCGAGGACGCCGAGCGCAAGCTCAGCAGCCTGCGGACACAGATTTCGCTGATGATGCCGCACGAACTGCGCACGCCGCTGAACGGGATCATCTCCAACGCCGAAATGCTGGCCACCTCCGCCGCCACGCTGGGCACCGCCACCATTGCCGAGATGGGACAGGAAATCAGCCAGTCCGCCCTGCGGCTGGAGCGGCTCATTGAAAACTTCCTCTTTTACGCGCGGCTGGAAATGGTGGCCACCGATGCCGACAGCGTGATTGCCCTACGTTCCGCCCGGCTGGCCGCGCCCGCGGCGATGGTGCGCGAAACCGCCACCGCCCAGGCAGCCATGGCCGACCGGCGCGCCGACCTGGTGCTGGAAGTCACCGACACACCGGTGCCGATGGCAGAGGAATATTTCAAGAAAATTGCCGCGGAGCTTGTCCAGAACGCTTTTAAATTTTCCGCGGCCGGCTCCCAGGTGCGCGTCAGCTTGAGTGTATCCGCCGAGGGAATTGAGTTTGCCGTCCAGGACCGCGGCCGCGGATTTTCCACGGAACACATCCAGCGCATTGACGCCTACGTCCAATTCGAACGAAAAATGGAGGATCAGGAGGGCCTCGGTCTCGGCCTCGCCATTGCAAAGAAGCTAACCGAACTCCACGGCGGACGGCTGGCCATCACGAGCAGCCGGGCAACCGGCACCACCATTGCGGTCAAGCTGCCCCGGCCGAAGAATTCCTGAAAGGTCAGAACGGCAACCGGACGTAAAGCAGATTCAGGCCACGCGCCGCGGCTTCCGCCACCAGAAACAGCAGCACCAGCGCCAGCACCGGCGCAAAATCCACCCGGCCGGCCCGCAACGGAAACCGTTTTAACGGCGACAACATGCTTTGCGCAGTGAGGTTGACGTATTTCCAGAAGGGGTGCCTGCCGAAATAGATGTAGCTGTTCAACAGGTGCAACGTCAGCAGCACGCCGGCGGGGAATTTCCAGATCAGGTAACCGGTCAGGCCGATGACCACCGACTGCTCGATGCGGAGCGGCATGGCAGCGGGCAGGTTTTGCATCCAGCCCAGCGGCCAGCTTAACGCCAGCCACACCAGCGCCGTCGCCGCGAAGGGCAGCAGAACCCGCGCCCAGCGCGGCCAGCCGTCCACGCGACCGAGCGGAATTTTCACCAGCGAATGCACCGGCTCCGGGCCGGCCAACAGTGACAGGAACAAAAGGCCGAGGTATAAAATCCCCAGGGTCAGCCCAAAGCTTAAAAAGGAAAACACCAGCATCCGCCCGAATACGTCGCTGCGAAAGGTGGGGGTCGTGACCAGCAGATCCAGCTGACCAATCCAGAAGGGAGCCAGCCAGCGGTAAGCGACGGCGCGCAGGAAGAGCAGGCCGGCGAGAAAGGCCAGCAGATGCCAGCGGCGCAATTTCTTCGGCGCGGCCGGGCGCAGCGTGCCCATCAGGGTGGCGGGCGTCCGCTGGACGAGCGGGTCAATCCGGAGGGAGCGCCAGTTCAGCCACAGCAGCAGGCCGGCGAGGTTCAAGATGAAATCAACGTAGGCCATGCAAATTTCGAGTTGCGAATTTCGAACGACGAACGGATCGCCATGCGAAATTCTTCATTCGCAATTTGCCTCACATCAGCTTCAGCAGCGTGTCCGCCATTTCGCTGGGAGTGACGGCGATGCCGATGCCCGCATCCCGGAACGCCGCAATTTTAGCCGCCGCGGTGCCCTTGCCGCCGCTGACAATCGCGCCAGCGTGGCCCATGCGGCGGCCGGGCGGCGCGGTGGCGCCAGCGATAAAGCCGGCGACCGGTTTTTTGCAATTCTTTTTAATCCACTCGGCGGCTTCTTCTTCCGCGCTGCCGCCGATTTCGCCAATCATGATGATGCCGGTGGTTTCCGGGTCGGCGTTGAATAGTTTGATCACGTCGAGGTGGGATGTGCCGTTCACCGGGTCGCCGCCGATACCGACGCAAGTGGACTGACCGACGCCGCGCGAGGTGAGCTGCCACACGGCCTCGTAGGTCAACGTGCCGCTGCGCGAGACGACGCCAATGTTGCCTTGCTTGTGAATATAACCGGGCGCGATGCCGATGCGGCAGCCGCCGTGAGAATCCTTGCCTTCGCCGGGGGTGACGATGCCGGGACAATTCGGCCCGATGAGCCGCGTCCTGGTATTGCCTTGCAGCGCGCGTTTCACCCGCACCATATCGCGCACGGGAATGCCTTCCGTGATGGCAACAACCAGATCAAGGCCGGCATCCGCGCCTTCCAGAATGGCATCGGCGGCAAACGGCGGCGGCACGAACACGGCGCTGGCGGTGGCGCCAGATTGCTTGACCGCTTCGGCGACGGTATCGAAAATTGGAATTTTCCGGCCGCCGTGCTCAAAAAACTGTCCGCCTTTGCCGGGGGTGACGCCGGCGACAACGGCCGTGCCATAATCAATGGAGAGCTGCGCATGGCGCGCGCCGAAACTGCCAGTGATGCCTTGAATGAGAACCTTGGTGTCGGGTTTGACGAGGATTGACATGGTAAATTATTTAGCTTTTTCGGTATTAACAGCGCACGCTACGGGGCAAAACTCCCGCCACCCCGGCAGCGCAGCATGATTGCCCTGAGGGTTAATCTTAAAATTTTTTACCACGCGAACTCAACTCTTTTCCAAGCGGCATTCGTAAGACCGCACCGGCAGGCAGGCATTCCCCCCAGGCAAGTCAGGGTTTATGGAAAACCTTAGTATCCCAAGACACGGCGAGGGCATTCGTGCGGATGGCATCGGCCAGTTCGACAAACGGCACCTGGGCGTCCAGCCAGCGGGGATTTTTGGCGATGGCATCCATGGTCGTCTGCGTGTGGTTGCAAAAGAGGTAAAGGCCGTGGCCGAGGACCAGAAAGGCCTCGATGCGCGTGCCAACGCCATGGCGGGAAAACTCAAAGTCGCCCACGCCATAGGTCTGGTTATGCAGCCCGGCCCGGAGCGGGCCGAGGTCATGGACAAAATTCTGGAGGAATTCGTCATTACGCGGCCCGGTATAAAAGAGGATGCGGGCCTTATTCTCAGCGAGCGAGACCACGGCCCATTCATCAAACACGGTGCCGCCGTAGCGGGCGTCCATCTGCTGCGCGCAGGTTTTAATCCGGCCGAAAATTTCTTCCAGTGTCATGCGGTTGAGCAGAGCAAATCCCGCGCCGCCGCTCAAGGTAATTTGCGCGGCGGCGAGGCTTTCACGGCCGTGACGGTCAACGTGGCGCCCTGGCCAGACAGCGCCAGCAGCAACGTGGCCGGCAGACTGATCAGCCCCAAGCAGGGGGTTAGCAGCAGGGTGGCCAGGATGGAACCGACATGCCGTTTGCCACCGATGACCTTGGCGCGGTGGCCGCGCAGCCAGTTGTAAAGCAGGTTGGACCGCACGCCAAACCAGTTCAGGAGAGATTGAATGAAACTGAAAACATCGTATTCCGGCGCCAACGAGCTGCTCCAAGCCGGCGCCAAACCCGCCGCGCCCAAAATCCGCGCGAGCGAGCCGGGCGTGTGATGCGACAGATGGCGGGGACAATCGAGGTGAAACCAGCCAGCCTTGGTCAAGCGGGCCTCCGGACTGCCAAAGTTGGGCACTGCGACTAGAAACAGTCCACCGGGCCGCAGAATCCGGGACACCTCGGCCAAGGTCGGGCGCGGGTCGGAAACATGTTCGAGCACGTGCCACATCACCACGACATCGAAGGAATTATCCGGAAAATTCAATTCCGGCAACAAACCCACGCGGACCGGCAGTTTCAGCACTTCCCGCGCGAACCGACAAGCGTCCGGGGAGAATTCCGTGCCGGTCACGTCGCAACCCTTGCGCTGAAAGGCCCGCAACAGGAGTCCGCGGCCACACCCCACGTCCAGGACCTTTGCGTTATTTTGTTTCAACCGGCGCAGCACCTGCCCCGACCGCCAGGCATAAAGTTTCTCCTGCAGCCATACGACCACCACCGGGAAACGCCGCCCGTCCGCATCACCATAATAACCGGCAGGATAATAGCGGCCGATATCCGCCGGCACCGGCACGGTCACGACCTGCGCACAGCGGCGGCAACGGGCCACCGAAAACGTTTCGCCGCTGATATAGTCAAATGCGGGAAATATTTCTTCGCACTCGGCGGCGGGATGCGGGCATGGCGACATCCGCCAAAGTAGGCGGCAAACCGTCACCGAAACAATAAAATTTTGGCTGCGCCAGCCATAAAAATTCCTATCATGCGACAACAATCTTAAAACATGGCGCTTCCCGATGGCTTTTCCAAAACCGCCTCGAACGCAACCAAGCCTGCGTGGCCGGTGCATTTGCTGCTCGCGCTCACGGTGGTGGCCGCGGTCGCCAGCCTGCTGGTGCCGGCGCAGCAAAGCCAGCCGGCGGACGCCTTCATGCTGGCACTGGCAGTCTGCGCCTCGGTGGCAATCCTCGCGCGGACGCTGCCATTACAAAGCGTCCTGTTTGCCGCATTCATCACCGCCCTCATCGGCGGGGCGGCGCATGGCTTAAGCGCCCACACCGGGCTACCGTTCGGCCCGCTCTCCTTCGGTGAACAAAGCGGCCCGCAACTGTTCAACACCGTGCCGTGGACGGTGCCGCTCATCTGGGTCGTGGCCATTTTTAATTCGCGCGGCGTCGTGCGGCTGCTGCTGCGCCCGTGGCGCAAGGTAAAAAACTACGGCATCCTGCTCCTGGCGCTGACGGCGCTGCTGGCGCTGATTTTTGACTTCGCGCTGGAGGCGTTTGCGCGGGCAAAACACCTCTGGCTGTGGCAGCCGACGAAGATCACCGTGACGTGGTTTGGCGCGTCGCCGCTCGCTTTTCTGGGCTGGGCCTTCGTGAGCGGCATCATTCTCGCCGTCGTCATGCCGTATCTCATCCGCAAGCAGCCGGGCAACCCGAGCGCACCGGATTTCGCGCCGCTATTTTTGTGGCTGGGCGCCCTCGCACTGTTCGGCGTCAACGCCGCGCTAGCGCAGGCGTGGGCCGCGGTGGGGGTGGACAGCATCAGCGCGGTCGTGATCGCGGCGCTCTGCTGGCGCGGCGCGAAGTGGTGAATCACTGATTCCGCTTCACTTTCAGTTTGCCAACGCGGGTCCCGTTCATTTCTTCCACGCGCAATTCAAACTCGCCGAAAAAGACCACATCGCCGGGATGCGGAAAGCCACCGAGCTTCTCCGTGACCCAACCGCTGGTGGTCGTCGTGGACTCATTGTGGGGCACGGTGCCGATGACTTTTTCCAACTCATGCAACGCCAGCGTGCCGGCGGCTTCCCAGACATTTTCACCAAGGCGCACCAGCTCGGATTTCTCCGTGTCGAACTCGTCCTGGATCGGACCCACCAGCGCCTCGATGGCGTTTTCCAAAGTCACGATGCCCACCGTGCCGCCAAACTCATCCACCACCACAGCGAAGTGGGCTTTCCGGTCGAGAAACCGGCGCAGCAATTGGTCGAGCGCCGCCGTCTCGGGAATGTAAAACAGCGGGCGCGCCAGCGGCAACAACGCCACGGCCGACTGGCGGCGGTCGGGCAACGCATATAAATCCTTGATGTGAATCACGCCCAGCGTCTTGTCGAGATCCTCATTTTCACAGATGGGAAAGCGCGAGAAGCGCGTCTTTTCAGCAATCGCCACACATTCCGCCAGCGAAGCGGCCGTGGTGAACGCCGTGATTTCATTGCGCGGGCGCATCACCTCGCGCGCGGTGCGATGGCGCAGATCGAGCGCGTTCAAAATCAGATCGCGCCGCTCCGCCGAGCCTTGGGCGGCGGCCAGGACCACGCGCAATTCCTCCTCCGAATGGCGGTCGTGCAGTTCGCCGCCGGCAAAGCCGAGCCACCGCAGGACAATTTGCGACGAGCGGTGCAGCACCCAAATGAACGGATACGAGACGCGGTAAAACCAGTTCAGAGGCGACGCCACCCACAATGAGGTCGGGAGCGTGCGGCGGATGGCGATCGCCTTCGGCACGAGTTCGCCCGCGATGATGAGCAGGTAGCAGTTCACGAAAAAGCCAACGACGATGGCGATGGTGCTCTGCGTGTGTTCGCTGGTGATTTTCAACAGCGGGAAAACCGGCTCCAACAGCGCGCGAAAAACCGGCTCAACCAAAACCCCGAGCGCCATGCTGGCGAGCGTGATGCCAAACTGCGTCGCACCGATGTAGGAATCGATGTGCGCGACAATGTGCCGGGCGGTGCGGGCGCGGCGGTTCCCTTTCTCCGCAAGCGACGCGAGCTGCGTGTCGCGGATGCGCACAAACGCCAACTCGGCCGCGACGAAAAAGGCATTGGCCAGCACGAGCGCCGCCACCGCCAGCAGCTTGAACCCGTCCTGAATAAAATCGCTGCCAGTCACAATTTCACCTCGCCGAACATCAGTTTCAGAATATCCTCCAGCGCCACAACCCCAGCCTCCCCCCCGTCGCGCGCGAGGACGATGGCGAGCCGCTGGCCGGCGCGCTGCATCCGGCGCAACGCAATTTCCAGCCGCGTGCCATCGTCGAGAAACAACGCGGGCGACATGAATTCACCAGCGGGTTTATCCGCCGGAAGGTCCGCCCGAAAAAGCAGGGCGGTCACATCCAGCATCCCGGCCACCCGGCGCTGGCCGGCGCGTGTTTCCCAGACCGGCAGACGCGTCAGATTTTTTTCCCGGGCAATCTTGACGGCGTCGCGGAGCGGCGAACGGACCTCCACGCAATAAGTTTTCGCCAACGGAATCGTGATTTGGGCGACGGTGAAATGCTGCAAGTCGAGCACGCGGTTGACCATCGCATGTTCCTCGCGGGTGAGCGCCTGCGCGGCCTCGGCCATCACGGCGCGCATCTCTTCGCGGTTGCCGAAGAGCCGACCGGTTAAGACGCGCGCGCCGCGCCGACGGAGAAAAAATTGCGACACGCCCTCCACGAGAAATACCAGCGGCGCGAGCGCGAGATGGACGAAGCGGAACACTTTCGCCGACGAAAGACAGAGCCGGTTCGGATACGCGCGGAACAACATCTTCGGCAGCAAATCGAAAAACGCGTAAAACAGAAACACCACGATGGTGAAGAGCGCCACGATCAGCGCGGTATGGCCGCCGAACCATTCGTGCAGCTTCGCAATGACCCAACCGAGGACGAGAAAATTCACCAGCGTGTTGCCGAGCAAAATCGTCCACAGAAATTTTTCGGACTTCTCCAAGAAGCCATGCAGAATCTGCGCCTCGACGGCGCCGGCGCGCGCGAGACGCCGCACGCGCAGACGATTCAGCGCAAACACACCCGCCTCCATGCCCGACAGCAAGAACGAGAGCAGCAGGCACAACGCCAGGCCGAAGAAATCAGCAAGATAGGTGGTCATCGGGCTTGCTCCACCAATAATTCGCGCACGCGGCGTTCATCCGCAACGTGAGCGGTGAACTTCAAACCGGCGAACGTCGCCGATTCACCCGCCGCCGGCACCACGCCGAGCAGATGCGTCAGCAGACCGCCCATCGTTTCGACCTCGTTCACTTCGGGCAGCGGGGGAAATTCGCGGCGGAAGTCCTCCAGCCGCATCGTGCCATTCACGCGCCAGCGGCCGGGCGACAGCCGCTCCAGCACGAAGCCCTGGGGCGATGTGGCCACCCGAATCTTCCCGACAATGCCGCCCAAAATATCTTCCATGGTCACCAAACCGATGGCGTTCCCAAACTCATCCAGCACGATGGCGAGGCCGCGCTGCTGCTGCTGCAAGGCACGGAAAAGCTGGAGCAGGTTCATGGAAGCCGGCACGAACGACGGAAATTCGATGACCTCGGCCAGATCAATTTCGGGATCAAGCAACAACGCCCGCGTGTTGAGGATGCCCACAATCGTATCGGGCGTTTCATCGTAAATCGGCAGCCGGCGATGCTGGTGCTTGCGCGCGGCGGCGAGCATTTCATCCACCGTGGCGTCGTCGGAGATTGCCGCCATCCCAACGCGCGACCGCATCACGTCGCGCGCGGTGCGGCGGTCCAGACTGATGATCTGCAGGATGATCTCCCGCTCGGATTCCTCCAGCGTGCCCTGAAGCCAGGCCAGTTCGAGCAGCTCCTGATATTCGGCCTCCGTCACGGCGGCGGGCGGCGCGGCGGTGGCGGCCGCCTGTTTGAGAATCGCGGCATTCGTCCACTGCGCGGCGCGGTAAAAAGGCTTGGTGACGCGCCGAAAGATCAGCAGCGGCCACGCCACGCGCAGCGCCCAGCGTTCCGGCTGGCGCACCGCCAGCGTCTTGGGGAGCACCTCGCCAACGAGCAACACCGCCGCGGCGAGCGCGAGCAGCGTCAGGCCAAGACCCCATTGAGCGTTGAAAACCATGCGGAGCGCGGCAGCGAGGATGGCGGCGTTGGCGAAGGTATTTCCCAGCGCCAGCGTGGCCTGCAAGTCGTGGGGACGCTCGAGCAGTTCAGAGACAACCTGGCCGGCCCCGGATTGCTTTTCAGAAAGCTGCGCCACCTGCCACTTGCTCAGGGAAAAGAGCGACGTCTCCGCCAGCGCGAAAAAGAAACTCGCGCCCGCGAACACAAGAATCGCAAATACCATCGCCGTTTCCACGCGCCAAGCTTAACCGAAAATAACGGGGCGGTGAAGTTCAAATCTTTCAAGTTTCCAAGATGGCCATGGCGGCGGCGTAATTTTCCGTGTGTGTCAGGCTGAGATGCAACTGCCGCGCGCCGCGCGCCGCGAACAGTTCTTCGCCCCGGCCATGCAGCACCACGAACGGCTCGCCGGACTCTTTGCGGCGCACCTCAATATCCTGCCAGCCGAGCGCCGCGCCGATACCGGTGCCAAACGCCTTGGACACCGCTTCTTTCGCGGCGAACCGCACCGCCAGGAACGGCGCCGGATGCTGGTGCGCGAGGCAGTAGGCAATCTCATCCGGCCGCAGCACGCGGTGGACGAAGCGCTCGCCGAACCTGGCGTAGGACGCCGCGATGCGCGCGACTTCGATCAAGTCAATGCCGGTGCCCAGAATCATTTTGGATTTACGATTTGCGATTTACGGGGGAAGCGCAAGCAAACTCGCCGCCCGCCGCGCTCATTCCCCGCGATAGACGGCGCGGGCGGTGCAGGTTTCCGCGACGACGACCTCGGTGAGCAGCGGCAGTTTGGGCTTCAACTTGCGCCAGATCCAAGCGGCGACGACCTCGCTGGTGGGATTCTCCAAGCCGGGCACGTCGTTCAGGTAGCGATGATCCAGCTTCTCCCAGAGCGGCTTGAACGCGGCGGAAATCTCCGCATAGTCCATGAGCCAGCCGAGCTTGGGATTGCACTCGCCGGCGACGACAATCTCCACGCTGAAGCTGTGGCCGTGGAGCCGGCGACATTTGTGATGCTTCGGCAACAGCGGCAGCAAATGCGCCGCCTCGAATTGAAAGGTCTTTCGCAGTTCCATTTTCATAAAATCAATCAGGCATGGGGCTCGGGGCTCGGGGCGACAGGCGGAGACGCGCTGCGCACCCGGATCATGGCCCCGAGCATTTTGGCGAGTTCGGCACAATGTGTCAGCAATGGCTCAACTTGCGCCGCCGGAAAATACCCGACCTCGCGCGCGATCTCCAACTGCGTGGACAACTCGGCCAGCGAACCCTCGGCGATATTGCTCGGCACGCTGACGGCGCTTCGGCGCAACTGGTCCACCAGCGCGTAGTCTCGTTTGATGCTCTCGCTGCGGGTCAGCTCATAAACTTGGACCGCGAGCGCCTTGGCTTTTTGCCAAACCACCAGACCGCGATAACCGGGTTCACTCATAATCATTCAAATCATCAGACCTCAAGCCTCAAGCCCCACGCCTCAAGCCTCGACATCCGTCCAGAGGACGATGTCGCCCAGCGCCGGACGACCGTCATGCCGCCAGGTCAGCGGTGGCGACTGCATCCGGCCGAGCGGGCAAATCCGCGGCACGCCCCAGTGGGCGAACTCGCGCGCCAGCTCAGCGGCCTTCGCGGGTGACGCGGCCAGACCGACGGTCGAGACGCGGCCGTGCAGTTCATCCACACCGCGCAACACGGCCGGAAGATCCGGCACGGGTTTCACGTAGATAAAGCGGTGCAACGGCGAGAAGCGGAAAGCCACCTCATGCTCAAAGACCACCGTCCACGCGGTGGAATTGGCACTCGCCCAGATCTTCGCATCGGCCCGGTGCGCGGCGATGGTCTCGTAGATGGCGCGCTGGGACGCGATGCGCGCGGCTTCTTCGGTGGCAATGGCGCCGCGCGGCGAGGTCAGCTCCCGTTGTGCGAGTTCGACGGCGAGACGTTGCGCGAACTGGTCGGACTCCACTGCGCCGCGTTCCTCGACATAAATGACGTGCGGCGAAAGACAACCCTGCTGGTTCCACGCCACGATGTCATCAGCGGCCCGCGAGATGACGGAGGCGATTTCTTCCTCACGCAAAACTTCCCGCGCCACGAAGCTAAAACTCACCTTGTGGCCATAGCCAAGGAAGCGCACGCGCGACGGCAACAGCGCGCGGACGGCGGCCAGCGTTTCGTCGGACCCGGTGGCGGTGACGCAATCGGCGTGGGCGAACAACGCCCCTTCCAGTTCGCGATTGCCCCCGCGCCACGCGGCGAGTTCGAGGCAGGCGCCGAGCTTCGGGTCGGCGTGATAAATCGAATGCGCAAAAAGCCGTGACAAGAGCGCCGCGCCGCTCGCGCACTTCATGAATTGGGCCGAGCGCGTCAGCAGGCCGAGCGTCAGGCTCATCAGCGACGGATTGGGAATATTCCCGGCGGCGATGTGGGCCAGCAGTTCCGGGCCTCGCCAATAGCCGGGCGCGGGGCTGGAGGCGGCCGGCGCGGGGACGGATTCGCGGCCGGCGCGCCAGTCGTCGCCGGTGACGCAAAGCGCGCCACCGACTTCCTGCGCCAGCAGCCGGCGAAAATTCCCGGGTGTGAACTCACGGAAGAAGCCATCCAGCCCGGATTGCAAGACGGCGGCGGAGAAACCTGTCTCGGCCGGCCCCAGTTCCAGCGCGAGCCGGCGAAAGC
>Ga0007882_10001224_pt1 | contig 15121 bp, 15 predicted proteins | sample CryBogCBH12Aug01_FD_71195 | JGI IMG/M metagenome (GOLD analysis project Ga0007882, IMG submission 71195) | Freshwater microbial communities from Crystal Bog, Wisconsin, USA - CBH12Aug09.1 | ecosystem: Environmental > Aquatic > Freshwater > Lake | place: Crystal Bog, Wisconsin, USA | collected... | reverse complement strand
TACTCAAAAATGATGAGTTTATAAATTACATCATGAAAGGGGCTAAAGGCGTAAAAATGCCAAGGGGTGATATATCCTTAATGAAGGATTACCCTATAGCGTTTCCATTTATCAGCGAACAACAAAAAATCGCCGATTGCCTATCCTCCCTAGACCAACTCATCAACGCACAAAGCCAAAAAATCGACCTGCTAAAAACCCATAAAAAAGGGCTGATGCAGCAACTTTTCCCGCTAGAAGGCGAAACCGTACCCCGTTTGCGTTTCCCTGAGTTTAGGGGGGCGGGGGAGTGGGAAGAGAAAACTCTTGGTGAACTATCCCAAATATTACGAGGCGGTTCGCCTCGACCTATTGATGAATATATAACCACTGATATTGACGGCTTGAACTGGCTAAAAATTGGTGACGTAGATCAAGGTTCAAAATATGTCACATTTACAAAAGAAAAAGTTTTAAAAACCGCATTAAACAAAACAAGGGAAGTTAGTCCGGGTGATTTAATCATGTCAAACTCAATGAGTTTTGGGCGACCTTATATTCTAAAGATTAAATCATGCATACATGACGGTTGGATTGCCATCACTAAAATTGATGGGCGGGCAAATAGGGATTATCTTTATTACTTGATCTTATCGCCTACAAGTCAAGAATATTTTCTAAATAATGCCGCTGGTAGTGGCGTTCAAAACTTAAATGCCGATATTATAAAGTTGCTGCCAGTTCCAATTCCGAAATATTCGGAGCAACAAAAAATCGCCGATTGCCTATCCTCCTTAGACCAACTCATCAGCGCCCACAGCCAAAAACTGACCACCCTAAAAACCCATAAAAAAGCCCTGATGCAACAGCTTTTCCCCGCCCTGGCTGAGGTGGCGAGATGAGCGGAAAACACAAAATTTATACCTACAAATCCATAAATAAGCTGGTACAGCGATTACGGGACGATCTGAACAGCCAAGATTTTGTGCTGCTTTACGCCTACAACGGCACAGGCAAAACGCGACTATCAATGGCATTTAAAGATGCCGGAAAGAAAAAAAGAAATCGTCCGTTTGTAGTTACAGATGGCGTGGATAAACCGCTTAATACTATAGAGCTTCAAGCGGATACGCTCTACTTTAATGCCTATACAGAGGATTTGTTTCATTGGGATAATGATCTAAATAACGATACTGAACGTGCGCTAAAAATCAACTCAGATTCAAAATTCTTTAAGGGCTTTAAAGAGCTTGCATTGGAGGAAAGGATTTTTTCGTATCTGGAACGTTACGCCGATTTTAATTTCAAAATCGATTATGAACAATGGACTATTACTTTTTACCGTAGCGACGCCAACAACATTAAGGTATCACGCGGTGAAGAAAATATTTTTATCTGGTGTATTTTTCTAGCGATTTGTGAATTAACACTCGATGGGGAAGAATCCTATAGCTGGGTAAAATATTTTTACATCGATGATCCAATTTCGTCGCTGGATGACAACAACGCCATTGCTGTCGCTAGTGATTTAGCGCAGCAGCTAAAACGCGAAACAAAACGGATAAAAACGGTTATTTCTTCTCATCACAGCCTGTTTTTTAATGTGATGTATAACGAGCTAAAGAAAACGTCACACAAAACGTATTTTCTGCATCGTAGTAATGGTTCTGACACCTACACCTTACGAGTCACAGATGACACCCCCTTCTTCCACCATGTCGCCATGCTAGCGGAATTACAGAAAGCATCCGAATCCGGCAAGCTATATACCCACCACTTCAATATGTTGCGCAACATTTTGGAAAAAACCGCCACCTTTTTTGGCTTCAACGATTTTTCTGCCTGTATTGACGGAATTGATGATGAAGTATTATTTGCCCGTGCATTAAATTTGCTTAGCCATGGCAAATACTCGACCTACGAACCTAAAGAAATGGGTGAAGACACCAAGGAACTTTTTCAAAAAATTTTAAGAGCATTTCTGAGCCGCTATCAATTTGACTTACCCAATATGATTAGCGAACCTAAAAATTAAATCCAAGAAGCAAAGTAACCTGGATGCTCCGTATTACTCTTACAGGCTACATTTCTACATGAATGGGAGGCAAGCAGATGAACACACGGGATATTTCCGAAGCCAAGGACCCTGAGCTGCGCGGTTCGATGGCCGCTTTGCAGAGGGCGGCGTTAATGGCTCGCCAAATCGCCATACAAACAACACTCCTTTGGTGATTGTGGAAGATGGTAAAGTGGTGCTGATTTCGGCAGACGAGTTGCGCCAAATGGCTGACGATGAAAAGGATTCATGAACCCAAGAAACAGCTGCCAAGGTTGGTGTTTGGTGTGAGGAACGAACCCCAACAAAATCGGCAACTTTCTGGCAAAATTGCCCGGTATTACGCTTATGCTAATACAGGCTACATTTCTGCGGTGATTTCCAATCACGATTATTTGACAATAACAGGTGAGCTATGCAACTAACCATCAACGTGCCCGATACCTTACCCAAGGCAAGGGTGGCACAACGCATCGGGGAACTTGAACAAAGCTTGCAAGATGAAGCGAGCTTTATGGCTTCTGTGTTGCCGACCAAACAGGCCAAACAAGAGAAACTGGCTGTATTGATCAGAATTGCACAAGAATGCGCCGCATTACCTACGCTGGATAACCGTTCAGCCGACGAAATACTGGGATACAGTAACAGCCCGGAAGGCTTATGGGGAAATGAATAATGGTTATCGATTCTTCAGTATTAATTGCCATCTTGTTACAAGAAGAGGATGCCAGCCAATATGCCCAAAAACTGCTTGAAACCGAACAAGTTTTTATCAGTGCAGTGAGTGTCGTAGAAGCATCAATGGTCATTGAACATAAGAAAGGCGAATTAGGTGCGATCAAATTCGACGAGTTAATGCAATTGATTGACCCAATCGTCATTGCCTTCGACACACAGCAAGCAAAACTTGCCCGCAAAGCTTGGCGCACATACGGCAAAGGCAGGCATCCAGCCAAACTAAATTTTGGCGACTGTTGCAGCTATGCCGCCGCCCAGCATAGCAACATGGCATTGCTATTTAAAGGTTACGACTTCTCTCAAACCGATATTCCATCCGCGCTGTAGTATGTTGGTTGGGGTGTCCAAATGGCATAATCGGTGATTGTCAAGAAGTAAACTCTTCAAAGACCCCATCGACTTTATCAGAGAGGTATTAGCATGATTACCGACACCGAAATAAAGGTAAAAGGCGTTCAAATCCTGGCCCAATATCTGGGTGACATTGAAATGGAACGCTTTATTGCCCTTATCCAACGGGAGCCGTTTGACTACACCCAATGGCGGCAAGATATGGACACTGATGACAGCTTAGAAGCCATCAGCAGGAAAGCGATGAACCTAAGAAACAGACAGGCCAACCACACCCAACCCCCGACACCGCATAACCCCCAACCATGACCCAGCATGTAGGTTGGGGTGAAGGTACGAACCCCAACAAAATTAAACGCCTAATGGCACGATTGCCGCATATTACGCCGCCCTAACACAGCAAGGTAGCCTGGATGAAGCAAAGCGCAATCCGGGGTTTGGTGGCACAATTGCCCCGTATTACGCTACGCTAATACAGGCTACATTTTTATTATCAACCTTTCCACCCGATTTTGAGTGACCCCACCAAACCATGACCCAACAAGAACTCAACAAATTAGGCAGCACCCTGTGGGACATTGCCGACCAGCTACGCGGTGCGATGAATGCCGATGATTTCCGCGATTATATGTTGTCGTTCCTGTTTTTGCGTTACCTGTCCGACAATTACGAGGCCGCCGCGCAAAAGGAGCTGGGCAGCGATTACCCGAAACTGGCAGAGGACGATAAGCAGGCGCCGCTGGCGCGGTGGTATGCGGCCAATGTTGCTGATGTGGCGGACTTTGAGCAACAAATGCGCCGTAAAGTGCATTATGTGATTGAGCCGCAACACCTTTGGAGCAGCATTGCCGAACTGGCCCGCACCCAACACGGCGACTTGTTGCACACCCTGGAACGCGGTTTTAAATACATTGAGAACCAAAGCTTTGACAGCACTTTTCAGGGCTTGTTTTCGGAGATCAATCTTAATTCTGAAAAGCTGGGTAAAGACTATAGCGAGCGCAATGCCAAGCTGTGCAGCATTATCAGCAAAATTGCCGCCGGTATTGCCCAGTTTTCCACCGATAGCGACATTTTGGGCGATGCCTATGAATATCTGATCGGCCAGTTTGCCGCCGGTTCGGGCAAAAAAGCCGGTGAGTTTTATACGCCGCAGCAAATATCCAGCATCCTTTCCGAAATTGTCACTTTGGACAGCCAAGAACCGGCCACCGGCAAAAAGAAAAAACTCGATAAAGTGCTGGATTTTGCTTGTGGTTCCGGCTCATTATTGCTGAATGTGCGTAAGCAATTGGGCAGCCACGGCATTGGCAAAATCTACGGGCAAGAAAAAAACATCACCACCTACAACTTGGCGCGTATGAACATGCTGTTGCATGGGGTGAAAGATTCTGAATTTGAAATTCACCACGGTGATTCGCTGCTCAATGATTGGTCTATCCTGAACGAAAAAAACCCTGGCAAAAAGCTGGCTTGTGATGCGGTGGTCGCCAATCCGCCGTTTAGTTACCGCTGGGAACCCAATGAAGCTTTAGGCGAAGACTTCCGTTTTAAAAGCTATGGCTTAGCGCCCAAATCCGCCGCCGATTTTGCTTTTTTGCTGCATGGTTTCCATTTTTTAAGCGACCAAGGCACAATGGCTATCATTTTGCCGCACGGGGTGTTGTTCCGGGGCGGCGCGGAACAACGCATACGCACCAAGCTGTTGATGGATGGCCATATTGACACGGTGATTGGTCTGCCCGCCAACCTGTTTTTTTCAACCGGCATTCCGGTCTGTATTCTGGTGTTGAAAAAATGCAAAAAGCCTGATGATGTGCTGTTCATCAACGCCAGCGAGCATTTTGACAAAGGCAAACGGCAAAACCGCTTGTTGCCGGAGCATCTCAGCAAGATTATAGACACTTACCAATACCGCAAGGAACAGGCCCGCTATTCCCGCCGTGTGGCTATGGCGGAAATAGAAAAAAATGATTACAACCTGAATATCTCGCGTTATATCAGTACCGCCCAAGCAGAAGCGCAAATTGACTTGTTGGCCGTCAACGCCGAGCTGGTTGAGCTGGAAAATAAAATTGCTGCCAGCACCCACAAGCATAACGCGTTTCTTAGTGAGTTGGGGTTGCCCCCTCTGCCGATGCTATAGGGATTTGTTATATTTTGGGTAAACGTTGCACTTAGCTCCGTGCCTAAAACCAATGTCATCGACAGCAACGCCAATTTTATTCGCCGCCTTGTTCACCGCCGCACAGTGATTGTCCTCTTTATATTGACCCATTAATTCCGCTTGCCACAATGCTATAATCAACAAACGGTTAATTTTCGTGCCTTCTACTGGCAAATAGCCAATGTTGAAATCACTGCAAACAGGTAGCTAACACCCGTTTTAAAAAAGGAACACGACATGCAATTAGCTATAGAACTGCCTGATGAATTAGGCCAAGAATTATTGCAACATGCAAATGTTCAGGAATTTGTACACCAAGCCATAAGAAAAATGTTAACAGAAGAAAAAAGCAGTTACAGGCCAAGGAGGATATCTTGTCGCTTATGACAACCATTCCCCAATCAGGCAGTTTGGCGGATGAATTGATCCAGGAACGAAGGCTTGAGGCAAAAAAGCTGAGCAAGGGTATAACATCCGATGATATTGGATGCATCGGCATTGCTGGCTTATTTACAACAAGAACAAGGCTGCAAACAGGTGTAGCAGGCTTTGCAAGTAGCTTTCATAACCACTGTGAATTGGTGCGAGGTTGTACAAAAGTTACACGCAAGATCAATCAATGGTGATGCCGCATGCAAAAACCTAGAGACTTTAGGTCTCCGGTTTATCCCCTTCAATAGGCAACATGCCGACAAAGCAGGTGAATTGTGGTCTATGACTGCGCCATTTGGTCTATCGCTAGGTGATAGGGCTTGTTTGGCTACAGGGCTGATTGAAAAAATGCCCGTTATGACCGCCGATCAAGTTTGGAAAAAATTGCCATTGTCTCTAGAAATTAAATTGATCAGATAATATTACAAAACTTACATCCAGCGCTTTCGCAAAGTGTCTATTGTGGCGTCTCCACGCCGTGCCAGTGCTTCATGCTCCGTATTGCCAAAGGCCATCGCTTCGGGTATGTCCGGGAACGTGACTAAAAAAATGTCGCCATCAGGCGTTAAGATGACGGGGTAGTTGAACATGCGCCCCTTTCTTTTAAAGCCCCCCCTGCCTTAACCGCCCGCAAAATTTTCTGCAAATCTTTACAGTTTTTTTACTGGGTTTGCCATTACACTGCTTACTGTAATTTTGACAACAGCATTGTTGATTGTTAACGCAGTTATTTTTGTAAAGGTGGGTCTATGAGTGCTATCTATATTGTATTGGCAGTGATTTTCTTTTTCGGCACGGTCGCACTGGTTTATGCCTGTGAAAAATTAAGGGGGCAGTCATGAGCGGGTTATATCTGTTAAGTGGCGGGCTGGTGTTGGCGATTTTTGTTTACTTGGTTGCGGCGTTGTTTCATCCGGAGAAGTTCTGATGACCAGCAACAGTTTCTTTCAGGTAGGGTTGTATGTGGTCACTCTGTTGGTTCTGGCAAAACCGTTAGGGTGGTATATGGCAAGGGTCTATGAAGGCGAGCCGGTGGGTTTGAGCCGGATATTGGCACCGCTGGAGGGGTTGATTTATCGTCTGGCGGGCGTGGATTTAAAGCACGAAATGCGCTGGACAGATTATGCCATTGCCATGCTGGTGTTCAATTTATTGGGTTTTTTGGCGTTGTTTGCTTTGCAATGCTTGCAAGCGGGGTTGCCGTTGAATCCGCAAAACCTCCCCGCGGTCAGCCCTGACTCGTCATTTAACACTGCCGTTAGTTTTGCCACCAACACCAATTGGCAAGCTTATAGCGGTGAGGTGACCATGAGCTACCTGACCCAGATGCTGGGTTTGACTGTGCAGAATTTTGTTTCCGCCGCTGCGGGCATGGCAACATTGGTTGCCTTGATTCGTGGGTTTACTCGCCGTAAAGCCGATATTATCGGCAATTTTTGGGTGGATATGACCCGTAGCACCTTATATATTCTGATGCCGTTGTCGTTGGTTTTGGCTTTGGTGCTGGTGGGGCAAGGTGTAGTACAGACGCTTAAGCCCTACCAATCCGTACCGTTGCTTGAAGCGGTCAGTTATGAACAAGCCAAGCTGGGGGCGGATGGTGTGGCTTTGCAAGATGCCAATGGCAAGCCAGTGATGGAGGCCGTGCAAACCACACAGCAAGTGATAGCGATGGGGCCTGCCGCTTCGCAAGTCGCCATCAAGCAGTTGGGCACTAATGGCGGTGGTTTTTTTAACGTCAACTCCGCCCATCCGCTAGAAAACCCGACCCCTTTGAGCAATTTCTTGGAAATGCTGGCAATCCTGCTTATTCCGGCGGCACTGTGCCACACTTTTGGTGTCATGGTGGGGGATACCCGGCAAGGCTGGGCTATTTTGGCGGCAATGACACTGGTTTTGGTCGCTCTCATTTTGGTAGAAGTGCCGGCGGAACAAAGCGGCAACCCTGCGTTGAGCGCATTGGGCGTTGACCAATCAGCCAACGAGGCGCAATCGGGAGGCAATACCGAGGGCAAGGAAACCCGTTTCGGCATCACCAATTCAGCCGTGTGGGCGGTGGTCACTACGGCGGCTTCCAACGGTTCGGTCAATGCCATGCATGATTCTTTTACCCCTATTGGCGGGCTGGTGCCGATGTGGTTGATGCAATTGGGCGAGGTGATTTTTGGTGGGGTGGGTTCGGGCTTGTACGGCATGATTATGTTTGCGATTGTCGCGGTGTTTGTGTCCGGTTTGATGATAGGCCGCACTCCAGAATATTTGGGCAAAAAAATCGAGGCTTTTGAGATGAAAATGGCGGCTATCACTATTTTGATCCCGCCTTTGATGGTGTTGGGTGGCAGTGCCGTTGCCGTTATGGTGGATGTTGGCAAGGCGGCGGTTTTCAACCCGGGGGCACACGGTTTCAGCGAAATATTGTATGCATTTTCGTCAGCGGGCAATAACAACGGCAGTGCCTTTGGTGGCCTGTCGGCCAACACGCCGTTTTACAACGTTATGTTAGGTATTGCCATGCTGTTTTCGCGCTACTGGCTGGCTGTGCCGGTGCTGGCTATTGCCGGTTCTTTGGCGGCAAAGAAAGTCATACCGTTTGGCCCTGGCACTTTGCCGACGCATACCCCCTTGTTTGTCATGTTGCTGATAGGCACGGTACTGATGGTGGGGGCGCTGACATTTATACCTGCCTTGGCTTTAGGGCCGGTGGTGGAGCAGTTGCACCTGTTAGGTGTCGGCCCGGCTAAAGGCTGATAGTAACTGTCGGTTATCTATAAGGAAACACTATGAGCAATAAATCTATTCTGATGTCATTGGGCGACCCACACATTTTGGGTGAGGCTTTTGTAGAATCTTTCCGTAAGCTTGCCCCTCAGCAGCAATGGAAAAATCCGGTGATGTTTGTCGTCTATATCGGCAGTATGCTGACCACTCTGTTATGGCTGGCGGCACTTAACGGCAACGGCACTGACCCGGCCGGTTTTATTTTGGCGATCAGTTTATGGCTATGGGGTACGGTGCTGTTCGCCAATTTTGCCGAGGCGGTTGCCGAAGGGCGCAGCAAAGCGCAGGCGGCTTTCTTGCGGAGCGCCAAACGGGACATTGCCGCGAAAAAATTGGACGAGCCCCGTTACGGGGCCAATTATTCCAAAGTGGCTGGTTCCAGTTTACGGCGCGGTGATGTGGTTCTGATTGAAGCAGGGGATTTTGTCCCGGGTGACGGTGATGTCATTGAAGGTGTCGCTTCAGTGGACGAGAGTGCAATCACTGGCGAAAGTGCGCCGGTGATCCGCGAATCGGGCGGCGATTTCAGTTCGGTGACGGGCGGCACACGGGTGTTGTCGGATTGGCTGGTGGTGCGGGTCAGCGCCAACCCCGGTGAAGCGTTTTTAGACCGTATGATTGCAATGGTGGAAGGGGCCAAACGGCAAAAAACCCCTAACGAAATTGCCTTGACCATTTTGTTGGTGGCCTTGACGCTGGTGTTCCTGATGGCGACCGTCACCTTGCTGCCGTTCTCCCTGTATGCCGTTGCCAGCTCAGGTTCAGGGCAGCCGATTACGCTTACCGTGCTGGTGGCTTTGTTGGTGTGCCTGATCCCTACCACTATCGGTGGGCTATTGTCGGCCATTGGTGTGGCAGGTATCGGACGGATGATGCAAAAAAATGTCATTGCCACTTCCGGCCGGGCCGTGGAGGCGGCAGGCGATATCGATGTGCTGTTGTTGGATAAGACCGGCACTATCACTTTAGGCAACCGGCAGGCTTCAGCTTTTATAGCCGTTCAGGGGGTTACCGAAAGGGAGTTGGCGGATGCCGCGCAAGTGGCTTCACTGGCGGATGAAACCCCCGAAGGCCGTAGTGTGGTGGTGTTGGCAAAACAAAAATACGGTTTTAGGGAACGCGATGTGAATTCATTGGGCGCGACGTTTATCCATTTTAGCGCGCAGACCCGCATGAGCGGTGTCAATGTCGATGGCAGGCAGATACGCAAGGGTGCCGCTGACTCCATCCGTGTTCATGTCGAAGCGCTGGGCGGCAAATTTCCCCCCGAACTGTCCAAAGTGGTCGATGATGTGGCACGGCGTGGCAGCACTCCGTTGGTGGTGGCGGAAGGTACGCGTGTGCTGGGGGTCATAGAGCTTAAGGACATTGTTAAAGGCGGCATCAAGGAACGCTTTGCCGAATTGCGGCAAATGGGCATCAAGACCATTATGATCACCGGCGATAACCGTCTGACCGCCGCCGCCATTGCCGCTGAGGCGGGAGTTGATGATTTCCTCGCCGAAGCGACGCCGGAGGCTAAGCTTAAGCTAATCCGCCAATATCAGGCGGAAGGCCGTTTGGTGGCCATGACAGGGGATGGCACCAATGATGCACCCGCTTTGGCGCAAGCCGATGTGGCGGTGGCAATGAACAGCGGCACGCAAGCCGCAAAAGAAGCGGGCAATATGGTGGATTTGGATTCTAACCCCACCAAGCTGATTGAAATTGTCGAAACCGGCAAGCAAATGCTGATGACGCGTGGTGCATTGACAACTTTTTCCATTGCCAATGATGTCGCCAAATACTTCGCTATTATCCCTGCCGCATTCGCCACCACTTATCCGGTGTTGGATGTGTTGAACGTGATGCACTTGGCAACACCTGCCAGTGCCATTTTGTCGGCGGTGATCTTTAACGCTTTAATTATTGTGGCGTTGATTCCCTTGGCGCTAAAAGGCATCAAGTATAAGCCGGTTGGTGCCGCCACACTGCTGCAAAACAATTTATTGATGTACGGTGTCGGCGGCTTGATAGTCCCATTTATTGGCATAAAGGCGATAGACCTGGTCTTGGTCTCGCTGGGTTTTGTTTAAAGCGGTTGGTCGTGCTTAAACATTGTAGACCTGCAGTTATTTTATTGTGATTTTTACGGTAAGGAGTTGGCTATGCTTAAACATTTTAGACCTGCGCTTATTTTCTTGTTGATTTTTACGGTGTTGACGGGGGTAGTTTATCCGGCTTTGGTGACGGGTTTAGCCCAATTGCTGTTCCCTAATCAGGCCAATGGCAGCTTAATGGCTAGCGCAAACGGCAACAGCACGGGGTCCCGTTTTATCGGACAGCCGTTCACTGGCCCCGGCTATTTTTGGGGGCGACCTTCCGCTACCGGCCCTTTCCCTTATAACGCGGGGGCTTCCAGCGGCTCCAACCTAGGGCCAACCAATCCGGCGTTGCTGGATGCTGTCAAAGCTCGGGTAGCCGCGTTGCAAGCCGCCGATCCCGATAATAAAGCGGCGGTGCCGGTTGATTTAGTCACCGCTTCAGGCAGCGGCTTGGATCCCCACATCAGTCCGGCGGCGGCGGCGTATCAACTCAAGCGTGTGGCACAAGCCCGCCATTTGTCGGCGGAAAAACTGCGCGAATTGGTTGCAGAGCATACCGAACCACGCCAGTGGGGCATGTTTGGTGAACCCAGGGTTAATGTCCTGATGCTAAATCTGGCATTGGATGCCTTGCATTAATCGGGGGCTTATGGATGCTGATAGCCTTCAGGTAAGCACAGTCTGAAGCCATTAACTGATAGCTGATGTTTCGCACAGCCAAATCCCACGTTCCCTGAGCGTAGTCGAGGCGGGGCTTCGGCTATGCTCAACCAACGAGCTGGGCAACATCAGTTAGTAACAAGAGAGAAAATCTGCAATGGATAACGACCGCCCCGATCCAGACCAATTGCTTGCCCGTGTCGAGCGTAACCAAATGCGCGCGCGCCGCGGGCGGCTGAAGATATTTTTTGGCGCCTCCGCAGGTGTCGGAAAAACTTACGCCATGTTGCTGGCGGCTAAAGAGAAGCGGGCGGAACATATTGACATTGTGGTGGGTCTGGTGGAAACACATGGACGTAAAGACACCGCCGCCTTGTTGGAAGGCTTGGAGGTGTTGCCGCCAGTGCAGATTGACTACCGGTGCACTAGCTTGTACGAGTTCGACTTGGATGCCGCCCTTAAGCGCAAACCGTCGATTATCTTGGTGGATGAGCTGGCGCACACCAATGCCCAAGGTTGCAGGCACCCTAAGCGCTGGCAGGATATAGAAGAGCTGTTGGAAGCGGGCATAGATGTCTATACCGCGCTTAATGTCCAGCATTTGGAAAGCCTTAACGATGATGTCAGCCAGATTTCTGGTATCCGCGTCTGGGAAACAGTGCCGGACACGGTGTTTGAAGGGGCGGACGAGGTTGAATTGGTGGATTTGCCGCCCGACGAGCTGCTCAATAGGCTTAAAGACGGTAAGGTGTATTTGCCACAACAGGCCAAAGAGGCCGCCCAGCATTTTTTCCGGAAAGGCAACTTAATTGCCCTGCGTGAACTGGCCTTGCGCCAAACCGCCAGCCGGGTCGATGCGCAAATGCTGGATTACCGTGAAGACCATTGTATCCGTGAAGTCTGGCACGTCAATGAGCGTATTTTGGTGTGCATTGGCGCCAATGCCTTGGCGGAACGGCTGGTGCGTGCAGGCAAACGCTTTGCCACCAGTTTGCGTGCGGCATGGATAGTGGTGTATGTGGAAACGCCAGAATTGCAACGCCTGTCCGCACAACAACGGGATGGCGTGTTGCGCATATTGCGTCTTGCCGAGCAATTGGGCGCTGAAACGGTGACCCTGAATGCACCGCAAATGAGCGAGGCCATCATTAAGTTTTCCAATGAGCGTAATGTCACTAAGATTGTCATGGGCAAGCCGACCCGTCGGGGTTGGAAGCGGTTAGTGCTGGGTTCGGTGGTGGATGTGCTGATAAGCGATGCCCATAATATCAGCCTGTATTTGTTGGGTAGCCCCAAGCCCGGGCAGGGCGATGACATCAGCAAGCAAGAGACTGCCCTATACCGGAAAAACCCGTTGCCCGGGCTAGGCAAACGCCCGGCACAAAAAGCCAACAGCAAAGGTTATGTCTGGGCCGTTATTGTCACTGTCGCCAGCACCGCCTTAGCTTATCTGATGTTCGGGCGCTTTGAGCTGGCCAACTTAGTCATGGTGTTTTTATTGGGGGTGGTGTTTACTGCCACCCGTTTTGGTCGTGGCCCGTCCATTTTTGCCTCATTTTTAGGGGTGGCCATTTTTGATCTGTTATTCGTGCCTCCTTATTACAGTTTTACCGTCGGTGACAGCCAATATTTAGTGACCTTGTTGGCTATGTTGACCGTGGCAATGCTGATTAGCAGCCTGATGGCGAATGTCCGTTCCCAAGCCAAAGTGGCGGGGCATAGGGAGCGGCGGGCGACCGTGCTATATGCCATGAGCAAAGAACTGACCGCCAGCCAAAGCGAAGATGAAATCGTGCGTACCGCAGTGCACCATGTCCATGCCGAATTCGGCAGCCGCAACGTCATTCTTTTTCCGGATGCCAATGGCCGGGTTGTTTATCCGGTGTCCCCTGCCATTGCGGAATCTTTGCATACAGCCGACCTGAGCGTCGCACAGTGGGTGATGGATCATAACGAGATTGCCGGGCAAGGCACCCATACTTTGCCCGGTGCCGAGGCGATTTATTTGCCTTTAAGTGACAAGGCAACCATGCTGGGGGTTTTGGTGTTGCTGCCGGTCAATTTGCGCCGGGTGTTCTTGCCTGAACAACAAAAGTTATTGGAAACTTTTCTTGGGCAAATTGCCCAAGCCATTATCCGTGTGCGCCTGACCGAGCAAGCCCGCAAAACCCAAGTGGCAATGGAAGCCGAGCGCCTACGCAATTCCCTGCTCAGCTCCATTTCCCATGATTTGCGTACGCCCTTGGCGACCATTGTCGGTTCCGCCAGCACCTTGGTGGAAGAGGATAATGCGCTAAAGCCGGAAGATAAGCGGGAACTTAACCGCGCCATTTACGAAGAAGCACAACGCATGTCCAGCTTGGTCAATAATATTTTGGAAATGGCACGTCTGGATGCAGGGGCTGTGGAACTCAACAAGCAATGGTATCCGCTCGATGAAATTATTGGCATTGTATTGACGCGCTTGCAAAAACGCTTGGCAGACCGGCAAGTCAGCGTGAAGCTGCCGCCCGGCATTGCTATGGTGTTTGTCGATGCGGTGATGATTGAACAAGTGCTGGTCAATCTGCTCGAGAATGCCTTGCGTTATACGCCAGATGGCAGTCCTTTGGATATTATGGCCACTTCCGCCGCTGGCACGGTGGATATAGCCGTGGCTGACCAAGGTTTCGGGCTTCCGCCAGGCGATGAAAACAAGGTGTTTGAAAAATTTTATCGGGTGCGTAAAGAAGCCGCGCAAAGCGGCGTAGGCTTAGGGCTGGCAATTTGCAAAGCGATCATTGAAGCGCATGGCGGTTGTATCCGTGCAAGCAATCGGCCTAGCGGCGGTGCGTTGTTTTTGTTCAGCATCCCACAACCTGACACGCCGCCCACACTGGTGCGGGAAGATCAGGGCCGCTTGATTGACCAGAACACAATTGGCCAGCCATGACGTGTACAAACCCTGTGGTTGTCGTGATAGAAGATGATCCGGCGATACGGTTATTTTTACGCACCGGTCTTGCCGCCCATCATTTCAAAGTGTTCGAGGCGGAGCGGGGGCAGCAAGGTATTATTGAGGCGGGGGTGCGCAAACCCGATCTTATTATCCTGGATTTGGGCTTGCCCGATATGGAGGGTGTTGAGGTTATCAAAAGTATCCGTGCATGGTCGGCATTGCCCATTATCATTTTGTCGGCCCGCAGCGCCGAGCAGCATAAAATCGACGCGCTGGATGCGGGCGCTGACGATTACTTGACCAAGCCGTTTGGTTTGGGCGAGTTGCTGGCCAGGATACGGGTCGCCCAGCGCCATTCGGCCTGCAGCCCTGCTCAAACGGAAAACGGGCTATTTGTCACTGGAGCGTTGCAAGTCGATTTGCTCAAACGACAAGTGTTTGTTGCTGGCAACGAAGTCCACCTGACCCCCATACAGTACCGTTTGTTATCTTTGCTGATCAAAAATGCCGGTAAAGTCTTGACCCACCAATACCTGCTCAAAGAAGTCTGGGGGCCTTCCTATAAGGATAATTCACATTACCTGCGCATATACATGAGCCAACTTAGGCAAAAGCTAGAAACCGACCCAACCCGCCCCGAATACCTGCTGACTGATTCAGGCGTGGGTTATCGGCTTAAAGTTGGTAGTGGTTGATAGGTGACTGTGTCCGGCACAATGGACTTCTTGATAACAAATACAAACACCTGCACTTGTACATGCAGCGGCAAGACCCAGACGGGCAAACAGGGGATTCTGCCGCCGCCCCCACCAAAATGAAGCCTAAGCGGTGCGGACTATTTTTACAACTAAAACGCAAAGTGGCACAGTCTATGGCATAATGGGCGGATTTTTTAATACCTACTATAAAACGAGGACAATCATGAGTTTATTTATCTC
>Ga0007882_10001220_pt1 | contig 15155 bp, 14 predicted proteins | sample CryBogCBH12Aug01_FD_71195 | JGI IMG/M metagenome (GOLD analysis project Ga0007882, IMG submission 71195) | Freshwater microbial communities from Crystal Bog, Wisconsin, USA - CBH12Aug09.1 | ecosystem: Environmental > Aquatic > Freshwater > Lake | place: Crystal Bog, Wisconsin, USA | collected... | reverse complement strand
GTCTGTCGGAGGTTACGCGGAAATATATTCGGTTTGCTGTAACCGGCGCCAAGCGCATGGATCAAATGATCCACGACCTTCTCGATTATTCCCGCATCGGCGATACCACAGACAAATTCCGCATGGTCGCCTTGCGCGAGGTCATTGACCGCAGCTTGCTCGAACTTTCGATAACCATCGCTGAATCCAAAGCCCGGGTGGTCGTTGCCGCAGGTATGCCGGAAGTCCGGGGTATCGAGTCGGAGTTGACCCGGCTGTTTCAGAATCTGCTCGGCAATGCCATCAAATATCGCCATGCCGAAAGGAAGCCCGAAATTGCGATCGGCTGCCGCGAGGAAGGGTCAGATTGGGTCATTTGGGTACGGGATAACGGAATGGGAATTGACCCTCAGTACCGTGAACAGGTTTTCGCCGTTTTCCACAGGCTGGTTCCAAAGGATCTGTATGACGGCACAGGCATCGGCCTGGCGGTGTGTCGGAGGATCGTCGAACACCATGGAGGCCGCATCTGGATCGAGGATGCGCCCGGCGGGGGCTGCACATTCTTAATGACGCTTCCCCGTTCCGCAGCCAGTTCCCAATGTCCTGAGTGAGAGCAAAAGGCCGGGCGCATTGAAGCCCGCCTTTTGAACCACAAACGTCCGGTTAATCGACGAGGTCGGCGAACAGCGCGGTGCTGAGATAGCGTTCGCCGAAGGACGGGATGATGGTGACGATCAGCTTACCCTTGTTTTCCGGACGCCTTGCCACCTCCAGGGCGGCCCAGATGGCGGCGCCGGAGGAAATGCCGACCAGCAGGCCTTCCTCACGCGCGGCGCGCCGCGCGGTGTCAAAGGCGGCCTGGTTGGGGACGCGCACCACCTCATCATAAATCGCCGTGTTGAGCACATCGGGCACGAAGCCGGCGCCGATGCCCTGGATGGGGTGCGGCCCCTTGGCGCCGCCGGACAGGACCGGCGAGGCGTCCGGTTCGACGGCGACGGCCCTGAACGACGGCTTGCGCGCCTTGATCACTTCCCCGACGCCGGTGATGGTGCCGCCGGTGCCGATGCCGGAGATCAGGATGTCCACCTTGCCGTCGGTATCGCGCCAGATCTCCTCGGCGGTGGTGCGGCGATGGATTTCCGGATTGGCCGGGTTCTTGAACTGCTGCAGCAGGACATAGCGCGGATCGCTTGCCGCCAGTTCCTCGGCCTTTCTGATGGCGCCGCCCATGCCGTCCGGGCCGGGGGTCAGGATCAACTCGGCGCCATAGGCGCGCAGCAGGGCACGGCGCTCCTTGCTCATGGTTTCGGGCATGGTCAGCACGATCTTGTAGCCGCGGGCGGCGGCCACCCAGGCCAGGGCGATGCCGGTATTGCCGCTGGTCGGTTCGACGATGATGCTGTCCGCCGTGAGGGCGCCGCTTTTTTCGGCGGCGTCGATCATCGAAACCCCGATGCGGTCCTTCACGCTATGCGCCGGATTGAAATATTCCAGTTTGGCGACGACGTCGGCGCCGGTTCCGGCGGCAAGACGGCGCAAGCGTACCAAAGGGGTGTTGCCGACCAGTTCCGTGGCGTCATTGGCGATGGCCATAGCTGCTGTTCCTCCATCCGGGCGATAGCGCCGGGAGCGGCCTATCGTTAAAAACTATAAATCTACTAGATAAAAATTCTTTTGCAGATGCAAGATAAATTTGCTGGTGATTTTTTGCGTGTTCCGGTAAAAACCATAAATCTACTTATTACTAGATTTTATGGATGCGGACCATGACCCGGCCTCTCCCCCGACGCCTGACCCTGATCTCCAGCCAGCCGGCGAGCCCGAAGCCGGCGGAGGATCCGGTGTGGCTGGAGTTGCGCCGGGAGGCCGAGCAGGCTCTGACCGGCGCGCCGCAACTGGCGTCGCTGTTTATCGGGGCGGTGCTGAACCGTTCATCCCTGGAAGAGGCGGTGCTGTTTCGCATTGCCTCGCGGCTGAGGAATGACCTGGTGTCGTTGGCCCTGCTGAGCGAAATCTTCAACCGAGTGGTGGTGGCCGACCCCGGCATCGGCCAGGCGATCAGGGCCGATCTTGCCGCCGTGGTCGACCGTGATCCGGCCACCGAGCGGTTTATCGAGCCGTTTCTCTATTTCAAGGGCTTCCACGCCATCCAGACCCATCGCCTGGCCCATTGGCTGTGGCGCAACGGCGAACGCGATCTGGCGCTGTATCTGCAGAGCCGGTCCTCCGACGTCTTCCAGACCGACATCCACCCTGCGGCCCGTTTCGGCCAGGGCATTTTCCTCGATCACGCCACCGGCCTGGTGGTGGGAGAAACCGCGGTGGTGGAGGATGACGTTTCGCTGCTTCAGGATGTCACCCTGGGGGGCACCGGCAAGGAAAGCGGCGAACGCCACCCGAAGATCCGCAAGGGCACGATGATCGGTGCCGGTGCCAAGATCCTGGGCAATATCGACGTCGGTCCGCATGCCCGCATTGCCGCCGGCTCGGTGGTGCTGCGGCCGGTCGGCGCCTTCGCCACCGTGGCGGGGATCCCGGCCCGGGTTATCCGGGTCGAGCCGGAGACCGCCGACCATCGCAGCAAGGACACGATTCTCAAGGGACTGGCTTACGAAGCCTTCGAGTATTCGATTTAGCGCCTTATCGGATTTTCGCCTTTTGGTTCCCGAGTTTGCCCGGCCAGGCCGATGCCCAAAACAACCTTGAACTTTTAGTCTATTTAGTTTATAGATTAACTAGAATATTACTCAGGACATGGTGTGAAATGAGCAGCCAAACTAAATCGCTGGATCGGGCATCGGTCGAAAGCGCCATCAAGGACTATATCGTCCAAGCCAATTATCGAGGATATCGGCCGGATCGCCGCAAGGTCCTTTCCGTCAGGCGGACCGATCGCACGGCATGGCTCCGCAACGCGACGACCCCCGTTCGATGGGAGGTATATTACTTCGTCGAAGGCGAGCTTTTTCCTGAGACTGGCCAGACGCGACTGGCCCCCGGCCAATCGGCAGGGGAATTGGCGCAGCAGTTGGTCGATAAAGTCTGGGAACAGCTGTGGATCTGGAACGGTTATGATTTTACGCCAACCAGCGGCGGATTGAACCGCGGCCAATATTCCGACGAACCGCTTCCTTCGGACACGGCCACGCCATGAGCAAACTCGACGATCCTCGCAGCGGATACATCTCGCTGCGGTTCCCCGAAGCCGAATTGACCGTCGACACGATCTCGCAGTTCCTCGGCGAACTTGTCCGCACGGACCCCCGAAACGCTTTGCCGGAAGGCGACAACGTTCCAATCTGGGAGGAACCGGTGGTCGGCATCGCCGATGCGGCCGACCCGCTGTTCGACACCCTTCGGGAACCGCGAGCCGTTGGCCCCTATCACGTCAAGCCGGATTTCTGGTTGCCGGAGGCCAAGTCGGTCATCAGCTTCTTTCTGCCATTTTCCAAGGAAATCAAAAGAAGCTACGAGCGCTCGTCGATACTGCCGTCGCTTGAATGGGTGTCCGGCCGCCTCAACGGCGAGGTCTTCGTCAACGTCGCCCGGCGCGCTCTCGTCCGTTTGCTCGAACGACAGGGCGGCAATGCGATCATTCCCAATCTTGATCTGCGGTACGGCTCGCAAGGCTTCATTCCCAACTGGTCCGAACGTCATGTCGCGTTCGTTGCGGGTGTGGGGACCTTCGGACTGCACGCCGGACTGCTGACGAAAAAGGGAGCCGCCGGTCGCGTCGGCAGCGTTGTGACCGACATTCCATTGCCGGCCACCAAGCGCCCCTACACCGAGGTATACGAATATTGCCTGTGGCATTTCGACCGCAGCTGCCATTCCTGCATTCCTCGTTGCCCGGTGAACGCCATCGATGAAAACGGCAAGGACCACGTCGTCTGCACCAGCAACGGCCGCATCAATATTCGCCCGGAATTTCAGGAATGGGGCTATCACTCCTGCGGCCATTGCCAGACCCATCTGCCGTGCTCAGACCGTATCCCCCCGAAAATCGCCAGACATCTGGCAAGGAACGCGGGCGAGTAGCCCGGCAGCGGCGTCCGCCGAAACTTACTCGCCGCCGTCAGATCCGGGCGACGTGATCGGCAACGGCAATTTTCGACGGCAGGACGCCGTGGGCGGTCAGCCAATCGGCGGAACGTTGGGCGCGTTCGAGGAAATTGGCGTCCTGAACGCCGTAAACCGTGGTCCGCCGCCTTGCCGCAATCAGGGTTTCCCGGATGGCATCGCTGTAGCCCAGTTTTTTTTGCAGGATCAGACCGGCTTCGCGCGGGTGCTCCTCGGTCCATTTGGCTTCCGCGGCATAGGCGGCATTGACGAGACGCACCGTTTCGGGATGTTCGTCGACGAATTTCCTGGCGACCACGAAGCCGCCGAAATCGATGTCGATACTGATTTCCGTCTCCAGGAAAATGGTGTGCGCCTTATACTTTTCGCGCGCGATGTCGGCCAGGGGACTCCAGATTGACCAGGCATCGACTCTTCCCGCGGCGAAGGCCGCGCCGCCGTCGGCCGGCGACAGATAGACGATCTTCACCGCCGAGCGGTCGAGCCCATATTTTTCCAGGGCCGCCATCAGCACCATCTCGCCAACGCCGGATCGATTGGCCGCCACCGACTTGCCTGCCAGATCCTGGATGTTCTCGATGCCGTCGCGCGCGACGATGGCGGTGCTGCGCGGCTCGGTGGTCAGGAATTGAGCGAACAGCAGCGGCGCCCCGGCGATCATAGCTGCCAGGGCCACCGAGGCGGTGCCGCCGAAACTGAAATCGGCGCTGCCTCCCGCAACCGCTTGGATCGAGGGGGCGTGGCTGATGAAGGGCCCCAGCCATTCAACACGAATGCCGTCTCCGGCCAGTCGCCGCTCGAATTCACCCCGCTCTTTGGCGATGCCTGGCAAAAGGCCGTTGCCCCAGGTCAGACGGACTTTGCCATCGTTATCGGCGCTGGCGGCGCCCGTCGTCAGGGTGGCGGCGCCGGCGGCCGAGATCTGCAGCAGGCGGCGCCGGGATAGCGTGATGGGAGACATGGTCCGACCTCCGCCGTTATGCTTCATCGGTCAACAGGACGCCGAGATCGGCCAGCAGCAGACGCCGCAGCACACGCCTCTCGGGGTAATCGGCAACCAGGTAATCGCGGTCGATGACGCCGCCGGACATGATCAGGATGCGGTCGGCCAAAACGATGGCTTCATCGACGTCGTGGGTGACCAGCAGCACGCCCGGCCGATGGCGCGCCACCAAAGTCTTTACTAGAACGTGCATCTTGATCCGCGTCAGAGCGTCGACCGCGGCGAACGGTTCGTCGAGCAGCAGCAGTTCCGGTTCCTTGACCAATGCCCTGGCCAAAGCGACGCGGTGAGCTTGCCCGCCGGACAACTTGAGAGGCCAGTCGTCGAACCGCCCGGTCAGCCCGACCTCGGTCAGCGCCGCGACTGCGCGGTCCCTGGCGTCGGGGGCGGGCAGCCCGAGTGAGACATTGCGCCACAGTGGCTCCCACGGCAGCAGACGCGGCTCCTGAAACACGATCGCTGGAAGGCGGGGCGCTTCGATGTGGCCGCCGTCGACGGGTTCCAGGCCGGCCAGCGCACGCAGGAGCGTGGTCTTGCCGCAACCGCTTTCGCCCAACAGCGCGACGAACTCGCCACGGGCGATGCGCATGCGCAGGTTCTTGAGCACCACGCGCTCACCGAATGCCTTGGATAAGCCGACGACGTTGACCGCCAACTTTGGTAGGACAGCGGTTTGCACGGTCATTTCCGTCGTCCTCCTGCGTAGTTCGGATGCCAGGCCAAGAGGCGGCGCTCCAGCCAGCGGGCGATGCCATCGGCGAGGACGCCGATCACGGCATAGATGACGATGGTGACGATGATGACGTCGGTCCGCAGGAATTCGCGGGCGTCCAGCGCCAGGAATCCGATGCCCGAACTGGCGCCGACGGTTTCAGCGACGACCAGTGCCAGCCATGCGACCGCCAAAGCGTAACGGATGCCGGTGAGTATGGACGGCAATGCGCCGGGCAGTACGATCCGCCGGATGGTTTCGGCGGTGTCGAGGCCGGACACCCGCCCGAGTTCAAGAAGCTTGGGATCGACCTGGCGAATGCCGAGGGTGGTGTTGATGTAGATGGGAAACATGACGGCAAGCGACACCACGAAAATTTTCTCCGCCTCGGCGACTCCGAACCAAACGATGACCAGCGGCAGTGAGGCGACGAAGGGGATCGACCGGAGCATTTGAATGCTGCGGTCGAGGACGGCTTCCGCCAGGCGTGAGAAGCCGACCGCGGTTCCAAGTGCGAAGCCGACACTGCCGCCGATGAAGAATCCGATGGCGGCCCGCGACAAGCTGACCAACAAATCAGTCAGCAGCGTTCCTTCGACCGCAAGGCCGATGGCCGTGCCCAGTACCGTCGTCGGAGCGGGCAGCAGATGCGGCGGGATCAGGCCAAGCCGGGCCGCGATCTCCCAAATCGTCACCAATGCCAGCGGGCCGGCCCACGGCATGACAGTCAGCCATGCCTGGGGGGGCATAGTCCGGCCGGCCGATTGTGTCGGCGAGTGGGGTAAGGGAGCGGCGAGTCTCTGGCTACTGGTCACGATCTGGGGTCCATCTGCGCTGTGCCAAAGCGATAATAGACCATAAATTTTATAGAGAAACTAGAAAATATGACTTGAGGCCCCGCTCAGCCCGCTTCCAGAGTCGCCAAAGCCGGCTGATTTACTGGGTTTTCCATTTTTTCAGCAGCTTCGATGCGATGGGGATTGACGCCGAAAAATCTAAAATGCACTATTTCGGTAGACTAAGTAGACTGTTCCCGTATCCTTTCCTCAATCGATTTCTTGGAGATATCCGATGGCCGTTATCGAACAGAGCAAGCCGCGTCCGGCGTCATCCCTCGTCGATGTGTACTACACCATTTGCCCGGTCTTGAACGCGGCCAACGTCGCCGTCGAGTTGGGATGGCTGGACGAGGAGTTTCGTCGCGTCGGCGCCAGGGCGATTTACTTGCGCTCTCTTCCCGAAAATGCGGGCTACATCCCGCATTTCACCCATTCTCTTCCGAATTTGTTCCGTGATGGCGGCGCCATCCCGACGATCCAGGCGCGGGCGGACCTGACCTCCACCAAATTGATCGGTTTGACCTGGACGCAAACCGGGGGCGAAGTCGTGGTTCGGGCGGACACCGACATCCACTCCGTGAAAGATCTCAAAGGACGCCGGATCGGTTTGTTCAAGAGCCTCAACAGCGCCAAGATCGACTTTCAGCGAGCGACGGCGGAGCGGGCGGTCGAGTTGGCGCTGAAGCTGTCCGGACTTGCGGTGCAGGACGTCGAGATCGTCGACATCACGGATACCGACGATCAGCCTCATGACCCCGCCGGCAAGCCTGCGGAATTGTGGGTGCAGCGCCGGGACGCCTATCACGGTCCGGAGGTCGCCGCCCTGGCCACGGCCAAGGTCGACGCCATATTCAGCAGTGGCGGACGGTCGCTGACCTTGGTGGAATCCGGCCAATACAAAGTGATCGAGGACCTGTCCCGCTATCCGGATTGGACCCTCCAGGTCGCCAACGGCCCCTATACCGCGGCGGTGAACACGGGTTTCGCAGAAGCGCATCCCGAGATCGTCGTCGCCTATCTGCGCGCCGCCATCCGGGCCGGGCGCTGGATCAACCGGCATCCCGCCGCCGCGGCGGAAATCTTCAAACGCGTCACCTTCTATTCGACCGTGCCGCAGATCCACCGCGCGATCGAAGGACGCGACCTGGAACCGAACCTGTCGGCCAGGAATCTCGCGGCGATCACGATCCAAAAGGATTTCCTGCGCAGCCACGGTTACGTTCGCAATGATTTTAATGTCAACGACTGGGCGGACGACCGCTACCTGATCGAAGCGCTGAGGACCCTGTAACGTCTTCCGCCCCCGCCGTGGGACCGGTCGCGGTGGGGGCGGATGGTTCCCCGAGCCCGCAAGAGCGAGATATTGTTTCGTGGCATCGCCTCCTCGACGCATCATCCACTTCGGGTGGGCTCTCCGTCATCGCGATTACCGGCTTTTCTTTGCCGGCCAATCGGTCTCGCTGATCGGCACCTGGATCCACCTTACGGCGCAGGCATGGCTGGTGTACCGCCTTGGCGGTTCGGCCGAATGGCTTGGCATCGCCTCCTTCGTCTCCCAGGCGCCGATGTTCTTTCTGCCGCAGTTCGGTGGTGTGGTCGCCGACCGCTATGACCGCCGTCGGGTGCTTCTGCTCACCCAGGCTTTGTCGATGATCCTGGCATTGACTTTGGGAATGCTGACCATCAGCCATTCCGTTTGCCTCTGGCATGTGCTGGTTATTTCCGGGCTTCTGGGGATTATCAACGCGTTCGACATGCCGGCGCGACATTCTTTCGTGGTCGAATTGGTCGGCGGTCCCGACCTGGCGAACGCCATCGCCCTCAATTCCTCGGTATTCAACGGCGCTCGGCTCATTGGACCGGCCGTGGCGGGCATCGCGGTCGCGGCATTGGGAGAGGCCTGGTGTTTTCTCGTCAACGCGGTCACATTTCTGGCCCTGATCGCCGGGTTGCTGGCCATGCGGCGGTCTCCCTTTGCCGCCAGGCCGCGAACCGCGACCATGTGGCGCGACATGCGCGACGGCATCGCCTTCGCCGCCGGCACTCCGCCGATACGCATCCTGCTGCTGCTGGTAGGCACAATCAGCTTCTTTGCCATGCCCTGCACCGTGCTGATGCCGATTTTCGCCGGCGACGTTCTCGGCGGCGGGTCCGCCCGCCTGGGCATTCTGATGAGCGCGGTCGGATTTGGGGCGATGAGCGGGGCGCTGGCGCTGGCAGCCCGAACCAGCATCGACGGCTACGCCCGCACGATCCGGCTGGTGGCTGTGGGTTTCGCCGGAGCCTTGATCCTGTTCAGCCAGTCGCATTGGCTCTGGCTTGCGGCGGTAGCGCTGGTGATGATCGGGTTTTGCCAGATGACGCTTTCGGCGGCGTCCAATACCCTGATCCAGAGCATCGTTCCCGACCGCTATCGAGGGCGGACGATGGCTCTTTACACGACGATGTTCATCGGCATGACGCCGTTCGGTTCCCTGGCCGCTGGGTACGCGGCGTCGGGGATCGGCGCGCCGGCGACGGTCGCCGTCAGCGGGCTGCTGGCATTGGTGATCGCCGCTTTGTCCTGGCGGCGGCTCCGCGACCCACTCGGCACAGAAAAATAAGGCTCCGCGCAACTTCATCCAGGTTGCGCGGGGCGATGATGAAGTATCTCGATCAGTAACGATAGCGAAGCGTCAGCAATACCATTCTGGGTGTGTTATACATTCCGGAGAAATAAGTCTGCCCGGTTGGAGAGTATTTGTAGGCATTGCTGGTTTGAACACTCTGTTTGTCCAGCAGGTTTCTTAAGGAAAAATTGACGGACCAGTGATCGTCCTCGGTCGTGTACCCGAGTGACGCGTTGAATATGGTCTGGAACGGTACGATGAGTTCGCGGCTGTTGAAGACGTCGGAATAGGCCTTGGTATGGAGTTCGACGTCGCCTTCGGCACGGACCGCTCCCGGAAAATTCACCGGCAGGTCATAGGCAATGCGCGAGGTGGCGTTCCAACGTGGCGCATATTGAAGGGCATTGCCTTTCACCGACGCGACGGCCACGCCTTGCACATTGGAGCCCGGATTGTCGAACTGGTCGAATATGGCTAGCAGGTAACCGAAATTGTTGTCCCACTGCAATCCGGCAATTGGTTTTACGGAGGTTTCCACTTCGAAGCCTTCGGTGTGGGCTCGTCCGGCGCTTTCGCGAATTGCGTAACCCCAGGGCGTCTGCACGTTGGCTTGGAAATTGGTGTAGTCGTTGTAGAAAACGGCGAAATTAGCGCGCGCCCGGTGATCCAGCCATTCGGTTTTCAAGCCGGCTTCATATGTCTGCGAGGTTTCCGGGCCGAACGGAATGCCCGCGCCCTGGATGCTGCCGGCGCGATTGTCGTACCCGCCGGCCTTCTGTCCTTCCGAATAGGAGATGTACTGCATGGCATCCGGCGTCCACTGGTACTGCAGGCCGATTTTCGGCGACGCCGAATACCAATCATGGCGCGCATGGCTGACAAACGGCTTGGCGATCGCCGCCGGCGGCGCCCCGTTTTCGACGAAGTAGTTGTAACCGAAATCGCCTTCCTCATGCGTCAGTCGAACGCCAAGGACGCCGCTCAAATCGCCGATGAGCTTCGCCTCGGCTTGGCCATAGGCGGCGACGCTGTCGGTTTTGAGATCGCCGTATTGCCCGACGGCGTATGTCTTGGCTGCCGAGTTGGTGCCGAATACGTCGCGCTGGGAAACATAATTCTCGTGATAGAAAAACAAACCGGATGTGTAACTTAATCGGTCGTACTTGCCGTTCAGCTGGAACTCCTGCTGGACGTTCTGTTGAAAATACTTCCAGGCGTTTTCGTTCAGAACCAGTTGGGTGGCGTCATTGTCGCTGAGGGCGGCATCCTTGTAGCCTCGATAGGCGGTGATGGACTTCGCGGTCGTGTGGTCGTCGAGTCGATAGGTGGCCTTGAAGCTGAAGCCACCCAGGAGCAGTTTACCGAAGGTGTCTCTTTCGGCCAGGGTCGTCGAGGTCGGATCAACGCTGGGGCGATACCGTAGGGAACTGAAGTTCCAGCCGGAAACATCCCATGATCCATCGAAGGATGTCTCGAAACTCAAGTCCTCGGTGGCCTCCAGACGCAGTTTGCCGCGGGCGGACTGCTGGTTGACGCCGTTAACGTCCTTGCCTTGGTTTGGGGCATAAAGCCATCCGTCGCGGGAGCGGTAGGTGTAGGCCAGATTGCCGTATAATTTCCCTGGGATGATGGGGCCGCTGACGAAATCATGGGTTTCGTAGTCGTTGTAATTGCCGAAGCCGGCGCTGACCGACAGATGCGGGGTGTCCGTGGGGTCGTCGGTAATGTAGCGGATGGCTCCGGCCACGGTATTGCGGCCGTAAAGAGTTCCCTGCGGCCCTCGCAGGACCTCGACCCGACGCAGGTCGGTAAGGTCGAACATCGCGCCCAAGGTGCGTGGAATGTAGACATCGTCGACATAGACGGCAATGGACGGGTTGGCCATCGGATCCCATTCGCCGACACCGCGGATCGAATAAAGCTGGGCGATGCTGCTTACTCCCGAATTCTGGATATAGAAATTCGGAATGGTGCCCACGAGATCTCGAACCGTCTCGGCTCCTTGTTGCTGAAACTCCTCGCCTGAGATCGCGCTGATGGCGACGGGGGTTTCCTGGAGGTTCTTCGTTTGGCGTTGGGCGGTAATGGTGACCGTTTCCAACCCACTGGTCACCGAGCCGTCGGCAGCCAATACAGGACCGCTAATCGATAAAGCCGAGCTTAATGTCAAAATGCAAATTTGGAAGTGATGTCCACGGTTCCTTCCGGTTATTTTCGTTGGTGCGGTCATCGGAATGTGGGGTGAATGCATCTTTCACTCTCCTAAAATTCAAAGATATTGATTTTTTATTTCTCGTCGGCTTCCTTTTGAGTTGCCACTTGTTCGGCAATATTTAGGCACTGATTTGGCGATCTTCGCATAGCGCAGACCCCAGATCAATAGTAAATCTATAGATTTAGTAGGGTGTTGTCGGGCGGCCGGTCAGCTCGACCGACCGGCTTGCAGAATCCACAGGCGCGCCAAATCGGCCGTTCCGTCGGATCCATCGACGGAGCGGAAGATCTGTATCGCCTTGTCCTTGTGACCGGCGGCCAGATAGGCGACGCCAAGACGCAATTTGGCGTCTTCCGGATGCTTCAGCCCACCTTTCCGGATGCCCTGCTCGATGAGGGAGATGCCTTTTTCCAACTGACCGTGACCGATATAGTCGAGGCCGGTGTTGACCAGGCCGGTCCCATCTCTGGCGGCGGAGGCTTCCTTTTCGTTTGCCGGAAGAGCCTTGAGGTCGTCTTCGGCCGATCGTGTCGCCAGGTCGCGCAGCCGCTTCTGTCGGTCGGTGTCGGCACCATTTCCCAAGCCGAGGACGCCGACGGCGGTGCCCTTCTGGATGATCGCCTTGGCTTCTCCCGGCAGGCCGGCCTGCAAGGCCAGTTCTGTCAGTTCCACATAGCGGCCGGAGGTGTTGACGGCTCCGGCGTTCAAGGCAAGCCGGCCGACATCCAAACGCAGCCGATCGGCGAAGCCGGACCGGGTGGTGACCCGGCGGATGAGGTCGGCCCAATAGTCGGGGGTCGGATGGCTCGCCACCAGTTTTTCCAGGACCGCGGCGTATCCGACGCCGTCATTCTGCTTGAGGTAGGCGCTGGCCAGCAATTGCAGCTGCTCCTCGGGAACCGTGCGTCCGGCCCGTTCCTCGGCGTCGATCTGATCCTGCAGTTCCTTTGCCGCGTTGGCGAAATCGCCTTGCAGATAGTAGGCCTGGGCGACGAATTTGCGCAGCCTGGCGTCGGTTCCCCCTTGCTTGTAATAGCGGTCGGTCCAAGTGATGGTCTTGCGATAATCCTTGGCCTGGTAAGCCAGTTCGGCGATCGCCTCGGAAAAGCGGAGCTGTTCGGCCGGTGACAGCTGCCCACCGGCGATCAGGGTTTCAAAAGACCGGATGGCGGTCGCCTGGTCACCGGCGCCGGCGGCGGCGATGCCGCGCAACTGTTCGATCAGGACGGTTTCGTAAGCGGTCCTGTCGGGAACCGTCTCTGCCTCGCGGACCTTGGCCAGGGCGTCCTTGTAGCCCTTCTGCCGGATAAACTCCTGTGCCGCCTGCAGCGGCTTGCCCACTTCGGGGCGGACCGGCTCACCGGCGACGGCGGCGACGCCAAGGCCAAGCAACAGCGCGGTGGCAATAAGAAGTCGAGAGCGGATCATGGGAGCGTCCCGTCAAGGATGGTTGCGATTACTCGAGAAATTGCTCGTTGCCGATCAGGCCGATCTTGGTGACCCCCAGCCGTTGCGCCGAGGCCAGCACCGCCGCGACATGTTTGTAGGTCGCCAGCTTGTTCGGGCGCAGATGGATTTCCGGTTGAACCGGTTGCCTGGCGACCCGCCGCAGGTTTGCCTCCAGGGTCCCGCGGTCGCCGACGATCTGTCCGTTCCACAGCACCGTGCCGTCGAAGTCGACATCGATGGTGACGACGTCCGGCGGGACGGAAATCACCGCCGATGTGGCCGTCGGCATATCCAGCTTCACGGCATGGGTCTGGATCGGGATAGTGATGATCAGCATGATCAGCAGCACCAGCATCACGTCGATCAGCGGCGTCGTGTTGATGTCGACGAGCAGGTCGGGCTCGTTCGATCCACCGCCGGAACCAAGGGTCATTGCCATGGGTCTACCTTTCGCCGGAAAAAGGGTCAGCCGCCATGCGGGGGCGGTTCGGTGATGAACCCGACCTTGGCGATGCCGCCCCGCTGGCAGGTCAGCACCACCTTGCCGACATGTTCATAGCGGGCGCTCTGGTCGCCGCGGATATGCACCTCGGGCTGCGGCTGCAGGACCGCGGCGGCTTTCACTTTCTCCAGCAGAGCCGGGATGTCGGCTACGCTCTGCTGGTTCCAGAAGATGTCACCGTCCTTGTTGACCGCGATGGTGATGTTTTCCGGCCTGGTCTGGGTCGGGATGTTCACTTCCTTCGGCAAAGCGAGCGGAATGGTGCGGGTGACCACCGGGATGGTGATCAGGAAAATGATCAGCAGCACCAGCATGACGTCGACCAGGGGCGTGGTGTTGATGGCGGAGACGAGCTCGTCCTCGCCGCCATCGGTGGGGCCGAAATTTGCGCCCATGGCCTTAAGCCACCCGCGCCACGGTGGCCCGCGCCAGCGGCAGGCTTGCCAGGCGGCCGCCGCTCAGCAGTACCGAATGCAGGTTGCCGGCGAAGCCGCGGACCTTCTCCGTCGCCACCTTGTTGCGGCGGACCAGCAGGTTGTAGCCGAGGACGGCGGGGACGGCGACGGCCAGGCCGATGGCGGTCATGATCAGGGCCTCGCCGACCGGTCCGGCGACCTTGTCGATGGAGGCCTGGCCGGCGATGCCGATGGCGGTCAAGGCGTGGTAGATGCCCCAGACTGTGCCGAACAGGCCGACGAAGGGCGCGGTGGAGCCGATGGTGGCGACCACCGCCAGGCCGCCCTGCAGGCGGTTGACGATATCGTCGGTGGCGCGTTGGATCGACAAAGTCACCCAGTTGTTGAGGTCGATCTGCTCGACCAGGGTGCCGTCGTGGTTTGCCACGGCTTCGATGCCCGAATTGGCGAGATAGAAAAAGGCGCTTTTCTCGTCCACCGTCTTCAAGCCTTCGTGAAGCGACGCCGCTTTCCAGAAACTCCGGTTCGCCGAACGGGCATGGGCCAGCAGGCGCCATTGTTCGATCAGTTTGGCGATCAGGATGTACCAGGTGGCGACGGACATGATGACCAGCGTTGCCAGGGTGCCGCGGGCGACGAAGTCTCCCTGCGTCCACAAGGCGTCGAGGCCGTATGGGTTATCTACCTGCTGCGTGGCGATGACCGGGGTCGTCTCGGCCGCGGGGTTGGTTGCCGAGGCGACGGGTGCCGACGGCTCGGTAATATTGGCCGCGGTGACGGGGGTGGCGGCGCCGGCGGCGAGGAGGACGGCGCCAAGCGCGGCAATACGAATGAAACGGGTCATGGCTACCTCATGATGTGAAATCTGTTGAATGCGAGGGGCGCGGCTTGGCGTCATTCCAGTTTCCAGACATATCGCAGGCGCGCCCAGGATTGCTCGGCCTTGCCATCGACGGTCCCGGCTTTGAAGCGGCAGCGGGCCAGAGCCCCCAGGGCCGCTTCATCCAGGCGGGAGTGGCCGCTTGTGGTTTCCACCTTGCTTTCGATGACAGCGCCGTCGATGCCGACGAGAAATTGCAGGACCACGGCGCCGGTTTCTTCGAGCCGTTTCGATGCGGCGGGGTATTCCGGCTGCCTGCAGGCCCTGGCCGGATCGATCACCGGAGGAACGCGAACGGGCTCCGCCTTGACCACCGGTGGCGGAAGCGGCTCGGGGGGCTTGACGCTGGTCACCGCGGTGATGGCGTTCGGCGTTATCGGCTGCCGGATCTGAATTTCCGGCGGCGGGATGTATGGCGGCGGCGGCGGGGCCAGCGCAGGCGGCGGCGGTGGCGGCAGGTCCGGT
>Ga0007882_10001214_pt1 | contig 15199 bp, 12 predicted proteins | sample CryBogCBH12Aug01_FD_71195 | JGI IMG/M metagenome (GOLD analysis project Ga0007882, IMG submission 71195) | Freshwater microbial communities from Crystal Bog, Wisconsin, USA - CBH12Aug09.1 | ecosystem: Environmental > Aquatic > Freshwater > Lake | place: Crystal Bog, Wisconsin, USA | collected... | reverse complement strand
GCAGGGTGACGCCCAACCCCAGTCCGGCACCTTCCTCCATTTGCATGAACTCCGTCTTGTAGGTGGCGGCATCGGGCTCGGTATAGGCCTGGAGCAGGCGCTGTTCCAATCCGGCTGGGATGGCCCGCTTGACCGCCTCATTCCATTGGCCGGCCCAGGGGAATACGGGCGGCGTCAGATTTTGCTCGGCAACCAGCACGAGATTGTTGGCCAGCCGCAGCGGGGGATCATTGACAATCGGGGTGCCCTCCGATTTCACGCCCGACCAGTCATGGCAAAAGTGCGCGTTGAGGATGGCGGTAGGCAGGAAGGAGGCGAACACGGCGAGGACGGCCACCGCCGCGAGCCGAAGCGGCCAGCGGAACACCAGCCGCCAGGAGGGCAGCAGGGCCAAAGCCCAAGGGAGCAGCAGGGGAAGGCTGCTTGATTTGGCGCTCGTGATCAAGGCCGCGGCCAAGATGGAGGTGAACAAATCCCGGGCGGAGCCGGAGGTGCGGGCACGCAAGGCAAAATCAACGGCGGCCAAAACAAAGGGGACGCCGAACAGATCGTTGCCCACGCTGCCCGCCTGCAACAGCAGCCCATAACCGGTCGGAACCAGCCACATCCAGTGCCAGGCCGCGCGCCGGCGCACGCCGAGGCGGGTGAAAAGACTGTAAATCAGACCCGGCAGCAGCAGGAATGACACAATGTTGATGAGAAAGAGCAGCCGGTCGGTCCGGGTCAGCGCGAGTAGCGGGGCGGACACCCACTCCACCCCGCAGGCGCGGGCGTTGACGCGGGGAAAGATGGTGTGAATCCAGTGCCATTGACCGGCCGCCAGCCAGTGGAGAATCCGGGGCAGCCGGTAGCTCAGCCCGTCATAGTTATCGGGTGCCCAGATGGCCCCGCCGAGCAAGGACAGTGCGGTGCACAGCAGGAAGGCCAGCGGAAACCAACGGCGGAACCGCCGACGCGGGAGGCGCGGGAAAAAGCGAAAGGTTCCGGGTGGGTGCGCGCGGAGGCTCCAAACCGCCAGTAGCCCGGCCCCAGCCAGCAACACCGTGAGGTAGCCGGCAACATTCAATTGCCCGACGGCGGAAAGCCCCCAGCCGGCGCAGTTCAGTACGGCGCAAAGCCAGACCCATAGCCGGACGGGGAAGCAGTGGTCTCGGTTTTCAGGAGGCGTCATGCAGGTTTGCGATGGGTCACCCCGGTAAACATCACTCCGCCAGGACGCGGAGGAGGGTAAAAAGCTGGGGCGGGGATTTGCATGCAATTATACGAGTTTAATCGCCCGGCCCCGCCAGCCGAGTTACATAAAGGTGCGAGGTGTCGGTGGGCGAGGCATTCTTGGCGCAATCGGCGACCAAGATGCAATCATGCGCTTTGAGCCAGTCGGCCAGGTCTTGCCGGATTTCTTTGAGATAATAACTTTCCAGAACAATATAGTGCAGGCCGGCCGCCCGCCAGTCAGCCGGTTGATCCGTCGGCAGGATGCGTTCGACCGTGTGAATCCCCCAAGGCTGCCACAACATCGGTTCATCGGCCTCCATGAAGGCGGCATAGCCGACCTTGGCTTCGGTGGCGGGCAGGTTGGTGCTCAGGAAGGTTTGGAGCCGGGTCTGTCCCAGTTGGGAGCCGAAGGACTTGGCCAACTGATGCGGAAACTTTGCTTCCGGGAATTCCCGGGCCAGCGCCTGGCTGAGGGTGAGGGCGGGAAACAGTGGCCGATCCCGGTTCAATATGACCAAACTCAAGGCCACCACCAGCAGCAGATTGACGGCCAATTGCCACCAGCGCTGGCGCGCCAGTTCCGGGATGCCCGCCCGGCACAAGAGCAGCGGAAACAGGGTGATGTAATAGGGGGTCAGATGCCGGGCACTCTGAACCGTGCCCACCTTGGCCATGAAAATCAGCAACAGCAGCCAGGGAACCAGGCGAAGCCACCGGCCCGGCGGGTGGAACGGTGCGGCGGCGGCCCGGTTTGGCCGGAGCCGCCACGCGGCCATCAGGGAAATTGCCGTGAGCAGGCACACTCCCGCGCCGATGCCGGCATTGGATTCATTCACACTGTGGCAGTCCCGGCCCAGAACGCCAAAGTGGGTGAAATCCCGGAACGGTGCCCCCGCCGGCGATTGCACAAAGCGATCCATCATGGCATTCCACTGGTCCGCCTGTGGGAAGAACGGGGGCATGAGGTTCTGGGTGGTCAGGCAGAAGGTGTTGCCGATGATGCCCCAGAACGGGGAATGCAACTCGGTGGCATGGATCGGCGAATCCTTGGTCAATCCTGACCAGGTGCCGGTATGCTGGAGGTTGGTCACGGTAATCGGGACGAAGGAAACGAGCAGGCTCAAGGCCACCGCTCCCAGCGTAAGCAGGGGCCGGCGCAGCAGGAGCCGCCAGGCCGGGACCATAATCACCAGCCAGAGCAGGCCAAAGGGCAGGTTGGTCAGCTTGATGCCGGTCGTAAAAGAGATGGCAATCAGTGCCAGCAGCGCCTTATCCGTCCGGCCTTCCGCGCGGGCCTGCAAGGCCAGCACCACGCCCGCCAGCACAAAAATCGCGGCAAAGCTGTCATTGGCGGTCGAGTTGGCCTGGAAAACAAAACCCCAGCCGCTGGACAGAATCCACATCCACCACCAGGCCACCCGAGCGCGCACCCCCAGGGATTTCAGGAAGGAAAACACCAGTCCGGGCAGCAGCAGAAAAGGAATCCAGTTGAGTAAAAAAATAAGCCGGTCAGTGTGGGTAAACAGCATCAACGGGGTGGACAGCAGGGAGAAATTGCACTCGGAGATGTTCATCAGCGGGTGCAGGGTCCGGATCCAGTGCCACTGGCCGGCGGCTAGCCAGTGCAGCACGCGGGGGATGCGGTAGCTGTCGGAATCGCCGTTGTTATCCCGGTAAAGCAATCCGCCCGCCAGGGTCAGGACGGCTAGCAACAAAAACAGGCGCGGCGCGGGCCGGCGGAATCGGCGGGGCAGCCGCTGAAGCTCGCGCTGCCAAGCCACCAAATCAAAGCCGCCGTTCTTGGCCAGGGCGACGGCTCCAGCCACCCCTCCGATTGCCAGGGAAAGCAGATAACCGGTCTGATTCATGGCCGAAAAAGCCGACAGCACCCAACCCGTTGCCACCAGCCAGCTTGAGACCAGAATCCACAGTTTTGCACCTCGGCACATGCGGCCAAAGACTAGCCATTGGGCGCCTGAATGCAAGATTAACAGTCCATTTTAATCTGTTTGGGCCCCGGGCGGACGCGAATTTGACTCGCCGCCTGCCGCCGGTTGGGCGACCATGCCGGGCGCGGCCCATGAAACGTCTTATTGTCATTTTGGTGCTCGTCACCCCGGTGGCGGCTCTGCTGTTTTTTAGCACCCTGGATTTGGTGCCAGCGCGGGGTCTGACCGGAGCCCGCATGGAAATTCTGAAGCAGCGAATTTTGCAGGCTGCCCGGCTCCGGGGCGAACTGCCCCGGACTCCGGCGGATTTGCCCGCCCGACCGGGGGCCGAAGACGGTTGGCAGGACGGCTGGGGGCGGGACCTGACTTGGACGGTTTCCCCGGCCGGCATCGTGACGCTGATCAGTCTCGGTCGGGATGGCCGGCCCGGCGGCACCGGCGAGGACGCCGACATCACCCGCTCGTTTCCCGCCCGCAACGCCCAGGGTGGCTGGAGCGCGGAGACCGTGCCTTGGAGCGCGGATTCGCTGGTGCCTTGAAGCTCGGTAATAAAGTTCAACCTGCCTTGTAGAAACCTTGCGCGTGGTTGGGCGGACGGCTATTTGGACTGCGGCGGCAAGCGCAGCGCGACGCCGCTTTCCCACTCGCCAGTCCCTACCCTCCCAGTTTGCAAGGCCGCGTCCGCCAGGCGGTTTCGGCCAGAGACGACACCGGATTCGCGCGTAAAAAAGCGGCGTCGCCGCTCCGCTTTGCCGCCGCAGTCCAAATTCGCCCTACTCCCTTCGACGGCAGGTCCATCAGCGGCCACGCCGGCTTCCAAGTAAGGTTTCTCCAAGACACCTCAACGAGCCAGTTCAACCACGGATATTAACCGGGGCAGTGGCGGTTTTGGCCCGTGGGCATGAGTCCCTCATTGGTTCGCCCAGTTTTCCAGTTTGGAAATGCCTTCCCATCCGTGTGTATCCGTGTGTATCCGTGTCCATCCGTGTCCATCCGTGGTAAAGAAAAGTTTTCAACGGCATGGGTGCGGAATGGCGATGGTGCAAAAATTGCGATGCCAAAGGCAATTTTTGTTCACCTTGTTTGCTTTGCTTTCGGGTGGATTTGTGGTCTGCTGGGGGTGCAAACTTATGGCCGCCGAACGTCCCATCATCATCTGTACCCGTGGCAGTGCGCTGGCACTGGTGCAGGCCAACCTCATCGCTGCCCAATGCCGTGCCGCCTGCCCGGCCCTGGCCTTTGAACTGAAAATCATCAAGACCACCGGCGACAAGCTCCAGAAAAGCTCTCTCTCCCAGAAAGGTGAAACCCTGCCCAAGGGCCTGTTCACCAAGGAACTCGAAGTGGCCCTGGCCGATGGCTCGGCGGATATCGCCGTCCATAGCCTCAAGGATTTGCCCACCGACCTTCCCGACGGCTTGATTTTGGCCGCCACGCCACGCCGTGAAGATGTGCGCGACGTGCTGATTTACCGCGCTGCCGGCGGAAAGCACCGGGGCTTTTCCGCGCACGCGACCATCAAGGATTTTCCTTCCGGTGCCACCATCGCCACCAGCAGCACGCGGCGCAAGATGTCGCTGCTCGCCGTGCGGCCGGATCTGAACATTGTGGAGATTCGCGGCAACGTCAGCACCCGGATGCAAAAGGTCGCCGACCGACCGGAACTGGACGCCACCATTCTGGCGCTGGCGGGTTTGACGCGTTTGAAATTTGCCATTCATCCGGATGGCACCATCAGCGGCGAGGCCGTGCCCGCCGGCCTGTTCGCCTCCGTGCTGGACTTGGAAACCATGCTGCCCTGCGTGGGCCAGGGGGCCATCGGCATTGAGACGCGCGCCGGGGACGAGCGCATTGCCGCCGTCATGGCGAAGCTGAATCATCTGGAAACCTTCCAGGCGGTGACCGCCGAACGTGCGTTTTTGCGCGGCATGGGCGGCGGTTGCCAGAGTCCCGTGGGTGCCCATGCGGTCATTCACGGCGATAAGATTTCGCTCAAGGCGATTTCCTTCCGCGACCAAACGGTGAAGCGCGGCGAAGCCACCCGTCCGGTGGCGGAAGCGGCGGCGCTTGGGGAACAGATGGCGGCACAGTTGAAGTAGCGTGGTTGAAATCTTCCAGCGTCACTGCAAGATTTCAAGTGTGAATTGGGATAAACCCTTGGTTATGAAAAAGCCCTAGGGTTGACTTGTTGACTTCGGGTGCTAACGCTTTTGCGATATGACCATGAAGAAGATTATCGTGATTTCGGGTCTCATGGCCATGTTCGTTGAGGCCGCATGCTTCTTGATGCTCATGAGTGGCGGAGTTTTCTTTGGCCCGTTGGCTTATGTTGGCATTTGGCTTCTCCTGGCTCCGTTGCATCTTTGCCGCCTGCTATTCGGCGACAGTGGAGTTATGATTGCTCCGATTCTGGCATTTTTTCAATTCTTCATTCCGATTATGTGGCTTGTTGCTCGAAAATACGGAAAGCGCGCCGCCTAACAGCTATTTTAATTGAGGCGAAACTAACGCGCATTTATTTACCCCCCCCCCGGTCTTTGCCAGCCGGTCCAACCTAGTCAGGCAGGTTTGAAGTCGTTCGGCGGGCAAAGGGATGTCGGCCAGCCGTTCCCGGATGAGGGGTGCCTTCGCCAAACCGTGACGGAGCAAACCGGCCACAAAATCCAAGTCCTTTTCCCTTCCCGCCACCAGTTTGGAAACCGCCAAATCATGAATCTCCAGACAATGGCCGGTGCCGCCGCCGGTATTTTGGTTGTGAACCGGTATCAGACGCTCACGCCATCGGGCCGGTAACACGGCGGTCTCTTCACTGATCCCGTGGGCGTAGTAGCCAAAAGTCTGATGAAAGGGGGAACCTTCGCCAATGGACCCGTCAATCAAATCGTTGTCCGCCGGGTCGCGCAGTGAAAAAATATCGGCTTCAATGGAAACCAGCAATTCATCGGGAGCCTGGGGAAACTGGCCCAACACCGACTGGCTGCCGACGATGACAAATTCCGTGGCACCGGTAATCCCGGCGGCGGCCCGGATAATATGCTCAAGCTGCAGCCGGTGCATGACGGAAACGGGATTTGATTTCCCAGACTTCCTTCGGGGTAAGCACACCGGCGAAGGGTGAATTTTGACGTAACCGCCGGGCTTCCTCCGTCTCGGAACAAAGCAGATCGCAAATTTCCTCCACCGGTTGGGCAAGAATTTGCCGCCACTCGGCATAACACCGCAGCAGCGAGGGGGCGGAGGCATTTAGCCGTGACCAACGCACGAGATTGGCTTGGGCAATGGCCACCACTTCCGGCTGGCGACGCATCCTTTCGGCCACGCGCCGTCCCATTTCCAGACTCACTTGATCGGTTTCAAAGTGATTCATGCGTTTATTGGTTTGTGCCGGCAAACCTGTTGCCGTGTAAATACTATGGTGGTTTTTTCCGTTGAATCAAGTCCAGACCGGAAATGTCCGGACGCTGCTACCACCGTCCAGCCACCGTGGCAAACACCGCCTCCACGGTCACCGATTCCATGCACGCGATTAATTCTTCGCGCGTGCCTTTGATGTCGCCGCCGTCGTAGCGGTAGTAGTCCAGGCCGCGCCCGTTCACCACGGGATTGGGAATCAAGGTGAACGGATGGCCGTAGGGCCGGTTGGTGACGTTCAGTGTGGGGGCTTCAATGACCATTTGGTTCGGCACCCGCACCGCCGCCGCAATGTGCATCAGGGCCGTGTCCACGCTCAGGAACGCGCCGCACCGCTGTATCAGCGCGGCCGTCTGCCGCAGGTTTTTGGTCTTGGCCTCGAGCGTCAGCCGCCGGTCGGCCGTGGCCAGCACCGCCGCGTGATCCTTCGTCTCCTCCGGCCCGCCAAACAGGAGCACGCGGATATCCGGGCGCTCCCGGTTCAGCCGGGCCACCAGCGCGGTGTAGTGCTTCAGCGGCCAGCGTTTCAGCGGCAGGTTTTTCGTGCCGCCGGAACCGACATGCACTCCCAGCACTTTTTCCCCGAGCAACTGATGCTCCGCCAGAAAGGACTGGGCAAACGCCTCTTCTTCCGGCGTGAAAAAAAGCTCCATCGCGTGGGCGGACAGCTTCTTTTCCGCGCCCAATAGCGGCAGCACGTCGAAATTGTTGTCAATCGAATGCCGGGTGTAATCCTGCGGCAGGGTGACATTCACCAGCAGCCGGTCCAGCGCATTGAAGCATTCATACTCGTGACTGATGCGCCGCCGGGCACCGGCCAGACGCGCAGCAATCCGGTAATGCATCCGGCTCTGCGGATGCGTGTTGATGGAGACATCGTAGCGGTATTGGCGGAGCGACCAGAGAAACCGGATGCCCTCCGCCTTCCGGCACTTGATGAGGTTCTTCTGGAAGACGCGGTTGACGTGCGGGTTATTCTCCAGCAAATCCCGCGCGCCCGGCCACATGGCCAGCGCGTCAATCGTCGCACCAGGAAAATTCGCGCGCAGCTCGCGGATGAGCGGCGTGGCGATGAGGGTGTCGCCGATGCCCGCCAGGGAGATGACCAGAATCTTCACAAGCGCGATATTTTTTCGAGCAGCGAGGTGGTGGATTTGCCGGGCACAAACGGCACCAGCATAATCTTCCCGCCGGCGGACTCCACCGCCCGCCGCTCGTCCTGGTTCAGGGTTTCCAGAGTGTAGTCGCCGCCTTTGACATAAATATCCGGCTGGGCGGCGGCCAGAAACTTGGTGGCGGCGGTGTCCGTAAAAATGCACACGCCATCCACGCTTTGCAGGGCGGCCAGCACGGCGGCGCGGTCGGTTTCGGAATTAACCGGGCGGCCCGCGCCCTTCAGTCCGCGCACGGCGGCATCGCTGTTGACCCCCAGCAGCAGGGCATCGCCAAAATTGCGCGCCATTTCGAGATAGGTCACGTGGCCCAGGTGCAGGATGTCGAAGCAACCGTTGGTCACCACCAGCCGCTGGCCAGCGGCGCGAACGGAAGCGCGCCAGGCGGGCAACCCATCCCAGGCAATGATCTTCGAGCGAAAATTCATGCCGCCATTCTAGCCACAGAGGGAACCCGGATGAAACCCGGAATTGCAACAATTTGGCGGTCCGACTTCGGACTGTGTCTAGAAGCGACGCGAATGCCTTGTGATTATCGAAAGCTTTTCGGAGTTGGATAATGAATCACAAACATTCTTATGCTGGGCGGCAGGTCACCCTCGGGCACGGACAACCAAAACGGCAAAAATTTGTCTTCCGCATCTTTCGCGAAATTTTCCCGCCCGGCGTCGATTTTCGCGGTTTAATCTGCGCCGCATGAAACAGAAAGCTTACGCCGCCTACGCCGGAATGAGCCAGAGCCGTCGGCGTGACTAATTTCTAGTTACCCATATCGCTAAATCACCAACTCCGTAGGAGCTGGCATCTGTTGGCCGCCTGTCAAGGCCAGGTCGCTCCTAACGGAGCTAGTTTTTTAGAATGGCAGTTCTACAAAGCTGTCGCCCCTTCCGGGGCTAAAAACAGGCATATTACCGGGGCGGGCGGAGCTACAGTTTGGCAGCCATGAAAATGCTTTTTTGTCGGAGGTTCACTTCTCGCACCAAACCCGCGAATCGACGGAATTCGCTCCCGTTTCTTTTCAAGAATACCGGAGCACGTGACCTATTTGTTACAAAAATCCGATTGACAGCCCATTTACTACCGGCGTAATACTGCATTATCGGGAATAAACCAACTCTAAAACAAGGATCACCCATCCGTCCCATCATGAAAACCAACCGCATCTTTTCCATCCTCGCGCTCGCGTTGTGCGCCGCCGGGCAATCCATCACCGCGCAGCCCTCGCTGGGCTTCGCAACGGCGGGTAATCAGGCCAGTTTGAACTGGCCGGCGGAAGCCACGAATTTTATTTTGCAGAGCGCCACCGACCTCGCCTCGCCCAACTGGGTGACGGTCACCAACGCCACGCCCGGCACCAACCTGCCCGTCGCCTACGATTCGCCCGCCCGCTTCTTCCGGTTGTATCAAGCTCCGATTGTTCCCGCCGGTATGGCGCTCATTCCGGCGGGCGCGTTCACCATGGGAAATGTTTTGGATGAGAGCGACATTGGCGACGCCTATCCCACGAACGTGAATGTGTCGGCGTTTTACATGGACGTGACTCTGGTGCGCTACGACCACTGGCAAACCGTCTATAACTGGGCGACGAATCAGGGCTATCTTTTTTACAGCACTGGTTTGGGCAAGGCATCGAACCACCCGGTCGCCGGCATCAGTTGGTATGACGCAGTAAATTGGTGTAATGCGCGGTCACAACAGGAGGGACTCACACCCGTGTATTACTCCGACCCAAGCTTTACCCAAGTTTACACAAACGCGAATGGGCATGGCCATGTCTATCCGAACTGGTCCACCAGCGGTTACCGGTTGCCCACGGAAGCCGAATGGGAAAAGGCGTCCCGCGGAGGCTTGAGCGGACACCGTTTTCCGTGGGGCGACACGATTGCCGAAAGTCAGGCCAATTACTTCGGATATTATCATGATGCCTATTCTTGGGATTTCGGCCCGTTTGGATATAACGCAACATTCAGTGATGGAGTATCGCCTTACACGAGTCCGGTGGGCTATTTTGCGCCGAACGGCTATGGACTCTTTGACATGGCGGGAAATTTGAAGCAATGGTGCTGGGACTGGTATGGCGCGCCGCCCTATGACTCCGGCAGCGCGTATCTGGGAGGAACGGATCCGCATGGTTCCACTTCCACCCAGAGCCAAAAGGTGTTGCGCGGTGGCGACTGGAGTGAAATTGCCATCTACGCCCGGTGTGCCGCCCGCTTCCAGAATGATCCCCTCCAAGCCCAAATCATCATGGGCTTCCGCTGCGTGCGGGGGCATTGATTTCATTTGCCGCCGAATCGCGGCGGTGGGCAAACCGCTGCGACTTTCCTCTCCATTTTAGCTAACGGCTTTCTGAGGAAGGCTGCCAGCCCAATGAAATCTTCTCGCGCGTCCCGCCAATTTTCAGTTTCATCGGTGCCACCTGAAGAAGCAAAAAGCTTATGCCGCCGCCGACGTTAACATCGATCTTGGCAACAAAATCAATCCGGCGCTAGCTGGTCCGCCCTTTCCTTGTCGGTGGGGCCGCGCGGCCCGCACTTCCATCTCGCTTTTTTTCCCCCGGACTTTATTTTTGACCCCATGTCTTTGACACAAAATCTGCTGCCGCATCCGGACCAGTTTACCCGCCGCCACATTGGCCCGGACGCCGCCGAAACCGCCGCCATGCTCGCGGCCCTCGGCTTCAACGATTTGGACGCCCTGATTGATGCCGCCGTCCCGAAAAATATCCGCCTGCCCCGCAGTCTGAACCTGCCCGCCGCCCGCAGTGAAAGCGAAGCGCTCGCCGAACTCCGCCGCATCGCCAGCCACAACCGTGTGTTTCGCTCCTTCATCGGGCAGGGGTATTACGACACCGTTACGCCGCCGGTCATCCAGCGCAACGTCCTCGAAAATCCCGGCTGGTATACCCAATACACGCCCTATCAGGCGGAAATCTCCCAGGGCCGCATGGAGGCGCTGCTGAATTTCCAGACCATGGCGGCCGAATTGACCGCGCTCGACATCGCCAACGCCTCCATGCTGGACGAAGCCACCGCCGCCGCCGAGGCCATGACCCTGAGTGCGCGACTCAAGCCCGGCCGCACCACCTTTTTCATCTCGGAAAACTGCCATCCGCAGAACATCGAAGTCACCCGCACCCGCGCCCTGGCCCTGGGTTTGGAGGTGGTCGTGGGCCGGCACGAGGAATTTGCCTTCACCGACCAGGTGTTCGGCGCGCTGGTGCAGTATCCCGACACGCATGGCGCAATTCATGATTTCACCGGCTTCGCGGCGCAGGCCCATGCCGCCGGGGCGTTGCTCACCGTCGCCACGGATTTGCTCGCGCTCACGCTGATTCGGCCGCCCGGCGAATTCGGCGCGGACATCGCCGTGGGCAGCGCGCAGCGTTTTGGCGTGCCGCTGGGTTATGGCGGTCCGCACGCGGGTTTCTTCGCCACGCGCGACGAGTTCAAGCGCCAGTTGCCCGGCCGCATCGTGGGCGTCTCCAAAGACACCCGGGGCCGGCCCGCCCTGCGCCTGGCGCTCGGCACTCGCGAACAGCACATCCGCCGCGAAAAGGCCACTAGCAATATTTGCACCGCCCAGGCGTTGCTCGCCAACATGGCCTCGCTCTACGCCGTCTATCACGGCGCGGACGGCCTGAAGCAAATCGCCGCGCGCGTCCATGAACTGACCCGTCTCCTCGCCGCCGGCCTCACCCGCTTGGGCCTCACGGTCAGCCCCGCCGTCTTCTTCGACACCCTTACGGTGACGTTGCCGGCCGCTCGCGCCGCCGAAGTGGTCAAGACCGCCGAAGCGCACCACTACAATTTCCGGCAGGTGAATGACACCACGCTGGGTATTTCGCTCGACGAAACCACCGGGGCCGTCGAAGTCGCCACCATTCTGCGGATTTTCAACGGCGACCAGGCACCGGCGTTTACCGTGGGCGACCTGGCGTCCGCCCTGGCTTCGGCGGCGCATCCCGCCGCGCGCACCTCGGCCTTCCTGCGGCACCAGGTTTTCAACCGCTATCACAGCGAGACCGAAATGCTCCGCTACATCAAGCGGCTGGAGTCGCGCGACCTGTCGCTGACCGCCTCGATGATTCCGCTCGGCTCCTGCACGATGAAGCTGAATGCCACGGCGGAAATGTATCCGGTGTCTTGGCCCGAGTTTGGCCGGCTGCATCCGTTCGCGCCGCTGAGCCAGGCGCGCGGCTACCAGATTCTGTTCCAAAACCTGGAGGACTGGCTCGCGGAAATCACCGGATTCGCCGGCATCTCCCTCCAGCCCAACGCCGGGTCGCAAGGCGAATACGCCGGGCTGCTGGTCATCCGCGCCTGGCATGAATCCCGGGGCGACACCCGCCGCAATGTGTGCCTGATTCCCAATTCCGCGCACGGTACCAATCCCGCCAGCGCCGCCATGGCCGGCATGAAAATTGTGGCCGTCGCCTGCGATGCCAATGGCAACGTGGATGTCGCCGACCTGCGCGCCAAGGCCGAGGCGAATAAGGAGGTGTTGTCCTGCCTGATGATTACCTACCCCAGCACGCACGGTGTGTTTGAGGAAACCATCCGGGACATCTGCGGCATCATTCATGCCCATGGCGGCCAGGTTTACATGGATGGGGCGAACATGAATGCGCAAGTGGGCCTGACCAGTCCCGGCCACATCGGTGCGGATGTCTGCCACCTGAACCTGCACAAGACCTTTTGCATTCCGCACGGCGGCGGCGGCCCCGGCATGGGGCCGATTGGCGTGGCGAAGCATCTCGTGCCCTTCCTGCCCGCGCATCCGGTGTTCACCGGCCGGCTGGAGGATAACCACACCAAGCGGCACATCGGCGCCGTGGCCGGCGCCCCGTGGGGCAGCGCCAGCATCCTGACCATTTCCTGGATGTATATCGCCATGATGGGCCCGGCTGGCCTGACGGCCGCCACCAAATACGCCATCCTGAACGCGAATTACATCGCCGCCCGGCTGGAAAAATATTTCCCCACCCTCTACCGCAATCACGGCTGCGTGGCCCACGAATGCATTCTCGACCTGCGCGCCTTCAAGGGCAGCACCGCCGAGGACGTGGCCAAGCGGCTCATGGATTATGGGTTTCACGCGCCCACCCTGTCCTGGCCCGTGGCCGGCACGCTCATGGTGGAGCCGACCGAAAGCGAGGCGAAAGCCGAGCTGGACCGTTTCTGCGACGCGATGATTGCCATCCACGGCGAAATGACCGCCGTGGAAAATGGCTCGGTGGACGCCAAGAACAACCTGCTCAAGAACGCGCCGCACACCGCCGACCAGGTGGTGGCCGACCCGTGGAACCGGCCCTACACCCGCGAACAGGCGGCCTTCCCCGTGAAGAGCCTGCTCGACTTCAAATTCTGGCCGCCGGTCAGCCGCGTGGACAACGTATTCGGCGACCGCAATCCCGTGTGTTCCTGCGCCGGCATGGAAGTTTATCAGGATTGACAGGGCGTGAGCGCCGGTGGCGGGGGGATGAATTCAGCACCAAAGGTGCGTTTCACTCCGCAGCCCAGGGCAACGCCCTGGGTGAAAATGCGCGCTTATTTTCAGCCCTGAAGGGGCGGCCCAACGGGCACCCTCCCCACGGGACGGGTTGATATTACCCAGACGCGGCAACCGTTTCTCCCGCGCCCGGGGCCGGAGGATGTGGGGTAATAATTCGGCCCGGTCTAGGTCGCCCTTTCTGGGCTCGGGTCGTGAAGGGGCGGCATTCCCAGGGCGTTGCCCTGGGCTGCGGGGCGTGAGCGCGCCGTTGGCGCTCATGGTGGCCAGCCGCCGGATGACAAATGCCGGCCGGTCTGTTAATATCGCGTCATGCCTTCATTCGACATTGTTTCGCAGGTCAATTCGATGGAAATCGAAAACGCCGTCAACCAAGCCAAAAAGGAACTCGCCAACCGCTTTGATTTCAAGGGCAGCAAGGCTGAGATTGTCCTGGAAAAAACGGAAATCAAGCTGTCCGCCGAGGATGCCTACAAGGTGTCCACGCTCAACGAAATGGTCATCGGCAAGCTCGCCAAGCGCGGCATCAGCCTCAAGAGCGTGGAACAGGTGGAGCCGGACATCTCCCCGCTGGGCCATGCCCGCCAGGTCATCAAGATCAAGCAGGGCATCGAAAGCGCCGTGGCCAAGCAGATTGCCACCTTCATCCGCGAGGGTCAGTTCAAGGTCACCACGCAAATCCAGGGCGACGAGGTGCGCGTGAACAGCAAGAGCCGCGACGAATTGCAATCCGTCATCGCGGCCGTGCGCGGCGCGGAATTCCCGGTGGCGGTGCAGTTCGTGAATTTCCGGGATTAGATTAAATACCCGGGCCGGCCGACTGCGCGGGCGTCCGCAGCGGATACAGTCCGGGACAGCAGCCGAAGGTCTCATGAAACGCCTGGCTGAAATGGCTCAGGCTGGAATAGCCCACTTCCAGCGCGGCCTCGGTCACGTTGAACTTGCCGGACTTGAGCAGCTCCGCCGCCCGCTCCAAGCGCAACTGGCGCGCGTATTGGGAGATGGTCAGGCCCGTGGCCGCCGTGAACGTCCGGCTCAGATGGAACGGGCTGCACCCGGCGGCGCGCGCGATTTCCTCCAGCGTCGGCGTCGCTGCCAGATTGGCGCGCAGCAGCGCGATGACCTTGTCCGCCCGTTCCCGGGCCAGCCGTTGCTGGCGCTGGCAGAACAATTCCCCGTCGGCGGGCGGTGCAAAGAAAAATTCCGCCGCCACTTCCAGCGCCTTGGCCTGATACCAGACCGGCTGCGCTACTGCCAGCACCGGGGCCGCCCGCAGGCTGGCGAGCAGTTGCTGCTGCCGGCTGGTCAGCCGCGCCGGGGTGGTCACACCGGAAGTGTTCGCTGCTCCCGAGACCACTTCGTGCACGAGCGGATGCAACGCCGCCGCCGGCCCGGCCAGATGCCGTCGCAAAAAGTCGAAGGACATTTCCACCGTAAGAAACTGGTGCCGCTGTCCCGCCGCCCGCGTGGCCGCCAGTGGCGCATCGCCGCGCCGGTAAAAGCCGGCCGTCAATCCGGTGAAGACCGCTGCCTCGCGCCCGCACCGCACCTGGCCATCGCCCGCCAGGTTCAGGCAGACCTCGATGCTCCCGGGATGGAAGCTTTTGCCCCAGTCCAGTTCGGCGGCGGTTTTGAAGTTGTGCCATTCAAAACTCACCCCGGCCTCGGCCACGCTGCCGTGCAGATGCCGCCAGCCTTCGCCCACCGCACCCCACGCGGGGCGTTCGGTAAAGTGGACCGCCCCGGCGGTTTCCGCCGGGCCGCTGGCGGTTAATCGGGCCGTTTTGGGCATGGCCTCAGTATGCCCCGTTTACTCTGGCTGGCAATATCTTGTAATGGCCCGGCCAAGAAACAGTTGCCGGACAAATTTCTTCCGGAAGGTTGAAAACTTTAACGCTTGGCGGAACCCATCCGGCGGAGCGCGGCTGTGTCGGAGACCAG
>Ga0007882_10001213_pt1 | contig 15199 bp, 8 predicted proteins | sample CryBogCBH12Aug01_FD_71195 | JGI IMG/M metagenome (GOLD analysis project Ga0007882, IMG submission 71195) | Freshwater microbial communities from Crystal Bog, Wisconsin, USA - CBH12Aug09.1 | ecosystem: Environmental > Aquatic > Freshwater > Lake | place: Crystal Bog, Wisconsin, USA | collected... | reverse complement strand
GCGCAAAGCCACCAGCAAAAATTTTCTCGGCATCGCGCACGGCAATGACTGGGGCGACTGGCTGTCGTTCGGCAACAAAACGCCGCTCGAATTTGTGGACACGGTTTACTTTGCCTATTCCGCAAAGCTCATGTCGGATATGGCCGCCGCCATTGGCAAGAATCAGGACGCCGAGGATTACCGGCAGTTGTTTGAAAACATCAAAACCGCGTTCAACGAAAAATATGTTCACCCCGACGGCACGTTGGCGGTGGATAACGAGACGGCTTACGCCCTCGCGCTCTATATGGATTTGTTGCCGGCGGATTTGCGCGTGAAATCAGGAAAAATTCTCGCGGAAAAAATCCGTGCCGGCGAGACCGCCGATAATTCCGGCATGACGACCGGTTTTCTAGGCACGCGGCCACTGCTGCCGGTGCTGACGAGCGTGGGCGAGAACGATCTGGCGGTGAAACATTTTCAGAGCCGCAAATTTCCGTCGTGGGGCTACGAAGTAGATCAAGGCGCGACGACGATTTGGGAGCATTGGGACAGCTACACGAAGGCGCACGGCTTCGGCGGCATGGACGGCAAGCAGAACGCCTCGATGAATTCCTTTGCGCATTATTCATTCGGCGCGGTGGGTGAATGGATGATCAACGACCTCGCCGGCATCCAGAGCGACGGGCCGGGCTATGACAAAATCATCATCCGGCCGCATCCGCCAACGCCCGGCAGCAATCCGGACCATCCGCCGATTAACTGGGTGAAGGCGCATTATGATTCGATTCACGGTCGCATCACGAGCAACTGGAAACAGACCAAAAATAATTTTGAACTTGAAGTGAAAATTCCAGCGAACACGACGGCCACGGTTTATTTGCCCGCTGACAGCGCGGATAAAATCACTGAAGGCGGTAAACCGCTCAGTGATGTTGTTGGCGTGAAATTTCTTCGCATCGAAGGCTATTCTGCCGTGCTCGCAGTTGAGTCCGGCGAATATCATTTCATCGCAAAACTCAACCGCTGATTATCGTGGCTAAAAAAAGTTTCCCGCTGCTGGCACTTGCAGCCATGATTTTTTCCGCCGGAGTTTTCGCGCAGGAAAATCCTGGCGTGCCGTGGCCGGCGACAGATGCACTCGGACGTTCGCTGCCGCTGGCGAGCGAAGTGGGTTTGCCTAAAGCTGGGCGCTTCGTCGGCATTTTTTATTTTATCAATCACAATGACGCGCCGCGCAGTCCGCAGCTCAACGGGCCGTATGATGTCGCCAAAATTCTCGCGCGCGATCCAGGCGCGGCGACCAATCCCGCCAGTCCGCTTTGGGGCGGCAATGGCGTGTCGCATTACTGGGGCGAACCGCTCTTCGGCTATTATCGCGGCAGTGATCCGTGGGTTTTGCGCAGACACGCGCAGATGCTGGCGGATGCCGGCGTGGACGTTTTGATTTTTGACACGACCAACGCGCGGACACATTCGGACGGTTATATGCCGCTGTGTGAAATTTTTGCCGAGATTCGCCGCGCAGGGGGGCGCACGCCGCAAATTGCCTTCATGGTGAACACCAAGGCCGGTGAAACGGCGGAACAAATTTACCACGAGCTTTACGAAAAAAATCTCCATCCCGAACTTTGGTTTCGCTGGCAGGGTAAGCCGCTCTTGATTTGCGATCCAAAGGTGGCCAGCCCAGAGCTGAAAAAATTCTTCACGCTGCGTGCCGCGCACTGGCCGTTCACGCTCGTGAACACGCGCAACGCGTGGCATTGGGAGGCGACGTATCCGCAGCCGTATGGTTTTACCGATGACCCCCAAAAGGCGGAACAAGTTAACGTGTCCGTCGCGCAGAATTTGAGCGCAAAGGACGGCACGGTGGCGAACATGAATTCTGGTCAGGCGCGCGGACGCAGTTTTCACGACGGCCAGCAGCATATCGCGCCCGGTTCGGTGAATGCAGGCTACAATTTTCAAGAGCAATGGAAGCGCGCGTTTGAACTGAATCCGCCGTTCGTGATGGTCACCGGTTGGAATGAGTGGACGGCGGGTCGCTGGGTGCGTCCGGAAAATCTGCTGACGTTCGTGGACCAATACGACGAGGAATTCAGCCGCGACATTGAGCCGATGAAGGGCGGCCACGGCGACAATTATTACTGGCAGCTCATCGCCAACGTTCGGCGCTATAAAGGCGTGCCGGCGCTGCCAAAAAGTTCGGCGGCAAAAACGATTTCTGTTTCGGCCGGCTTTGACCAGTGGCGCGACGTGCAGCCGGAATTTTCCGGTCACATTGGTGAAACCGCGCCGCGCGATTTTGCCGGCGCGGGCGGATTGCACTACACCAATTTTTCTGGTCGCAATGAAATTGCCGAATGCAAGGTCGCGCGCGATGCAGACAGCATTTATTTTTACGCGCGCACGGTTGCGCCGCTAACGCCAGCCACGGACATCAACTGGATGTGGCTGCTGATTGATGCCGACCAGAATCCGCAGACCGGCTGGGCGGGTTACGATTTCATCGTCAACCGCACGCGCGATGCGGACGGGAAATTTTGGCTGGAGAAAAACACCGGCGGCTGGACTTGGGAAAAAGTTGCGCCGGTGGAAATAAAAATTGCCGGAACCGAATTGCAACTGGCCATTCCGCGTGAACTGCTCGGGCTGAAAACCGGCGAGACGAAAACCGCGATTGATTTCAAGTGGGCGGACAATGTGCAGAAGCCCGGCGACGTGATGGATTTTTACATCAGCGGCAACGTCGCACCGGCGGAGCGGTTTAACTACCGATTTATTGGCGAATAAGCCCGCGTGCTCCCGCAAATGCGTGATGCTTCATCCCGCGTTTGCGTGATGGTCGAAAAAAACACCTGCGCTATAGTGACCACATAACCCTATGCCCAATACTGTTGTGGCCTTGATGCCGATTTTATCGCGTAATTTTTCTGCCAGCCATTCCAACCCCTAAATTCCACTATGAATCAAATCAACTCATCAAAACAATTCGTCCGTAATCTTGGACTGTTCGTGGTTGCCGGTCTGCTGACCGCGTTGCCTGCGGGCGCCGCCAATAAATTCTGGCCGACGGCGGCGAACGGGCCGTGGGACACGACCTCGACACGATGGTCGCTGACCTCGGGCGGCACGGCAAACCAGACGTTTGCCGCGAGTGACAACGCCATTTTGGATCAAGCCGGAACTTACAACCTCACCAACACGGTGGCGGTAACTGCGGGCAATATTTTTCTTACAAACGGCACGGTGACGTTTGTGGGTGCCAGCGCGGTGTCGGCAACCAGCATCACGGTGGACAGCACGGCGAGCTTGATCGGCTCGGCGAATAATTATTTGAAAAGCGGCAACACGCTGGTGACGAATAACGGGACTTGGGATTGTTCGGTGGCGGGACCGGGCGGTGGACATTTAACTCAGTTGTATGGGAGCGGCATCTTGAAAGGCGGCGTGCGTTTTACCGGTGGCAGTTTTAGCGGTAACATTGTGGACGCCGTGTTTGGCACCACCCGCAGCAGCGTCATCTGGAACGGTGGCACGGTGAACGCGCCTTTGGCTTTGTCCGGCGACAATTCCGGCGCGACGGGCGATTTTCTGATTGGGTCGGCGGGAGCAATTCTGTCGTTGCAGTCGGCGAATGCGATTTCCCCTCAGTCTTACCTGCGACTGGAAGGAGCCGTTGGTTATGTGGAGCTGGCCTATGGTGATCTCACGCGCGTGTTGTCCGGCACCTCCACGGGTGCCGGCGGCTTGAGTTGGGCGTTTAACAACTCCGGATTTTATGCCAAAGGCGCTGACCGCACGCTGACACTGGTATTCAGTCTGGTAAACAACACGCCGGTGGCGGTGACCTGGGGCAACAACAACATCCAAGCCAATCCCATCCAGCTTGGTCATGCCAATGACAACGCTAAATTAATTTGGAGCAACGACATCAACCTCAACGGCGCCCGCATCATCAACGTGGTGCATGGTTCGGCGGCGGTGGATGCGGAGCTGTCCGGCAGCTTGAGCGGCAGCAGTTCCAGTCTTTCATTGACGGGCAATGGCGTAATCAATTTATCCGGTTCCAGCGAAACGTATGCCGGCGGCACGACGGTGAACGGGCCGACCGTGAATTTTATTAATTCCATTCCGTCGGCTGGCGCGGTACTCGTCACCAACGGCACTTTGAATGTTTCGCCGGCCTGGAGTTCAGCCGGTGCGATCACCGTCAACAACGGCGGCAAACTGAACATCAACGGTGGCTGGACTCCGTCGGCTGGCAACGTGATCGTGGGTGCTGGCGGTTTGCTCAATGTCAGCCAGTCCGGCGGCGTGACGCTCGCGGCGAGCCAGACACTTTCCGGCGCGGGTGCAGTGACCGGCGCGGTGACGACCGTGAGCGGCACGATTGTCAGCGGCACATTGGCGGTGCGCGGCAACTTGACGCTCGCCAGCGGAGCCAGTCTCATTCCCGGTGCGAACGGCACTGCCGGCACTTTGTCCGTGAGTAATCAACTCACCTTGAACGGCCAGACGTTGCAATTTGATTTAAGCACCAACGTGGTGGAAGGCGGCGGCACGAACGATGAAATCATCGTCGCCGGCAATCTGGTTTTGAGCGGCGGCGAAAAATTGTTGTTGAACTATATCAACGGCTCGCTCCCCGCGGGCACTTACAAGATCATCAAATACGGCGGCACGTTGACCGGCACATTTTCTTTGCTGGCCGCGTATCCCAACGTGACGGTGGATAACGGCGTGGGTACGCCGGGTTACATCACGCTCGTGGTCAGCGCGCCCTCGGTCGTAAAAAATCTATTCTGGAAAGGCGACGGCTCGGGCAACGCCTGGGATTTCGCGACGGCCAACTGGGTGACGAATTTCGCCAACTCTGGGCTGGCGTATTCAGACACTTCGTTTGTGACCTTTAATGACTTTGGATCCAACAATCTGCCGGTGACTTTGAACAGCACCGTTTACCCTAATGCGGTGATATTCAATCTGACGAACAAGCCTTATGCCCTGACCGGTTCCGGCAAAATCAGCGGCGCGGTGGGACTCGCCATCAATGGCGGCAACGCTTTAACCAATGGCTTGGCGAATGATTACACCGGTGGCACCGTGATCAATGGCGCGAGCACGCTGGTTTTGCTTGATGGTTCCGCTCCCGGTTCCGGCGGGGTTCAGTTGAACGCCGCCACCAGCAAGGTGGTTGCCAACAACAGCGGCACGCTGAATCTGCCCAACCGGATTTGGGGAAACGCGGTCAATCCGACATTTGTTCAAAACGGCTCCGGCACCACGACCCTTGCCAATTCTGCCGACAACTCCGGATTGGCGGCCAGGGTAAATGCCGGCACTTTGCAACTGGCCGCAGCCAGCAGCGGATCCATCCACGCCTTAGGCGGGAATTCCACAATCAACAGTGGCGGCACCTTGCAACTCGGCGGAACCGGCGGCGACCAAATCTACACCGGGGTCTCGGTCACCAATCTCGGTGGCACCTTTGACACGGCGGGCGATGCCGAGCAATTTTTGACCCTTACCGGTTACGGCAGCGTCATCGGCGGCGGCGCCATCTCACTCGGCGGTATTCTGGGTTTGAGCAACGCCGGCACATTGGCCGTGACCAACACGGCCATCACCATCACGACGGCCAGCGCACAATGGTTGCAGAATCCAGGCTCCGTTATTTTTGAAGGCGGTAGTGTGAATTTGCCGGCCAACGCCTGGGCCGGTCTCGGTGCGGCGGGCAACCAAAACATTTTGTTTGATGGCGGTATCACCACCGCTGGCAATGGTGAAACCATCTTTGGCGAAGAGGCCGAATCGTCGGTCGTGACGTTTGGTCCCAATGCAAATGCGGTCGTCTGGTATTGGAGTTATCGCGACGCGTTTACGAACACGTTCTGGTATAACGGCGGCAACCTGACGGTAAACCGGTTCAACTATCGCGGGGCCAACAATGGCGCGGCGCAGTCCATCCATTATTTCAACGGCACGACCTTGACGCCCAGGGCGTCCATCAGCCCGGGATTTTTAAACGCCGGCGATGGCACCCGCGTAAAATTTTACATTTCCACCAACGGCCTGATCCTCAATGATGCTGGATTCAACCTCGGCATCGCCGCGGTGCTTGCCCACGATCCCGCGCTTGGCGCTGGTCTGGACGGCGGGTTGACCAAGTCCGGTTCGGGCGTGCTTAGCCTTACAGCGACCAACACCTTCAACGGTTCCGTCACCGTCACCGGTGGTACCTTGCAACTCAACAACGTCGGCGCGTATAACAACGTGACCTTCGCGGACAATACAACTTATCAAGTCGGCGTGGTTCAGGCCGGAGTTAGCCTTGCCAACAGCAGCTTGACCCTCGGCACCACCGGTGGTGGCACACAGAACTTGATTTTCGCCCTCGGCACCCTGGGTATTCCCACGCAGCCGGTCGTGCGGGTCAACAACATCCTGACAAACAGCGGCCCGGTGGTGCTCACCATTACCGCGCCGTTCCTCTCGCCCGGCATCGCGCCGCTGATCCAATACGGCAGCATGGACGCCGCAAACTTTGCCGCGACGTGGAGCATTGCCACCTTCCCTTATGTGAACCTGACGCTCACGAATGACACCGTGAACAAAGTCATCAGCGTAATCATTGATCCGGGTGTCACGCCCAAATGGCAGGGGAACCTCAGTTCCGCTTGGGACACGACGACGTTGAACTGGACCTCCAACGCCGTTCCTGCGTTGTATGTGGAAACGTCTCCGCCCGGCCAGCCGGTCACCTTTGACGACACGGCGGTGAATTTCAACGTGGACATCAGCACGGCCACCGTCAATCCGCTCTTCGTCAATGTGACGAACAGCACGGCATACACCGTCACCGGCACGCTCGGCATCGCCGGCACCGGTGCGCTCATTAAGAATGGCGCCGGCTCACTGATCTTGAGCAACGCCAGCGGTGCGAATACTTACTCGGGTATCACCACGGTGAGCGGTGGCAGCATCATCGCGGCGCAGCCCGACGTATTGAGTCCTAACTCCGCCATGACACTTAACAACAGCACGCTCGACATCGGTACGAACAACCAGACCATCGGAGCGGTCACCTTGAACAACACGGCGCTGATCGGGAACGGCACGCTCAACAACGGGTCGCTCACGTTCAACAACGGCGCGACCAGTTCCACGTTGCCGCCGATCTCGGGAACCCTGAACTTGACCCAAAATGGAACGGGCACGCTCGACATGACCAACGCCAACACATGGGCCGGAGAGCTGCAAGTCAATGCCGGCACCGTCCGGGTGAACAATGTTGGATCACTTGGCAGCGGCGGGTTTTTGACCGCGACGATGACTACCGTTGGTGCCGGTGCCGCGCTGGTTTTCGACGGAGCCAACGGCACCTCACCGAAATACATCCATCTCCGAGGCGCGGGACCAACCGGTGACGGCGCGCTCGTCGTCACCAACGGTCATGTGACGCTGAGTGGCGGCAATGTGACCGTTTTGGACGACAACACCACGGTCAACATTGGCGCCAATGCCAGCCTCACCAATGCGATTCCGTTCAGCGGCTTCACGCTTACCAAAACTGGCGGCGGCCTGCTTTACTTTAGCGGGGCATCCGCGGTGAACGCGAACGCGGGAACCACCATCGCTGCCGGCGCCTGTAGCCGGGTCACGGTCAACAGCGGCGGCATTTTCGGGGGCGTGGGGCCGGCGGCTTCGGTGAATGTTAATGCCGGCGGCAACCTCGCTCCGGGCAATCTCGGCATCGGCACGCTTGCCGTGAGTGACAGCCTCACCAATTACGGCAACATCACGATGGAAATCAGTTACAACGGTGCGGCCACCAATGGCGACCGCATCAGCGTAGCCACGAATCTGGTCTTCGGCGGCACGCTGGTCGTAACCAACGTCGGCCCGAATGCACTCGCGGCGGGACAAACCTTCAAGCTGTTCAATGCGCCGAGCTACGCCAGTGGTTCTTTCAGCAGCGTGACCTTGCCCACGCTCGCCCCCGGGTTGGGCTGGACAAACAACATCGCGACTGACGGCACGATTGCTGTGATCGCCACGGTCGCCACCACTCCGTTCCGCCTGACGACGCTTGTCACCGGCAATCAGCTCGTGTTGTCCTGGCCTACGGATCACCTTGGCTGGCGCCTGCAAGTACAGACCAATTCTTTGAGCACCGGGCTAAACACGAACTGGGTGGATGTCGCGGGTGCCACTACCGTCAGTAGCGTGACCAATACGATTGATTCGGCCAATGGCTCGGTGTTCTACCGGATGGTTTATCCCTGAACACGTTATGAGTAGGTGAAACGGGTGTTCGCTGGATGCGGGCACCCGTTTTTCCGGTTCATAGACCAAATCCCGCGATTGCGTGATGGAGTGAACTTCTGAAATGTTAGATGTTGAAGACAACCCAAATACCCATGCATATGAAACAGGCCGCCCCGCGTTCACGAAATGGTTTTGCTCGTGCGTTCACCCTGATTGAACTTTTGGTGGTCATTGCCATCATCGCCATTCTGGCAGCGATGTTATTACCGGCCCTGAGCAAGGCCAAAGAGAAGGCCAAATCCCTGAATTGCTTGAGCAATCAAAAACAAATCATGCTTGCCAGCCAACTCTACAGTAACGACTCCGCCGATGTCATGGTGCCTTTGTATTATACGAGTGCGTCGCCGTCTTATGCGGCCCTGCGTGCCGCTAATCCTTACGACACCAATGCTTTTATTGTTTACAATGCTTCGTCGTTTTGGTGGCCGGATTTATTTCGACTCGGCGGTTATATGAAACAAGAGACGGCCTATTCCTGCCCCAAAATGTTGTCCTCCAAGGATAGTGCCGCTTCTACCGGCAACGGATTTAGCAATTCAAAATACCCCATGGGCATCGGCATCAACTACTCCCAAATTGGCAAAATATTTGGAGCCACCGCCACCCCGGTAAGGCTGGGGAGCGTCAGGCATCCGACAGATACAGTTTTTTTTGCGGATTGCGGTGCCGAATCCGGCTGGACGGCCGGCGGCGGTCCCGGTGCCTCGAATAAATATGATGACTGGTCTGACTACCAAGGCGGCAATGGCAATGTCGGCTATGCCAATGTCCTGTGGCGCGATCAAGGCGAAGGCGTCGCTTCGTGGGGACCAGGCGATGCATTGAGCATTCCACGCCACGCCCAACGCGTGAACACCGGATGGGGCGATGGTCATGTCGAAAGCGTCAAGAATTCACTGATCTGGCTTGGCAACTTGGGCGATGAAGTGGCCAAGTGGGATACTCAATAATAGCATTTTCAAGACCCATTAAGCCGCGCACGAAATTAGTCAGTCAAACCGCCGTAATCTAAATGATTAAAAAAATCTGCCTGATTTATTGCGGAGTAGTCCTCTCGTTCACCGCCCGATTGCTTGCCAGCGATTCGCTGTTGGAAGGTTTCAATCACCCGCCCGCCGAAACCAAACCCTGGTGCTACTGGTATTGGACGAGCGACAACATTTCGAGCAACGGCATCACGCATGATCTCGAAGCGATGGCGCGCGTCGGCATCGGCGAGGCGTTCATCGGCAACGTGGACGTGAACACGGAACCCGAGGCGCGCGGCGCGGTGAAGGTGATGTCCGCAGATTGGTGGCGGCTGATGGAACACGCCGTGCGCGAAGGCAAACGCACCGGCGTCAACATCGGCGTCTTCAATTCGCCCGGTTGGAGCCAGTCCGGCGGCCCGTGGGTGCAGCAAACGCAAACCATGCGCTACGTCGTCAGTTCCGAGACGCGGCTGCATGGCCCGCAAACATTCTCCGGAAAATTGCCGCTGCCCAAGGAAAATTTTCAAGACATCGCCGTGCTTGCCTTTCCCGCACCGCAAGCCGACGACGACACGCTGGCCAAACATTCGCCGCGTATCACTTCCACGCCGGCGGCGGAAAACATCGCGCAGATTTGCGACGGCAATGCGGCGACAACTTTTCTTTTTTCAACAAACACCGCCGGGCCAGCACCGTTCATAGTGGATTTGGAAGTCGCCGAGCCGTTCACAGCACGGACGCTGGTGCTTCATCCGGCGGCGCAGCCATTCGCCGTGGACTGCGAATTGCAGGCGACAGACTCGGCCGGAAATTTTCAGACCATCCGCAAATTTAATTTCGACCGCTCGAATCCCGGGCCGAACATCGGCCCGATGGTTTTCGGTCCGGTGGCGATCACTTTCCCTCCGGTCACGTCGAAACATTTTCGCGTCCTTTTCACCAACTTGAAAAAAGCCGGGGGCTTTGCCGAGATTGAAATTTCCAGCGCCGCGCGGCTGGAACGCTTCGTCGAAAAACAGCTCGGCAAAATGTGGGAAACGCCCGCGCCACTTTGGGATGCTTATCTCTGGCCGCCGGCCACGGAACCGGACGACGCAAAATTCACGATCAACTCCGGGCAAGTTTTGAATTTGAGCGACCGCCTCCGCGCCGACGGCACGTTGCATTGGGATGTGCCGCCGGGCGATTGGATTGTGCTGCGCGAAGGCATGGCTCCGACCGGCGTGACCAACGGCCCGGCGTCGCCCGAAGGTCGCGGCCCGGAAATTGACAAGATGAATCGCCAACTGCTCGCGTATCACTTCAATCAATTCATCGGCAAACTTCTCGAACGCCTGCCCGCCGCCGACCGCACCGCGCTGAAGCACGTTGTCGCCGACAGCTACGAACAAGGTTCCGAAAACTGGACGGATGGTTTCGCAAAAGATTTTCAAAAACGTTACGGCTACGATCCGCTGCGGTGGCTGCCCGTTTTGACCGGCCGCATCGTGGACAGCGCCGATGCGTCCGACCGTTTTCTGTGGGACTTGCGACGGCTAATCGCTGACCGTATCTCGACCGATTATGTAGGCGCGTTGAGCGCCGAGAGCCGCAAACACGGCATGAGAATGTGGCTGGAGAATTACGGTCACTGGGGTTTTCCCGGCGAATTTTTGCAATACGGCGGTCATTGCGACGACATCAGCGGCGAATTTTGGACGAGCGGCATTCTCGGCAGCATCGAGCTGCGCGCGGCGTCTTCGGCGGCGAACACTTACGGCAAAAGCATGGTCACCGCCGAGTCGTGGACTTCCGGCGGGCCGCACTGGACGCTCGATCCGTGGGCGCTGCGTCAGCGCGGCGACTGGTCGTGGACCGAGGGCATCAACCATGTGCTGCTGCATGTTTACATTCAGCAACCGTTCGACGACCGGCTGCCCGGCGTGAACGCGGGCTTCGGCACGGAGTTCAACCGGCACAACACTTGGTTTTATCAGGCTGGCGACTGGATCAAGTATCTCGAACGTTCGACGTTCTTGTTGCAGCAAGGCAAGCACGTTGCCGACATCGCGTATTTTATCGGCGAGGACACGCCGAAAATGACCGGCGTGCAAAATCCACCGCTGCCCGCCGGCCGCGATTTCGATTACATCAACGGCGAAGTCATCGAACAGCGCTTGCAGGTGAAGGATGGAAAATTTGTTCTGCCCGATGGCATGAGCTATCGCGTTCTGGTGCTGCCGCAATTGGAGACCATGCGACCTGAGTTGCTGAAAAAAATCCGCACGCTTGTGAAAGCCGGCGGTGTAATTCTCGGACCGCGCCCGCTGCGCTCGCCGAGTTTGGAAAATTTCCCTGCGTGCGACCGTGAAGTGCAACAGCTCGCCGCCGAAATCTGGCAAAACTGCGACGGCACAAATGTTACGAGTGCAAATTTTGGGAAAGGTCGCGTCTTTTGCGACGTGGATTTGTCAACTGTATTTGACGCCATCGGTTCCGCGCCGGACATCACAGGTTTGGAACGGAAATCGTTTCCATGGATTCATCGCGGCTTGGCGGACACGGATATTTATTTCATCTCGAACCAGAGCGCCGCGCCGCAAAGCGTGAATCCCGTTTTCCGCGTCACGGCCCGCCAGCCCGAATTATGGGACGCCGTCACCGGCGAGCATCGAGATCTACCGGAGTTCACTGCGACGAGTATCGGGACGAGTGTTCTGCTGCAATTCGCGCCGCGCCAATCGCTCTTTGTCGTGTTCCGGCATCCGGCAAAGTCCGCCGTGGCAGGCGAAGAAAATTTTCCAGCACCGCAAACGCTCGGCGAATTGTCCGGTGCGTGGACTGTCGAATTTGATCCAAAGTGGGGCGGGCCGGCTTCGGTGGTTTTCGATTCGCTCATGGACTGGACGAAACGTCCGGAACCGGGGATCAAATTTTACAGCGGCACGGCGGTTTACCGGAAAACGTTTGATCTGCCGCCGAACGCGACCGGGAAAAATTTTTTGAATTTGGGCGAGTTGCACAACCTCGCCCGTGTTCGTCTAAATGGAAAAGATTTGGGTCTCGTGTGGTGTGCGCCGTGGCGCGTGGAAATTTCCGGCGCAGTGAAACCGACGGGCAACAAATTAGAATTGGAAGTGGTGAACACCTGGGCTAATCGCATTATCGGCGATTTGCAATTGCCGCCGGCGCAACGCCTGACGTGGACGGTGAAACCGCATTTTAGCTCTGATTCAAAAACGCTGCCTGCCGGACTGATCGGTCCAGTATTGATTCAACGACTGGGGAAAAATTGACCCCAGGCAGGCGCACGGCTCTGCTTACGGCATGGTGGCGGTAAAACGCGGGTAACCAGCCAGCGATTTGGAATCAATTTTTGCAAAAGAATTTAGTGACAATTAGTGACACGGTTTCTGCCTTTTGGTGCCGATTTACGCTCAAGTGCCAAAAATATAGACGGCGTTAAGTGGCTGAATTAGGCTTAGTTAGGCATAATCGGGCAAATGGACTAACGATTCAAATCCCTTCGCTCGGCCAGCTCCACCTCCTCCTCACCCAAGTTCAAGCCGTTGATGACGCCGCACTTCATCTCCGCCAAATCGCCATCATCATTTTCAGCCTGGATCAATAGCGATTTGAGGGGGCGCGTGGGTTCAATGCCGAACACAGGTTGCCCAAGCGCGAATTTGATCATCAGCTGCATCGCCAAGGACGACTTGCCGTGCCCCGTCGGCCCGACTAGCAGCAAGCCGCCACCTTTGCACAGGAAACGATGTTTAAGGAGTTCTGCCGGGTCGTTCGCCGCCGGCCTCACAAACTCGTCCAGAGTCTTTGCGATAGGCCCGTCCGACCCGTCCGGCGCTTTCGAAATGTCGGAGGTGCCGGTCCAGGTCTTGCCTTTGGTAGCCATGAAGGCTTTGGCTGCTGCTTGCGCAGGATTTAGTGCCGGTGTGACTGCCGGTTCAGTGGTTGGTTGATTCATTGGTGTTTGGGGTTGGGGTTGTTTTGAGCGAGTTCAAATACTGCTGCTCTTTGCTGACTGATAATTGGAATTCGATAAACTGCCTTCTACGACCGTTAGCGTCCTCGTCTCTGAAGAAGCCGATGTCCAGATCTTCAAACTGGAAGTAGCTGGAACCTCGGAATGCGTCGTTAATCTCCTCCGTCATTTCCTCGGCCTTGTATCCGCGAAGCATGGGTAAACGGCGCTTGCGATTACGGCAGAACTTGGCCAGCTCATGCATCGTGATGGGACGACCGAATATCTCCGTGTCTTCCAACAACGGCCTGAGCAAGTGCAGCACGTTCTCGATGCTGCGGTTGGTGCGATCAAATGTGTTGTTCATATATTTCCTTACCGATTCCCGGAGCTGCCCACTTTTACTTTTTAGGCAGCTCCGGAAACCTGTTCACTTTGTTTCCTCCTTGGCTAGCTGGTTGTGCGTATCCGGAACTTTTTCAGCGCCACTCACCGTCAAGTCCTCTGCGCTGATGCAGTCGAATACGACGTAGTAATAGTCGCGTTCCGCCCTGCCACCATACACGTCGCCCATGTCAGCAATGAACAAGCTTCCGATGCCCATGTCTGGCATCTCGTCCCATTCCTGGTAAATGTGCGAGTTGAATAGTTCCTGCAAATCCCCGGCCAGTTCTTCGCTGCCATAATCGCGAACTGGAAGGCTGGCGCGGTGATTGCGGCAGATGCGGGTTAATTCGCCCAACTCGATTTGTTTCCCGACCAATTGCTTGCGCTCCAATATCGGCTTGAGCATGCGCAGCACGTTTTCAATGCTGCTGTCGTTGCGGTCTAGTGTGTCTTTCATATATCATTGTTGATTCCCAGGACTGGTCACTTGCGGCCAGTCCCGGAAAACTCATTACTTGGTTTCCTCCTTGGTTTCTTTAACGGACTGGATCGGTTTGGCCTCTGCAACCAAAACCAGCGGCCAGTCATACCTCGATTCATCGTGCGGCCCGTGAACCAGCTCAATCTCGCAATCTAGGTTGCGCAGAGCATCGTTAAGATTCACTGGCTTGCCCGAATTTTCCTCAAAGAACTCGGTGCCCAACAACCTTTCCAAAAACGTCCTTAACTGGCTGCCTGGTTTGAGGTCGAGGGGGAATACGGCGCGAGCACAACATTCGTAGCGCTCTTTGCCTGGCACCTGCACCTCGAAGTTGATGACGCAGTTCTGGTTGCTGGAATTCTTGGCCTTTCTAAACGTCACACCCTGGACTTGGGAACGATACTTGCCCTCGTCCAATTTATAGAACGGCTCTTTGGGGATGATGATCTCTGTGCTCATACCACCCTCCCATGTTTCGCTTCCCACTGTTCCCACGCCGCTACCCAACGCTGAAGCTTGCCAAACATATTAAGCCCCTCCTGCTTCTTATTTGGGTTCTCGTAGATGTTGTAGATGGCCTTGATTGTTTCGGCGATCTTGGACATCGGGACCAAATCAGCATCTGGTTTGGGAGGTGTAGGTTTAGCCTCCTCCGTTCTGATGTCGTAGGCCTTCACCCTCGGTTCCTCCCACGCCTCGATTTCGGCATCAAAGTCTTTGGCAGATGGCGCACTGGTCTTCTTTGCGACAGCTTTAGCGACTTCGACTTGTGCCTCGGGCTTTAATTTCGCCATTTTCCTAGCCTGCTTCTCAGTGGCAGGGATGGCTAGAGGCTCGTTTGTCGCCACGTGGCGACATTTTAGATTATCCACGCATTTGGCCGCCGCCATGTAGCGGTAGGCTTTGCTGCGGCTCACTTTCCATACCTTATGACAGTAATCGTCGAAGGTTCCGTGCTCTCGATACAGGCCGCGGTCACGAATTTCTGCAAAAGCCATTCCTACGTCATGGAATGTCTGCAAACCCGCTTTAATCGTGACTTCGTGTGTCTTCAATAACGCCTTTTCCTCCGCACTCAATGGCGTGGTAGGC
>Ga0007882_10001212_pt1 | contig 15200 bp, 10 predicted proteins | sample CryBogCBH12Aug01_FD_71195 | JGI IMG/M metagenome (GOLD analysis project Ga0007882, IMG submission 71195) | Freshwater microbial communities from Crystal Bog, Wisconsin, USA - CBH12Aug09.1 | ecosystem: Environmental > Aquatic > Freshwater > Lake | place: Crystal Bog, Wisconsin, USA | collected... | reverse complement strand
GAATTTAATACTAACAATGGCGTGCCAGACAAAGTCCGTCCACTGACGGATGCCATAATAAACCAGCAAGGCAGCTGTAAAACAGATGTCTAGATATGCAAATGATCCAAAAATGATCAAAGCTAAGTTCACTTGTTCCTGCTCAAAATGCCAGGTTAGACTTGCAAAAGGTGTCAATATCTATTATTGGCCCTCATCTCATGAAGTATTTTGCATGACTTGTGGTGAGGAGTCTTATCGGCAGTTCTTATCTTCTGTAGCTGATGAAGATGTCTGCAACGGATGTGGCAATCCGTATGCAAACTAATAAAGGAATAGGGGAAGCAATTCCTCTTTCTTTTTGGGGAGGATTCTCAACCGTGTTAATCCGTGTACGGAAAAGATTTATTTTCTCTTGTTATAAATCATTTAAATTCAATATTATGAAGACTTTTGTAAAGAATTACGTTGGAAAGGGTAAACAAATTGGTGATTTGCAGATAGTTAAAGTAACTTGTAAACTCGCCGATTTAGAGAAATTTGCTTATGAGTATGACGGTATTCGGTATGTCACATTTGAAGTAGCTAAGATGAAGGCTAAGGACAATTTCTCAAGAGACCATACATGTTATGTATCACATCGGGAAGACAAAGATGAACCAGAGTTAAAAGAGCAGGAACAAAATAATATTCCAGTTCCTACAACTGTTCCGGCGCTCGAGGAAGAACTTATTGAGTTGCCATTCTGATTGAAAGAGAGCCATGTAAAGTCATGGTTCTTCTTTTTTCATAGTAACTTCCCAGATGTTCAATTATAGTTCAGGTTCCTTCATTTCGCTTTAAGGAAACTAATTGTTTTCTTCTCAGCGCTCAGCGTTTAATTTTTTTCGTACTCAGAAACATACCTGGGTGTATCGATACTATGAATAGAAGTAATGTATTAGAAAAGCCAGCCTTAGTTGAGGTTGGTGAAGCTATTGTAGAAGAAGTTGTTACAACGCCCGTGATGACTGTTGTTAAGAATGAAATTGAGCCCAGAAAGCTTACTCTGGATGAGAAGATCCAGAAAGTTGAAGATTTGACCTTAATGATTGACCGTTGGCGCACACTTAGCGAAAGCCGTAGAAAGTTACAGACGTTTCAGATCGGAGCCGATTCATTGAGTTCAGTGATCCTTCTGCGGGATGCTGCAGGGAACGAGTTTAAGACGTCCAATTCATCGGTTATTACTTCCGTAATTGATGAGATGAAGCGTACGCTCGATTCCAAGGTTAAAGAGGTTGAGGAGCTAATCAACCTGTAAAAAGACGGCTGTCCCATTCGTATGAATGAGATGGTCTTCTTTTGCTTTCAAAATCAGCTTCCCCAGGAAATCTTTAATAAATAGGGTAAGAATTTCATACACATTCTATTCAACAGCATCCAACAAATCCATACTCTGTATACACAATAGAATTCCTTTCAGAAAAACTTAGGGTCCCCTTTCGACTGGGGAGCACCCATGGACCAGCTTATCTTCCCTCAAGAAAACCATACCCGGTATCCCTTCTCTCGATTGACTTAACATTTATTCCGGTTATTTTTCCTTTGAGCAGACCGTATTACATATCGGTTCCTTTTTCTCCAATTATTTTTGTCGTTTTAAAAATTTACTTTTTTTGAGTAGGGTATTTTTTAAAAGGTACCGGGGGTAATTTTGAAGAAGTACTGGAATATTATTTTATCCACTCTCCGGAATATTATTTGATTCCATCACTTTAAAATACATAATAAGTCATTATCTGATTATAAATTGGAAATTGGTATTGATTTCTAAAAAGTAGGGAATAAAGTTGAAATGAGTTAAATATCATAAACTATGAGTAGGTAATAGTAGTCGGCATGATTCATAATCATGAGGTCACCGGATCATCCCCGGTTCTCGCTACGCAGATTATCAGGGAGTTAAGAATCTAAAATCTCTTAACTCCTTTTTTCTTGCCCGAATCTTGCCTGACTTTCGACCAAAAGCCATTTTCTGACCCGATTATCACCCTTAAATACCCAAGATCGGAAACATTTGAAATGGTATCATTTAATTTACCCTGCAGCACAATTTATTTTAACCTTCATGTTTAGATATAGGTAATCCAAAAACCCCAAAGGAAAGATTCGTTTTCCTGGATATTCACTGATTTTCATTGATTCTTGGTTTGTCCAACCATCAATACAATTTAAAAATTGATTACCACCGGAATTACTTCCTATCTAGGATAATCATAAAGGTTTACCCTACGATTATCTTTAACCACCACGCTGGATCATAAAGTTCCCAAAAGCAACGTTTCAATTGAAATGTTTTCTGGATTAAGGTTGGTGGATTTATCACCTACCTTTCCAATTTTCATTCAATGTCTATTGGTCGATACCCGACAATCTCACTGGCTAATTAAAGTTGGGTTATAAACTTCCAGAAATAAACGTTTCAATAGTGATTGTTCAGGATAAAGGTTGGTGGTTTTAACACCGACCTTTCACAGTTTCGTTCAATTTCTCTTACTTACTCCTTCCGATAAGTTATTGACGCAAATCCAAAAGAATCTAAATTTGGCATTTAAATTCAAACAAGATTCAACAAGTTCAATAGTCTTTGGAAAAATAAAGTGCGAACTTACAGTCAATTTTATTCTTTATAGATCTAAATATCTGACAATTACCTTTAACATTAATATAAAGACGGATATCATCTAATTGGCGCTAAGTTTTGCTGCAGGAGGAAGCCACAATGCCTATTGGTCATTATTGTAAATCAAAAGAATAGAATATTCCTGCTGAAAAAAAGACAACAGTTTGACTCTTTACATATCCGGGAACATTCATAGGATTAGAGATATTTAATTCTGAATAAAGGGACAAATTCTTTGAAGTAAAGGTTAATGGGAAACAAAGATCAAAAGAGTTAATCTGATAATTATTATTAGTTGTGAAGATCTCTCCCAGGGTTGCAGAAGAATTTAAAATGGCCAACTGCTTTTGAATGGATTTTTTTTTGTTGATTGCGCCATTTGCTTCAAGTTGAGCAATGGTAATATTATCCCCAAAGGTTAATCTTAAGGGCTGTAAGAACTGGAACAGCTTTCTTGAAATTAAGGTTGAATATGACAGATCCCCATAATTGGTGCCAATCTCAGGTTCAAACTCCAAAGAATTTCCTTTTGCAAAAACATTATTCCAGCTTATATTGAATCCTGTGGTCATATTCAGGTTCAATGCATTTTTAGCCCCGAAAAGATAATCAGCTGTTATTGATGGCCTGAACCATTTAAAAGAACCGGAAAGATCAAGTTCTGTCTGATCAGTATACATCGATTTTGCTGTTGCTGCTCCTTTAGAATACATAAAATGATTGTACGAGGGGCTAATGGTTAAAGCTTTATTCCAAAAATCAAAATTCCAGCCACCTGACAGATCTAATTCGGAGGATGTTTTTGAAAATGTGGAAGCATTGCTATTCCCAATAAAAAGCCCGGTTGCAGAAAGTGAAAATCCATTTTTTCCTGAGTAGGATACTGAGGGCGACAAATTTGGTTGAGATTTAAAGTTATTAAAAATCCCGTAACACTCATAGTTAGAACTATAATCAAACCCAATTTCTAATGAAGATTTAGCTTTAGTCGTTCCTTTATTAGTCAATTGCGCATTTGTCGTACCACTTACAATAGAAACTAGAAATACCGTCAATGGAATAATCTTGCTCATGATAATCTTTTAAGTTAAAGGTCAGGATTTACCTTAAAAATAAGGACAAAACTTATGCCAAATTTTTCCTGAATCATTTTTGAATATTCATGTATTACTAATCCTTTAATTAATATCCTTCCAGTGATTTCGATTCATTTTTTCCATGACTGATTACTCTTTAATCGACACTGAGAACACCTGCCGGCTTTCCTGACCACCATTGGGTCTCTAAAAATCAATGGTTCTGCAAATCTTAATAAGACTTCTTATTGCCGGAATCAGCATATTCTCAAGAACTGGCTGGTGAATGTCAAAATTATCCGGATTATCCACTAAGAGTCAAATAAGCTAAATTAAAATAAAGTTCCATCTATATATTTCTGAAATTTATCATTATATTGCTCGCTAACAGGAATATATATTTTCCCTTCGAAAACAATCCGGTTCCTTTCTATTACGGAAATCTTTGATAGGTTAACAATATAGGAACGGTGGACCCTCATAAACTGGTCTGAAGGCAACTGATTTTCAAGAGTTCTCATGCTCAGCAATGTCATTACCGGTTTTGAGTTGTCAAGGTGAATTCTGACATATTCGTTCATCCCTTCCACATATTTTATATCATCAAATTTAATTCTCACTATTTTATAATCCGATTTAATAAACAGGAATGATTTGTTGATTTTGATCTCGGCATGATCCTGCCGGATTGCGTTAAACCAGCTTTTCACTTTGTTTGCCGACTTTAAGAAATCCACATAGCTGACAGGTTTTAACAGGTAGTCGAGTGCATCAACCCTGAAACCCTCCATGGCATGCTCGCTGTATGCTGTGACGAAGACTAATCTTGGAGGATTTTCGAGGGACTTCACGAAATCCATTCCATTAAGGTCCGGCATATTAATGTCGACAAACATAAGGTCAACCGGAGATGTTTCCAAAAACTCCATGGCCTTTAATGCACTGTCAAACAGTCCTTCCAACTTCAGAAATGGTGTTTTCCGGATATAGTCGCCGATCTGCTCCACGGCTAATGGTTCATCATCAATTGCAATGGTTCTGATCATAGGGGAATGGATAAGTTTACGGTATAGAGTCGTTCGCTATCGATAATATCAAGATGATAGTTATTTCCAAAAAGTAATGCTAACCGTTTGCGGGTATTTTGTAGCCCAATGCCGGCATTTTCCTCTATTTGCACTTTACCTGTTTTGCTGTTTTTAACAACCAAAAGTAGTCTCTCTTGGCCGGTAATCAGGTCTATATCGACAAATGATTCTTCCGCGTAACTTATTCCGTGTTTGAATGCATTTTCGATGAGTGAAATGAATAAAAATGGGGGAATCGCTTTATCAGGGACTGAAACTGGAGCAATAAAATTTATTTGTACCTTATGACTGTATCGCATTTTCATAAGGTTAACGTAGCTTTCGAGGAATTCGATCTCCTTTTTCAGCGTGGTTGTTCCGGTCTCGGTTTCATACAACAGGTAGCGCATCATCTTTGACAATTTGATTATTGCTTCTTTGGCTTCATCTGAGTCCTTGTCAACCAATGCATGGATATTATTCAAAGTATTCATAAAGAAATGGGGGCTAATCTGGTTTCGAAGAAGTACAAGCTGGGAAGCTACATTCTCCTTTTCAAGACTTACCTTTTCACTTTCAGCCTCTATCCAGCGAAGGCCTGATCGCAATCCTGTGTCAAAACCAAGGATAAGAACTGAGAGCACGAGAAAGTTGGCAAACGGGGGAACAGGCCGTGGTTGACGTTGCCGGGGAGAAGGAGGTCCTTCAGGTTGATCTGCCTGATGAGGCATGGGATCCGGTGGGGGATCTCTTTGTTGGTCGACTTGTTGCAGATTATTACGGTTTGGATTATTCAATTTTGTGTCATAATAATTAGAACCTAAAGCGAATAAAACCATAAATCCTAAAATTGAAATTATATAAACAACCAATCTTCCCCTGAAAAGAAAAGAAGGGACAAAAATAAAGCGGTTTAAGACGAACAATAAAGCGACTGGAATAAGAATTTCCATCTGGTTATTGATGCTGTTCCATACAGGATTATTAGTGTCTTCTCTGAAAAGGATCGGGGTGGCCAGAAGAACAATCCAGACGACCAAGATTAAAGTGATCTCAGCATATTTTAATTTTCTGCTATGCATCGAACTATTTTTATGAAAGGGGTTTCAGATAATTATTGATATTAAGTATTAATTCCCCATTATTTTGGTTTTGATCCATTTGCGTCGGATCTTCCCGGCCGTGCAGCCTTCTCAAATTCAAGATATTTTGCAAATTGGCCGCTCGTGATGACCTTTTTGATCTGAAGATCCCTGGCTTTTTCGAGCGGATCAATTTTGGATTTATCCAGTGGCGTCTGGCAGGTGGGTTCTGATTTCCTCAGTTTATCCATTTCAGTATAAAATTCGCTGAAAGCCTTCACAAAAGTCTCTTGTTGAGCTTCAGATAATATGAGTGGTTTGCAAATTTTTTCAATTACCACTTTTAGTCTTTCCTCCAGTGGGGGCTGTGTTCCTCGCTTTCCGGTCCTTTCTGATTCAGGCGGCGGCGCGAGCTGACGAAGCTTTTCAGGATCGAATCCTGCCGCTCTGATCACACTTTCACATTCAGGCCCGGCATGAATCCCGCCATCCCTGAATTTTTCCTGGATTACCTTTGCATCCGCCGCAGTCAGTTTTGACGGATTGTAGCCCGATAAGATTTTCTTTATAAGGATCGTTTGCTCAGCACTTATCCTTTTAGAATTTTCATTTTGCGCCTTTTGGGGATCTTTTTTTTCCTGGCAAAAGGATGGTCCGGAACCTAGCAGGATAATGATTATCAACAAGGCCGTCCTGCAGTTTGGAAAGAATTTGTTGTTCATCTTGACTTGGAATTAAAGGTTAAATATAATAAAATTCAGATGATATTACTTTTACAAGCAAAAAGAGCGATGAAGGTTGGTTTTTGGAACCATCCTTCATCGCTTCTGGACATCTATTTGAACATAAAATCGGTATGCTCGATGGACGGCATGGCAATTGGCTGAGAATAGAGGAAACCTCCGTTCGGAGCAACATAGCCCAGCTGATTTACCAGACTGAGCAATTTTGCTTTTTGATCTGTCGTCAGTAGGTTGTAAACCTTTGAAAACGTCGTTGCATAAAAGTAGCTCAGCTCACCGTCCAGCTCACCATAACTTTTCGAAAGGGATAGAACAGTTGATAAATCTGCGGGTTTCCCCGTATAGAATTTTCGAAGTTCTGTAGAGATCGCGGTCCTTTTTACAACGATATTGTCAAGTGCAGTTCGTTGTAGGTCTACGATTCCGCTCACCTGATCTGACTGGGCTGTTGTAAGTACGGAGAGGAAATTCTGACCTGCATTGCTGGTAAGTGTTTCATCAATAGTGTAATCAGGATTTCCCATTGCAGGCCAGTCTTTAAGGTAAAATGAGCCAAAGTAGGTGCCGTGCCGTTCAGGACAGAAATAGGTATCGGAGTAAACATCTCCAACATACCAGGCATACATCTCGCTGGCATAGGTCATCACTGCCACACCCATATCCTGGGACAATTTAAGATTTAGCGTTTGCAACGGATTTACCAGGGTGCTGTCCCAGTGACCTATTCCGTTCAGCGCCTTTAATGCTTCCAGCTTTGTTTTCTGGGCAGGAGTTAAGGAATTAACGACCTCTCCAAAAAGCTGGTACCTGCTGTAGCTGATCCGTCCGTCCGTCTCATATAATGACCCTGCATAAGCCTTAACCGCATTTTCGCTGAGCTGGGTAGTACCCGATGGGATTGTTCCCTGTTGCAAACGGCGAAAAGCTTCAAGCAACGGATACCTTTTATAGGCAAAAGCGTTGATAGAATCAATCTGGCTTTGTGCTCGCTGAACAAACATATTGATTTGATCGCTGTTGAGAATACTCAGAATATTGTTCGAAATAATCGTCACAAAACTGGTGTTATGACCCATATTGGTAGGATCATTATCACGCAGGTACTGAAATCCGCTGTAATCGGCCACTTTACCGGGGGGAATAAACGATTGTGAACCCAAACATCCGGTCAGGAATGCCAATCCATCGAAGGATATCGTGAATTTTTGAGCCTGGTCCGAAATTGCCTGTGTTATCGTGTATTGAGCATTCGCACCGGGGTCAGTAGGGATAACTGTACTCAGCGCATCTTTTCTGCATTGTACCAACAGGCTAGAAAAGAGGAATGAAGCAAGAAAGAGAACCACCATGGATGATATTTCCCAGGTAGAATTGAAACTTGCGGCACTTTTGGTATGGCCGGCAAATTGTTTCAATGCATTTTTAAGAATCATTTTTTTAGTTTTCATGACGTTGATTTATTAGTGATAATTAAAGTGAAAAAAGGGTGTTTTCTAATAAATTATTATTGAAAAGTTCTGGAATATTTGACTGTCAGGCTCGCACTTGAAAGAGTGATATTCTTGATCGCATCCTGCAAAACGGCCATACTTACTGCTGAGGGTGGTACTGTAAAAGTGACGGAGTCTGAAAGCGCGTTAATAGTATAAACATAATATTTAAAGCCTGATCCCTCTGAGCAAGGCGGTGAATAGCCTGTTTTGTCATTCAGGCTGTTGTTGCCAACCATGCCAATCCCGGTAATATTTTTTACAAGACTATTTACCAATCCCGGGATATTGTATAATACCCAGTAACAGTGAATATCTGTCGGGGAAGCAACAGTGTACATAATCAACGCGAACCATTTGGTAGTTTCCGGGTAACCACTCCATTCCATAGGAAGGGTTGCACTCGATCCATCACAGGTGAATTCTATCGGGAGTAAGCTGTCCTGCCTAATATCAGTGCTTGTTAATTTAAAGTTTAAACTGTCCACTTTATTTTCGTAAACCTTTCCACAAGCAAAAAGTGCGTACGAAATCGCAGCGATGGAGAGAATAAGCAATATAATTAATCTGGTTTGTTGACTGAGCTTTCGCATCATTATTGAATTTAAATTTGCTAATAACCTGGACAAATTTAAATTGGGATATAGCCTGACACAAAAAAGATCAAGAGATTGGAAGATTTTCCGGGTTAACAGCTATATTTTATCTGTGAAAATTAATAGCTAATTTTACACTATTGGTATTTTTCCATTTTAATACCAAACTTAAATTAGCTATCAAATTATTTTTTTAATTACTTTTAAAAAATAAAAATTTATCCTGATTGATAGTCGATTAATTCAAAAATCATTTACGCGTAAAGGTTCAGATTGGATTCAACAGAATGATTTGATTAAATCAATAGTAAATCTCAACTTTTTGGATGGGAAAACGGTTTCCGGTAAACACCAAACTGGTGCTAAATAAGCAATTGTAGGAAACTCAAATTTTACTTTAAAATGAAAGACTATGAATTTTAAGGTATTACGGACATTTCTGATTTTATGGTTTGCCACATTAATATGTATTAATATTAATGCCCAACCACCTATGTCTGGTTTACCGGAAATAAGAAATTTTCCCAGATTGGAGTATGCCGGGGGTCTACAAAATTGGTCGTGTACTGAAACGGAAAATGGATTATTGTATTTTGCCAATAACAGCGGACTACTTGAATATGATGGAGTCCATTGGTCATTGTATAAATCGGTTCAGGCGGTGAACAGGGCCGTTTGTGCCGACAATAACCGGATTTATGTTGGGGCATTTAACGAATTCGGGTTCTATGAAGAGAATGAGAATGGACAATTGGTTTATCACTCGTTAGTTTATTTGATTAAAGATAAGTTTGGAGATTTTGATGAAATCTGGAGGATTTATAAGACAAGTTTTGGCATTGTTTTTCAATCATTTAAGGCGATATTTATATTCCAGAACGGAAAAATAGACATTATTTCTCCACCTTCGAACTTTCACTTTTCATATTATGTAAATGGTATATTGTGGGTTTACGATGATATACAGGGGCTCATGCAATATTGGGATGGTAAAGTAAGAGCTGTGCCCGGAGGCGATTACTTTATAGGAACACAAATCTGGTCAATATTACCTTTAAACAATGATGAAGTTTTAATAGGTACCAGTAAAAACGGTATGTTTCGCTACAACGGCCGCAAAGTAACTCCCTGGGCAACAAAAATAAATGAAGAACTGAAAAAGTACCAGCTCTATTCAGCAAAGAAGCTTAATAACAATTATCTTGCTTTTGGCACAATTCAGAATGGTTTAATAGTTACCGATACGGATGGTAACCTTATATTTGAAATGAACAAAGAGCGTGGTTTGCAGAATAATACCATTTTAAATATTAGTCAGGATTATAAAGGCAATATCTGGCTCAGCCTCGACAATGGTATTTCAATGATTGAATTTGATTCGCCTATTTCTTTCTTTCAAAAATATTTTGACATTGGGACCGGGTATGCATCAGCTAAATTCGGGGATAATATTTACCTGGGTACAAACCAGGGGCTTTTCTATATCAGAGAAAAAGATTTTATTGATCCTTCGAAAACAAAAAATGATTTCAGATTGATAGAAGGGACTGAAGGACAGGTGTGGAACCTCTCAGTGATTGATAATACATTATTTTGCGGTCATAATAACGGAGTATTTCAGGTTCAGGCGAATAAAGCCATTAAGTTATCTTCTCTACAGGGAGCATGGAACTTTTTAAAAATCAATAATTCCGGGCTTATTCTGGTGGGTTCTTATACAGGCCTTTCTATTCTTGAAAACCATAACGGCAACTGGAGGCTACGAAATAAAATAAACGGATTTAATGAGTCATCACGCTTTGTGCAAAAAGATCCGCAGGGAGATATTTGGGTAAGCCAGACGTATAAAGGCATTTTTAGGTTAAAATGTGATAGTAGATTGGGAAACGTATTAGATGTAAAATTTTTTAATTCAAAAAATGGCTTGCCTTCCGGGCAAGCTAATTTATTATTCAAGATTCAATCCGAAATATTAGTTGCAACTGAGAAAGGAATCTGCAAATTCAATAATAGCACACAGAAATTTGAGAATGATATAAAATATTCATCTTACTTTGATAAAGGGATACAGATAGATTATCTGTACCAGGATTCGAAGCAAAATATCTGGTTTTCAGCAGATAAACAAATTGGTGTGCTGCGGTTACGGGAAGATGGTTCATACAATAAGATTACAATTCCATTCTTAAAACTTACCAATATCAGTCTTCGATCGTTTGAGAATATTAAAGAACTGGATCAGCAGAATGTTCTTATCGGCACTGAAGGGGGATTTGTAAATTACGATTCGGAATATAAAAAAGATTACTCCAAACTCTGTACGCTCTACATAAATGATCTCAGGTCTGGCGATACAACTGAAGGGATCTACCGGTATAATAGCAAGAAATTAAGCCAGACTTTAACGCCAGTGTTTAAGTATAAAAAAAATAACATATCCATTTCTTTTGCAGCAAACAATTTTGAGTCACCAAATATTGGTTTTCAGTATAAGTTAGCAGGTTATAATGAAAACTGGTCTGAATGGACAACCCGGAATTTTAAAGAATACACAAATCTTCCAGAAGGAAAATACACATTTATGCTTCGTTCCCGGAACAGCGACCCTTCAACTCCTTCTGAGTTATCTTTCAAATTCATTGTTTTAGCGCCATGGTATCGTACAGTTTATGCCTGGATTATTTATTTTCTTTTTTTCCTCCTTTTTATCTATATAGGGAGAAAATACTTACATTTTAGAATTGAAAAATCACGCATTGCTGAAATTCTGAAACAAAAAGAAATTTACCTCGAACGTGAAATGATTCATAAAGAAAAGGAGCTTGCTAATTCAACCATGCTTGTTATCCAGAAAAATAGTTTCCTTAGTAAATTACTCAGTGATTTACTGAATATAAATTCAAAACTCGGAAATGATACGGCTAAGAATAATATAAACACCCTGATAACCAGGATAGACAAGGAAATAGACAGTAAGAAACAATGGGAAGTATTCAACATGCATATTGAACAGGTATACCAGGATCTTTTTAAGAAATTAATTGAAAATTACCCCGATCTTACCCCCCGCGAATTAAGTTTGTGTGCTTATCTCCGGATGAATATTTCGAGTAAACAGATTGCAACTCTAATGAATATCAGTGCAAGAGGAGTGGAGATAAGCCGATACAGGATACGTAAAAAACTCAGGCTCGACCGCGAAGCAAACCTGACGGAATTTATGATTAATTTTTGATTAGGATCTGCAGAAAAACTGGCAACTAATTGTTATTCATATCTATATAAATTAATTTAATCAGTGAGCTGAAACGAACCAGGGGTTCAGCATCAAGTGAAAACTGGAACACTGACTAGGGTTCACTATTAACAGTTTATGATTTCAGGATAAGTTTTTCATGGATTAACTTTTCCCTAAACTTGTTCTGGAAAATACCTCTTTCTCCCGGAAAATACAGCCAACCGCCAGATGCCAGCAGCTAGTTAATATTCCCGTCCCAAACCCTAAAGAACCCATTAAGTCAATAACACATCCCTTTCTTATACTTCCCAGTTGCAACTTCATTACAAAGGATGATCCAGTTGCATTCTGCGTGAGGCAAAATCCCATTTATTTCCAAAACTACAACTACTTAATTAACAGCTCTATAAATCATTTGATGTAAAAATGATGTAGTGCGAAAAAGGGTTGATGTGTATTCGATGCATCTCAAAATTTTCAATTATTTGAGAGGCAATCTAACTTTGAAGGCGATACCGATTTTTTCATTTTAACAGCATAAATTTATGAATACCAAAGACATTTTTCTGGGAAATTTACCATTAATATGCATGAGGCAGGAAGTTAAAGGTGAATTTGTTGAAATTGAAAACGAACAATTTTATAAAATCAGCAACTACAACCAGATGCCTGATTTCTTTATGACTATTGTAAGCAATTCGGATCATTGGATGTTTATTTCGAGTAATGGCTCCCTGTCAGCCGGAAGGAAAGACCGTAATAACGCTTTGTTCCCCTATTATTCTGTCGATAAAATACATGACGGGAAAGGTATTACAGGAAGTCAAACTTACCTGCTTGTTGGTAAGGACGAAAAAACCTTTTTATGGGAACCATTTTCTGCCGAATCGGAGAAAATATACACCATTGAACGAAATATCTATAAAAGCATATACGGCAATAAAATCATTTTTGAAGAGAAAAATATTGACCTGGGTATCGGCTTTCGGTATGGATGGTATAACAGTGAAAAATTTGGGTTCGTAAAGAAATCGGTTATCAGTAATATTAACAAAAAGGCAGTTACAATTGATGTACTCGATGGGATTAAAAATATTCTTCCAAATGACACCGGGTACGATTTTCAGAATTCATTCAGCAATTTACTCGATGCCTACAAAAAATGTGAATTGATCGGAGAAGCCAGACTGGGCTTATATATGCTGAGTTCAATTCCGGTGGACAAAGCAGAACCGAGCGAGTCGCTTAGAACAACAACCGTTTGGTCGGGCGGGCTCAATCAGGACGCAAAAATTCTAATTTCCAATCAACAGGTTAAGAACTTCAAAAAGGGACTACCTGTCGAAACAGAAACCGATATCAGGGCAACGCGTGGTGCATACTTTGTCAATACAAGCCTGGAACTTGAAAAAGATGTTTCGAAAGGGTGGATGATTGTGGCTGAAATTAACCGGGACAGCAGAGAGGTTGCCAACCTGGGCAATGCTATTAAAACCAATGATAATTTAACACAAAAGGTTGATGCTGACATTGAAAAAGGGACAAATAGCCTGAAAAATATTGTAGCAAATGCCGATGGTATGCAAATGGGAAATGACAAGCTAAGCTATGCCCGCCATTTTTCCAATACGCTTTTCAATATCATGAGAGGTGGAATTTTCCTTGACAATTATCTGATTAATACTGACGACTTCACTCTTTTTATCGGACAATGGAACACTACAGTGAGCAACAAATACAAAAAATGGCTTGAAGGGCTTCACGAAAAGATCCAATATAGAGAATTAATCTCATTGGCAGAAAAATCTTCAAATCCTGATTTGGTAAGAATTTGTTACGAGTACCTGCCCCTCACATTCAGTCGCAGGCATGGCGATCCGAGCCGTCCCTGGAATCTGTTTTCAATTGAAACCAAAAATCCGGATGGTTCAGTAAAATTAAATTATGAGGGAAACTGGCGTGATATTTTTCAAAACTGGGAAGCACTCGGACTTTCTTATCCAGAGTTTATTGAGGGGATGATCAGCAAGTTTGTTAACGCTACCACAGCCGACGGCTATAATCCTTACCGGATAACCCGTGAAGGGATTGATTGGGAATGTCCTGATCCCCATGATGCCTGGTCTTTCATTGGCTACTGGGGTGATCACCAGATTATTTACCTGCAGAAATTTCTTGAATTATCCGATGAATTTCACCCTGGCATCCTTGACGCTTTGCTGAAATTGAAAATATTTGTTTATGCCAATGTTCCTTATTGCATAAAACCATACTCTGAAATTGTAAAAAATCCGAAAGATACCATTGTCTTTGATTTTGAATTAAATGATAAAATTAAAGAATTGGTTAAGAAAACTGGCAGTGACGGAGTTTTACTGAGAAGCCAGGATAATGACATTTACCATGTTAACCTTACCGAAAAAGTATTGGTTACCCTGTTGGCAAAGTTGAGCAATTTTGTTCCGGAAGCCGGAATCTGGCTCAACACCCAACGTCCTGAATGGAACGATGCCAACAATGCCCTTGTAGGCAATGGCGTGTCAATGGTTACGCTTTATTATTTAAGACGTTTCCTGAAATTCTGGTCAGAACGTTTCAGAAAATCTGACATTATTGAAATACCTGTTTCAGAAGAAGTTGAAATATTATTTAGTAAAGTATTTTCACTTTTTGCCGATAATACTCCCCTTCTTGAAACCGGATTTTCAAATTCCGACAGACGCCGTTTCGTCGATTATCTGGGCGAAGCAGGGAGTAATTACAGAAATTCTATTTATAAAAAATCGTTCTCCGGTACGAAAAATTATATTCAGGTTAAATTACTGGTTGAATTTACAAAACTTGCTTTGGAATATATGAATCAAAGCATTAAAGTAAACAAACGCGCGGATGGACTTTATCATGCTTACAACCTGATTTCATTCTCCGATAAAACTATTTCAGTCAGACATTTGTACGAAATGTTGGAAGGACAGGTGGCTGTATTGAGTTCCGGTTATTTGAAGGCACAGGAGAGCCTGGATGTGCTTAATTCGTTGAAATGTAGCAGTTTGTTCCGTCGCGACCAATATAGTTATTTGCTCTATCCCGACCGTCAGTTACCTCTTTTTGTTCAAAAAAATAATATCCCGGGCGAAAAGGTAAAAGGATCGAAACTGCTTTCCAGATTAGTCGAAGATAATGATTCATCGATTCTAAACACAGACGATTTGGGAAATTACCATTTCAACGGTACATTCCGCAATTCCGCAATGCTTGAAAACG
>Ga0007882_10001211_pt1 | contig 15204 bp, 25 predicted proteins | sample CryBogCBH12Aug01_FD_71195 | JGI IMG/M metagenome (GOLD analysis project Ga0007882, IMG submission 71195) | Freshwater microbial communities from Crystal Bog, Wisconsin, USA - CBH12Aug09.1 | ecosystem: Environmental > Aquatic > Freshwater > Lake | place: Crystal Bog, Wisconsin, USA | collected... | reverse complement strand
GTATACATGCCGCCGCAGGAACCGGGCCCGGGAATGGCGCATTGCTCGACCGCCTGGAACTCCGCATCCGAGATTTTTTTGTTCGCGTGCGCGCCGATGGCCTCGAAGACGGACACCACGTCCAGCTTGCGCGGGTCGCCGGTGATGCAGCCGGGCAGGATGGTGCCGCCATACACGAAAATGGCCGGGCGGTTCATGCGCGCAATGGCGATGAGGGAGCCGGGCATGTTCTTGTCGCAACCACCGATGGCCACATAGCCGTCCATGCCCGCGCAGCCGACCACGGTCTCGATGGAGTCGGCAATCACCTCGCGGGACACGAGCGAATACTTCATGCCCTCGGTGCCCATCGAAATGCCGTCGGAAATCGTGATGGTGTTGAAAACAATGGCCTTGCCGCCGCCGGCGTTGGTCCCCTGCTCCGCTTCGCGCGCGAGCTTGTCCAGGTGCATGTTGCAGGGCGTGACATCGCTCCAGGTGGAAGCAATGCCAATCAGGGGTTTCTTGAAATCCTCCGCCTTGAAACCGACGGGATAAAGCATGGCGCGCGCGGCGGCGCGTTCATCGCCGTCGAACACGATGCTGGAGAAGGGACGCATGGGGTCAGCCGATTTGTTTTTCATGGCCACAGCTTGCCCGAAACAGACGGCGGCGGCAAGTCGGTGACGCGGGGCGTTGGCCACCGCGAAGCGGTCTGCCGAAGGCTGGGTGATTTTTGAATTGAAACGGACGCGAATATCAGGGAAAGTATGCACCCGCGTGGAGAGGTGGCAGAGTGGTTTAACGCGCACGCCTGGAAAGCGTGAATACCCAAAAGGTATCGGGGGTTCGAATCCCCCCCTCTCCGCCATATTTTACAGGGGAATTCTGACGGTGACTCACAAAGGGACTCACAAACTTCAGTCCCGTGAATCTCCGCGCCTGGCTTCAGAACTTGCTTGGGATGCCTAAACAGGGCTAAAGACGCCTAAAAAGCCCTAAAATCAATGGCTTGTGAATCTGGCGGGGGCGATCCGGCCGAAATGGCCGGTTTCAGAAGATGAGGGGTCAAAAAGTGGCATTTGGAAATGGTTTAACCTAGCTTTAACTCCAGGTTAAGGGCGGCCGGGGCGGGCTTTAAAACCACCTTTTTGGTCCGCTTGCGGGTGGCCAGTACCTGGTTGGCCAGGGCGAGCTGGGCGACGGGATCGGGGGCGGACGTGGGGCGCTTGCCGACCAATAGCAGGGTTTGCTCGACGATGGCGCGGGTGGACTTGGCTTCTTCGTAATACTCTTCTCCGTGAATCTTGAAATGGCTTTGGATGACCATACGCAGCCAGGCCGGCCGGTAAGTGATCCGTTCCGACCGGTGGGAATCGGCCTGGAGCATGACTTTCATGAAAATCGACCGGTAAGCGTCGCCGTGGATGGTCACGGCGCGTTGGTTTAACCAGGTGGCCGGCCAGAGGACTACCCAAGCGAGCAACCGGGTGCGATCCTTGAAAAAGGAATCATCGTCACCGTCGTAGAACTTCCGGTGGATGAAATCGAGGAGGCCATCCGTCAATTCCTGCGGGGTCGGCTGCTTCAGGTGGTTGAGCTTGCGCGGTTTCACTTTTGTTTATGGTTTAGAAGGGAGTCTCGACGGGTTCAAATTGGGGTTCGTTTTCGGGTTCGACGGCCAGGGCTTCGGCCAGGGCGGCCGGCGTGACGCCGGCGCGGGCGCGGCTGCATGGCGCACAGGTGCAGGTGACGCCGGCTTTGAGCTTCATATCATGGATGCTGTGGCCGGCTTCTTTGCGCTTGGAATTGAGCCGGGCTTGCAGGGTAAAACGGAGCTGTTCCAACTGGCTGGGCATGGTTCGGCCGTCGCGGAGCCGGATGGGCCGGGCGTTGAGGTCCATAATGGTGATGTCGCGGGTCGGGCGGTCGATCTTCCACCAGCGCTGTTTATCCTCAATTATGGAGGTGATATAGGAGCGGACGTCGTCCAGGTAAAGTTCGAGGCACGGGACCAGATTATTGACGATGTCAAAGCGGATCGTCCGGGCTTTGTTAATGGTCTGGTCGTCGGCTTCCAGACCGGCCTTAAGGCTCACGCCGAGGAGGGCAGCCAGCTCGTTCATGAGCTTGGTGCATTCGTCAACGCGTTCCACGTCGTTGGTGCTGGCGAGGGGGCGGCCGAGCAACTCGGAAAAGGTGGCCAGGCGGAGGGCTTTGTCGGAGGCTTTCCAGCCACGATCTTTGCAGACGCGACCCCACAGTTTCATGATGGCGACGAGCTGAGGCTGGGTGATGGTTGGTTTCATAGCATTTGTTTGCGGATGGCGCTCAGGTGGTTTTCCAGCAGCAATGCCCGCACCCTGGCGGCCGGCGGAAGATCATGAAAGCATTGGGCCAGGGCGGCGGCCAGACCATCCAACTGGTGGCGAAAAAGTGTGGCATCGCCCCGGCGGATGGCATAAACGCGGGGCGTGCCACGGGTGGTAAGGCCATCGGCGCGGAGGCGTTGGACGCGCTTGTTCCAAGCCATCAAGCCGCGCTCGCGCCGGGCCAACAATTGCTGGTGCGTGTTTTCGCCGTTGGGGCGGCGCTTGCGGGGAGTGCCTTTGGTGGTCAGACCGCGCAAGAGATTCTCCTGCGCCTGGCGGCGGTACCAGCGGAGCGCGGGGGATGGGTTTTCGGTAGGCATATCAATTCAGTTTAAAATACCGCTTCAGCTCGCAGCCGATCCAATAACCAACCGGCTCGCTCACGCCATTGCCAATCATTTTGTAGGCTGCGCGGTCGCCACCGATGAACTTGAAATTGTCCGGCACACCTTGCAGACGCGCGTACTCCCGAACGGAGTAAGGACGGACGCCGAGTGGGAACCGTTGATCTACCACCAACCGGGTGGAAAGGTCTTTGGCATAATGTGCGACACAGGTGGGAGCAATATCATTGCGGGCCGGGTCGCTGATGATGGGTTTGTCGCGGTAATTGCCGGCCATCCGGCGGGCAACATAGTCCGGAATTTCCACGGCGGGATTCTCCTCCATGATTTCCTGAAGGGTCACCCGGCGTTTGGCGCTGGGCTGGTTCCATTGGAACGAACGGCGCGATCCGAAAATAATCAGCCGGGACCGGCGCTGAGGCAGCCAGGTCGAAGATTCAACCGGACAAAAAACAGTAACATAATAATCAGGCAAGCGGGTCATCACTTCCATCACCACGGGGAACTTGCGCATGCCGGGGACGTTTTCTGCCACGAAGACTTCCGGGGGATCAATCACCATGTGGCGCAAGGCATGAAGATAAAGATCATCCCCAGTACGCGTACCGTGGATGTCGCCGATGGTACTATATTTGGTGCAGGGATAAGTAAAGATACGGACATTGCCGCCATGTTCATCGGCAACGAGCTTTTGGGAAATATCGCATTCCACCACTTCGTGGTTGAAATTGGCGCGTTGGGTCGCGCAACAACCCGCGTCGATTTCAAAACTCTGCTGAACCGAGACGCCAGCCCGGCGCAGGCCGATTTCCATCAGGCCCGCGCCGGCGAAGTATGTGTTAACGACTGGCTTCATACCTCCTTTTTATCCGCCCAGCAGATTTTGACGTCGTTCTTCGGGATGCCGTCTTTGTCGCGGGCGATGCAGGCGGTGATGAAGGCGGGGGCGGCCTTATCCAGAATCTCAGCGGCTTTGGTCCGGAACTTTTTGCCGTCTTCAAACGAATTGGACCAGACGACTTCCCGTTTAAAGAAGTCGGTAATTTTGCCGGCATCCATACCAAGGGCGGTGGTGATCCGGGTGTGGGTTTTGCTGTTAGCCTGGAAGCTGCCGACCAGCTTGTCGGCGGTGATGATGACGGGGACGATGGCCTTGCTGCCGTTGGCCAGGTATTGTTTGCCCTCGCGATCCGCGTCGGCCAGGTCAACTTGCGGGCCTTTGATGGCGGCCTGCTTGACGCGGGTTTCGATTTGCTTCAGCTCTTTTTCGAGCCTGTCCAGTTCGGCGACGATTTCGAGGCCACGGTCAATGTCACTCTGGATGCTCATGAAAGCCTCCCTTCCAGGATGCTGATCCGGCGGTTCACCTTCTCGCTGGAGCGGTGGGCGAACTTGAGGTCGCGCTTCACCTGGCGGTCAACGGCGGCCTTGGCTTTGATGCCTTGGGCGATGATCTTGCCCACCTCGCGGGTCCAGCCGCGTTGCTGTTTCTTAAGCTCGCGCAGTTCGGCGCTATACTCTTTGGTCATGTTCAGTTGCATATTTATTTTTTGGTTTGGTTAAAGGGTTTTCAGTTGTCGAGGCGGTCTTCGGGGGAATCGTCATGGGTATCATGGCCGAGGATGATGGGCAGGCTGGCTTTGACCTGCCAGATCATGACGGCGGCGACCAGGGCGACGATGGTCCAGACCAGCCAGGGCAGCCAGTCGAAGCCAAGAACGGGATCGGTGCCGGCCGGGGTAAATTCGTCGGCGCGGGCGGTCAGGATGAAGAGATAGAGCACCGCGAGGGCGGCGAGGAGGCTGGCGATCCAGCCGCGCCGGGCGGTGGCGCGCTTGATGGCGTGTTGTTCGGCGTTCCAGCGGCGGAGCGATTTCATTCCGAGGTCGTGTTCGATTTCGGCGTTGATCATACGTTTCCTTTGGTTGGTGGGTTTGATTATTCGCGCCAGGCGACGCATTCGGATGTTTCGCAACCGGCGTGGACATGGCCGTTGGGCTCAATGCGCCAGTGCAGGTTGCCGTGCTTGCAGATCGGACAGAACATGCTGCCGAACGTGCTGCCATTCGCTTCGTGCCGGGCAATGATGGCCCGGCGGGCAAGGGTGCAATTCCGGCTGTATATTTCGTCTAACTGGTCCTGCTGCTTTTGCATGGCGGCCAGGACGCGTTCCGGGTTTAGCCGGCGAGAATGTTTCCGGCCGGTGCCAGGCCGTTTGGTTTTGATGGCTTGCGCCACCTGGGCAACCGCCTTATTGGCCGGCTGTTTTTTACTGCCATGTTGGGGAGACCACCAATTTCCGCAGATAAGGCAGTATTTGCCGTTGGCGGACTCATCGTGCGTTACGTCCGGAAAATCACAAAGACATACGGCGCTCATGATTGCACCTCCAGGGATTCGAGCCAGGCGCACAGGACAGCGGCGACCTGGACCAGTTCGGTGACGAGTTCAGTTTTCCAACGCCGGGCATAAATGGCGGCTTTCGCCTCGGTGTGAAATTCAATCTTGTCGATGGCCTCGGCCACTTCGCCAATTTCCTCGACGAGCACGCGGAGTTTTCGGGCCGGACTGACGACCGGGGACGCAACGCTGAACAGGTGCTTTTTCTGGCGGAACAATTCTTCCTGGCGGACCCGCTCTTGATGAATGCGGTTGTATGGCATTTGGACACCGAGTTGCATGAGCCAGCCAAAGGTGAAACCGAATAGGTTGACCAGCGTCAATTTGCCTTCCTCACTCTCCGGGCCGGCGGCGATGAAGGCCAAAGCGATGGTCAATTCGGTTAACTTTAAATCGGGATTTTTCGATCCGTAACCGATCAGCACGCGCTTAACGCAGGCGTCGTTCTGCTCAGTAAATGCAAACACTTTTTCGCGGATGGCGGGGATGGGAGGCTGCTTTTTCACTTGGCCCTCCGTTCGATGATGGTCAGGCAGGCCGCGCAGCTTGCGGCCGGGCTTGCGGCCTTTGATGGGTGCCTGGGGAAGTGTGCGGCTCATGCGGCCTCCTTTTTGATAACCATCGGACAGAGCGGCCGGCGCATCTGTGTCGCGCCCGGATTATAGCGGTGGTAATGATTGGTCTGCTCCACCGTGATAATGTTTCCGCGCTTGTCACGGGCCTCGGCCATGAAGCCGTCTTTGTGCCAGTGGAAGGATGGTTCGCGACCGCCAAACCATTTCCGAAATAAGATGATGGCCACCGTGCGAATACGGGCATTGGAGGTGACGCACCGCGACGGCCAAAAATCATATCCACGTCGGCGGCCGCCACTAGTGGCCAAAAATGTGTAGGTGCGAGTCATGCGGCCTCCAAGGTTTTCATGATCTCGGCGATAGTTTGGTGGTTCATGCTGGCGGAACCGGGGATGGTTTCATCCATCACCTGTTCGTGGGTTTTGCCAGTGAGGACGGCGGCGGCAGCCGTGAGATATTCAAAGGCAGCGGTGCCAGCGCCGAGGTGGTAGCGCAACTTCTCGTCGCATTCGATACGGACTAGCAGATGGGTGATGGCGAGGCGGCAAAGCTTGAATTTTTCCTCGTCGTTCAAATTGGGCACAGGTAGCGGCCGGGCCTGTTTCATCGGCATCATGATTCCATCGCCACCATCGAAGGTGAAATAGAGCATTTCATTTGGATCGGTGGGGTGCGGGTAAATCTGGACGTTCGCGAGATATTGTTTGAGCCGGTTTAACAAAAGGTGACTCACAATGTGGTGCCCAATGTTGACGCGGATCGGCTCTTCCTCCTCGTCCTCGCGCAGATAATTGGCCAGCGGGGGGATTTCCAGACTGGCCAGGGCAAGCGGGCCTATGGAAAGAAAGGCACCTGTAAATAGTTGGTCAATGGATACGTCGCCGGCCGGCAATCCCGGCAGGGCCGGAACGCGGATGCCCATGCGGCCATCGGTGGCGTAGCTAAACTGGCCGATGGTGAAGGGGTCTTTTATTTTGCTGCCGGCATATTGGTTAATGCGCTCGTCCGTGGGGGGCAGGCAGAATTTTTGCAGTGTTTCGAGGTTCATTTTTTCTCCGTTTTTGTGGTTTTGGTTTCGCGTTAATGCCCGTTTAAGGGGCGGGTAAAGTGAGTTCAATCTGCACGGCCGGTGCGGCCGGTTTCAGTTCGGCCTCGGCCAGGCGGACGTGGTTGCGCGCGGCCCAGGTGAGGGCGGCGGCGCGGGATTTGAGGCGGTAGGCGGTCACCCAGCGGCCTTTGGCGTCCGGGTTCGGATTTTGTTTGCGGCCGCCGTGGATGCCGCGCGCGGCATCGCTAAAGCCCAGGGGAAGTGCTTCGATGATTTCCAAGGCCCGGAGGGTGTTCCAGGCATTGCTGGCCACACCCTGCCGGTGTTCTTTTTCAATGATGTCCTCGGGGACGTCGCCCGCGAATACATACGCCTGCACGAGCGCCGCCTGCACGATGTGCGCCATGACCCGCACAAGCAACTCGTGCTTGTACTGGGCCACGGCGCGCTCGGCGTCGGAAATCGCTGGTGGCAGGGTGAGCATGGGGATTTACGATTTGGGATTTACGATTTACGAGCGGGACAACGTTCGCGCAGCCATTGAACGTTTTCTGGCGTCATCCATGCATCGCGGCAAGCTTCCCAGTTTTTATCCGTGGACGGTTGGATATAGACCTGGTCCCTCAGTTCGCGAACTTCGGCTTCGGTAATGGGCATGGTTTGCATTGGTGTCCTTTCAATAGTGGCCGTCGCGCAGTGCCTTAATCCCACTCGCCTTCTTGGATTGACTGTTTTTGAATGCGCAGGTGTGCATCTACGAAATGGGTCCAACTCACGGGGCCGGCCTTTTTGTTGGCCAGCTTGCGGGCGTAACGGATGCGTTCGGTGATGGCCTTCAGGCCGTTGAGCTTGGCTTGTTGCCGGAGGATTTCGTACGGCTGATCCACGATGCCGCCAACAGTGATCTTCAAATCCTTCTCGGGGAATTGCAGGCCGTTGTGTTCGAGGATGGCGGCGAGGTCGCCCTTGGTGGGCATGGCCGGCAGCGGCACTTTGTGGACGCCGCGCCGCCAGAGCTGTTGCAGTTCCTTTTGGCTGGCGGCTTTGACTTCATCCAGCAGGGTAAACAGGAGGGCAATGCCGCATTCGGTCTCGTCGTAGATTTCGCGGATGACTTCCATGCAGGCGAAAAACGAGCCTTTGCGGTAGGTGTTGGCAAGCAAGTGAACCTCGTCGAGAATCCACAGGGTATTCGGCGAGCTGGCGTTTTTGATGCGCTGGATCAGGTCGGCCGTGTTGCTCTTATCGCTGATGCCGGCGGAGTGGGCCATGGCCCGGACCATGCCGCCGAGGCCGCTGGCGGCTTTCATGCGGCAGTAAATGGTTTTGCCGTGGTTGTTCGCGGGCGTGTAGTGCAGCTCGGCGGTCCAGGTCTTGCCGACATGGCTGGGGCCGTAGATGAAGACAATGGATTGCGATTCGCGGGCCAAATCCAGGGCGGTGATGATGCGCTTGGCGGTGGGCGTGAGCACAAACTCGGTCTTGCCGCCGGCAAAGCGTTTGGCTTCCAGCGTCAGAAATTCGCGGATGCGTTTGATCAGCTCGTTGCTCGGGCCTTTGGGGGTCTTGTCCGGGTTGCGGTATTTGCCGGTGAGCAACTGGTAGATGAGCTGGGTGGAGCATTGGAGCCGGCTGGCGGCGTCGGCCAGGTCAATCGGATGGCGCGGGTCAATGCACCAGCGGAACAAGGATAGCAGGGTCTCGCGTTCGTCGGGTTGGAAGTGCGCGGTATTGATGACGATGTTGTCGGCGCTGAAATTCCAGCCGCCGCGATTGTTCGCGGGGCCGCCCATTAGTTCGAGGTCTTCGGTGGTTACTGGTTCAGCCGCGTCGGCGGCCGCATGTTTTGAATCGCTCATAATTTCCGTTTTTGGTTCTTGGTTGATTTCGCGTTGTTGTTACAGCAGCCCCTCGGCTGCAAAGTCGGTGCCCGACTGGCCATCAGTGTCTGCGACACCGCCACTGTCAAAGGCGTCATGGGCGGACGCTTCGGTGGGGGCGGCGAGGTCGGCCATGTCGTTGATGTCGCCATCAAAGTTTTTGAGCGCCTGTTCTTGGCGGGCGGTCTCGCGGCGTTCGCTCCGCGCGTTGGTGTATTTCTCGGCAATCGTGTTCGCCACCGGCGTGGTGATGGGCCGGTTGCCGCCCGTGTTGGGGGCGACCACGGCTTCAAACCCGGCGTTGTGCAGACGCATGGACTCCAGTTGCGCAACCTCGTCGGCTCCCAGCTCGCTGGCGCGGGCCTTGGCATCGCGGAGCGCGGTGGTCGAGTAGCGGATGGCTTCGGCCAGGGCGTCGCGGTCGCCGTGCTTGACCAGGCTGCGGCGGAGCCATGTGCCGAGGATGCCGCCACGGGAATCGGTGATGGTGAGGAAGCGCGGATCGTCCGGATTGAAATAGCCGAGACCTTTGGTGCCGGGGGCCAGGGCAAATTCCGGGGCCGGCGGTTTGAAATACATTTTCTTGCGCTCGTGCATGAACTCAATCTCCCCATTGTCTTCCACCTTGACCTTGCACTGGCTGTGCTCGTAAAACGCGACGATGATTTCCGGGCTGACGCGGGTAAAGGGCGCACAGCCGGCGACCAGGCGGCCGGCGCGTTCCAGGGGCGATTCCATGCGGGTGCGCGTGCGCACGTCCGTCATGTCCGCCGGGGCGGTGTGGCGCGGCCGCCAAGCGGTGCCGTCGAACCATTCAATGACAACCATGAAATCTTCCATGGTGTGATCGGTGCGCCGGTTCTCGATTTCAAACGAGTGAAACAACGCGGCGCGCGCCTCGGGGATGGTGAGGAAACCATATTTGAGGTGGGCGCGATCTTCCGGGCGGTGACTCTTCCAAATATTCACCGTTTCTTTTTCGCGGGCGGCGAGGTCTTTTGGGCGCAAGCCGTAGTGCGCGCCGATCTGGCCGGGCAGATGGCTGTTGAGCATGTGCATCAGCCGGTGCAGGCTTTCCAGCATGGCCTTGGCTTTGCTGTTGCCGAGGCCGGTTTCTTGGTAACCGGCCACGGACTTGCCGCCGATCATGGAGGAGAAAGAAACGTTGATGCGATCCGGGCCGACCAGCTCGCCCACGGCCTCGGCCACGGCGTCGCTGAGGGTGGCCGTGCCGTTTTCTATTTTCCAGGTCATCTGATACGGCGGCAGACCGTAAGTTTCCAGCAACCACCCGGTAAGCTGTTTCATGTCTCGCAAGCGCAAGTGCTCCTGCGTGCCATCTTCGCGGACGCGGGCCGGCCGCATCCCAAAACCCAGCATCAGACTCGTGGCCACGTCGCGGGCCACGAGCAGCCAGAGGTCAACTACTTGGCCGATGTCCGTATCCATCACGCGGAAATCGCACCGCACGTCGTCAAATTGAACTTCTTCCAGGAAGCGCAGGCCTTGGCGCGTGCCGTGGGTTTGGGGCAGATGCTTGCGGGCTTCCGCCGTGCTGTGGTGCAACAGGGCTTTTTGCGCGGCCGTGTACTTGCCGCGTTTTTTAAGCTGCGCATTGATATTGTCAATGGACCAGCCATCCGGGCGCAGATTCACATTCCGCTTTTCCCAGGGCGTGCCATCGGCCAAAACCTCATAACCTTTGATCACTTCAAAGTCGCCGCGATGGTTGCGGCCGGTCTCCCACTGGCGGTGGATGCTGCGGATGGCCTGGTCGCCGGCATCGCCGCGTTTGAAGGCGCCCTTGCGCGCGGCCACGAAGTCCAGGAACGCGGCGGGCAAGCCGCGTTCACCCAACTGCCACTCGGCCCCGGCTTTGGAGCGGTTCACCAATTTCAACCAGTCACCCGTCTTGACCCAGGCATCGTATTTGCCCCGGAAGGTATTCAGCGGCCCAAATTTCGGGTACAGCGCCAGCGCCTTGCGGCAGGCCGGCTGCACTTTAATGGCACCTTTACCGGTGCTTAAACGCCGGACATACAAACAGGCGGACTGCAATTGCTTCACGTCTTTGCGCTGATCTTCCGGCAGCCGGTCATACAACGGCCGCTCTTCCTCCCAGGTGGCCACCGGCCGGCGGCTCGCCAGGTATGCCTTCACGTCGGCGACCACATTGGTTCCATGTGGAACAGGCAGCAGCCCGGCCGCGTGCAGCCGGCTGACGGGAATGGCCAGGCCGCGATCGGCGGGGATGCTTTCCTCGACTGCCTGGTCGAGGACCGTCATCCGTTTGGTGGCGGGGTCGAAGATCATCGGGCACCTCCGCAGGGATTGCCGCAAAATGGGCAAAAGGAAATTTGCAGCATTTTGGGGTCGGCCTTCTTCATTCTGCTGCCATCCTTTTTCTCAAGTGGCAGGCCGTGGACGGCGTCGAAGCTATTGCCGGTGATAACAAACATGGTGCAGACGCCGGCAATTTTGTAGCCACGGGCTGCGAGATCATGGTTCTTTGCGGTGAAGCACGAGCAGTTCATTGGGCACCTCCGTTGATTTCGCGGGTGATGATGTACACGGGAAATCCGGAGTTGATTTGCGGAGCCAGATCAGCGCGGATGAGATCTTGCACTTCCTCAATGGAGTGCGCCGTGGCGAACCAACGCTCGGGGCAATTATTGCAGGAAACGATGGGCTGCCATTGGGCGTTAATTTGCACAAAGGCGACGCTCTCGGTATCAATGCGCTGGGTGGCGTTCACGCTTCACCTCCCTGCCATCCAGCGGCTTTGTTTTTTTGCCAGGCGTTGAAATATTTAATGGAGTCAACCATGGCGGAAAACTCCTCGGAACCTTCCACTTCGGGATCGCCCAAGTGCGCGTCATCGGATTCGGCTTTGAGCCAGGCGGCGAATTCCTCGCACTTGGCGCGGCGGGCATTGATCTTCTCTTTTTCCGTCAGCAGGCGATGTTTCTCCAGGGCTTCCTTGCTGTTGCCGCCTTCACCCTTGCGACGGCCGACCTTGGCTACCGTGGCGTCGTCCTTCAGCTCGACTTGCTTGTACTGGGTCACGGCCCGGAAATGACCCTCTTGATCGGCGATTTCCAGCAGCTTCTTGCGGCGTGATTCATCCGCCTTGGAAAAATCACCACCATTGGAAATCAGCAACTTATGAGGTTCAAAATGGCGGATTTCGCCTTTTTGCCAGCCTAATAATTCACAAACTGAACCCGCCTCGGTGATATAATCCCCTACGGTTCTGCGCGGAATGGCGGGAACGTTGTTTTCCAGCCAGTCACCAAAATGGCCGTGGGGGATTGATCCATCCGCCTTGCCGGTTTCCTTCACAAACAGAAACATGAAGCCGAGGCGCAAGCGGCGGCGGCGGGCGGTCTCGGACAGTTCATTTACCTCGGCGAATTCGCGGGTCAGTTCGGCGGCCACCTGGGCGTGCCAGGCAGGGGCTTTCTTGGATAATTTGGTACTCATAAAATGGGATTTAAAATCGGGCTGGTCTGTGGTTGAATCAGTGCGTGAAACTACCACCTGAAATGTTGGCGGCTATGCAATCGTTGTTCGCCAAATCGCTGGCGGATGTCCGTGCCGCCGCCGCCAAGGAATTCAATGGCGTGGCCTTTGACAGTCTGGTCGCCAATGGCCGGCGGGTTATTCTGGTGGTTTGCCTCACCGGCGAGTTTGAACGTTCCAAGCTGCCGCCCGGCCAACCGCAGATCATTGCGGAATGGGACAAGGCCAATCTCGGCCGGCTGGTATTGAATACGTTCATGGCTGGAGGGTTTGGCTACTTCACCAATGAGGCCAACGACGCCGTGCTCTTGATTGCGGCCGAGCCGCGTTCAATGGACCATTTGCAGCGGGCGTTTGGCTTGATGCCATGAGCTTTTAAAACTCCCCGGCCAAGCCGGCGCAGTTCCTTATGGTTCAATTTGGTTTTCATGTTTGGCTAAAATCAGTTCGGGTTGGTGGCCGAGCGCAAGCACCGCTTGCTCACGTAGCCCAGCCAGCGGTTGGTTAGGAACGTGGCCAGCCCGGCGCGGGCGTAGGTGCTGCCGCCAGTGATGAGCTGGCCGGCCATGTGGGGGCGCAGTTCTTTGAGCGTGGACCGGTTCAGACAGAACAGTTCAACCACTTCGCCGGCCGGATACATGGTGCGCGCCGGAGGCAAGATGCGGGCAACCACCCAATCAATTTCCAGATGGCCGGTGGTGCCAGGGTTGTCGATCTCATGCCGCCAAAACCGGAGGTCGCGCTTTTCGTTCTGCGGCCAGGTGGAGGCAAAGTCGAAGACCCAGACCAGCGGTTTAAGGATCAGGTCGGTGCCATCCACGCGGGTAAAAACTTCCTCATACCTGCAACCAGTCAGCGCCCGGACGCCGCCCACGGTGATGAGACCGTTTTGGCGCGGCGACTGCATCGCGGGCACCTGGGGGCGGAATTGCTGACCTGTTTCGGTGAGGCTCATGAATTTGAAATTTACAATTGGCAATCGGCAATTGGAGATGCATTGACCGGGTACCGGGCGATCAGGTTCAAGGCGGCGAGCGCCTGGGCGTTGGAGCCGGTTGCCATCCATTTGGGTAACGGCGCGGCAGCGGCGCGAAACGATTGGACCGGGATTGTACGGAGCTTGCGGCCGGTCGGGTGCGTGCCTTCCACAATGCCGCGCACGGTGGCGAGGCGTTGGGCCGGGGTGAGGCGTGAGGGTTGGACGGTTTTCATGCGACCTCCGGTTTGGTAAGGGTGGCGACGCAGGCTTTTACACTGGCGACGTAGTCCTGCCATTTCACTGCCGTGCCTCGTTCTTGGCGCATGGCTTGGAAGTAAAATTTCACATAGCCGATCAGCTCGCGGCGTTCCCATGGATCGCGCACACTGCGGATCGCGGCCTGAGCCTCGGCAAAGCCATTACCGGGAAATTGCAAGTAGGGGCATTCGCCTAGATCGCTGGGATGAATTCACCATGATACACGCAGGTGCATATTGACCACGCGGCTGTAGATTTCCTTTGCAAGCTGTTCGGCAAGGCACAGGGTGAGTTGGCTCGATAATTCGATTTTCATAACTGGCGTTATTGGGTCTGTTGCGCCTCCAGCCGCCGGCTGAGGCAATTGTTGGTGCGGCCCGTTTTGCGACGGTTATATTTATCGCGCTGCTGAATTAAATGAGCCAAGCAAAACACGCTGTTTGCGACCACGGGCTGACCGCATTGACGGCACTTGCCCTCAGCGGTCCGACGCAATTGCCACTTCCGCTGCTTTGAGATAGGCAAATTGCTGAATTCGTCTTGGATGGCTTTACGTCCTGTTTTCATGCGATCTATTGTTTGGTGGTGAATACCAGCTTGAGTTCAGAGCATTTCTTTTCTGCCTCTTCCAAGGCATTGGCGCTCGCAATGAGTTGCGTGGCCTGGGCGTCGTTGCCGACCATATCGGCCAGGCCGCGATAAACTTTGATCCGTTGGGCAACGGGTAGTGATGGTGCAGACGCCTGCACCAGATCGAACACGGCGATGTGATTCGGGTTAAACATGAGACAATTCCTCCAACTTTTTTAGGACCGACTGAGAGACACGCCCGGCCCGTTTGCCATGAATGGCCTGATGAACCGTGGTGACCGGAAAACAATTAGACAAGGCCCACGCCTTTGCCGTCTGGCCCCTAAGTGCTAGTGCGGCTTTTATTTGGCGTGTTTTTTTGTTGAATGTTTTCGGCATGGCGCGTATAACTGAGAAATAATTTCTCAGATGCACTGAGAATAGTCAAGTGAAAATCTCAGCTAATAAAGAAATAATCTCAGTAAGGCTTAGATCAGCCCGACTGCGCGCCGGCTTGAATCAAGTTGATTTGGCCCAATTAATGGACGTATCGAAGGGTGCGGTCGGAAATTGGGAAAGCGGGCAGAATCCACCGAGCCCCGACAAGCTGAGATTAATTGCTGAGATTTTGAAAACTTCGGTTCAGTACCTTGCGGGCGAAACCGAGGAAATGCAGCCGCCAGCCCTAAATGATCGGTTCAAGCCAATGGCCCCGCCGGAGGTCGCTCCCTCGGCCTATTCATTCATGGAGCAAGATACGCTCTATAAAAATTTCAAGGATTTGTCGGCGCGTTTACCTTTGGTGACAAAGCACGAGAGAAAGTATCTCGTCGGAAACCTCCGAGATATGCTCTGCGAAATCGAACAGCGCGATCTGGCTAATTCCGGACCACTTTCTGAGGAGCAACAAATTCTAAAGAGCGCCGGCGACCAATATGACCAGGAGCGCGGAAAATCATAATCCGACCACTGACGCGGAGTTGCCTGGCCCATTTTTCAAACTTGCGGGCCATTTCCAACCGCTTCATGGGCGTCCACAACGCGGCGATCCTTTCCAGTTCCGGTTCCAGTGTGACCGGGCAGTATTTATTTTTGATTTTCATGCATTGAGTTTTACACCGGAGGTTGGACATGGGCTGTCCATGTGAATATTGTGACGGGAGTATGTAGATAACGCAAATTGGGGTCGGTAGCCCAGCCAATGTCCAACCTCGTCATGGAAAATGATTCCATGAATGATCAAATACATCCTGAGCTTTCAAAATCGGAAATCATTA